>CESM01025978.1_pt1 | contig 30108 bp, 43 predicted proteins | sample 361421 | NCBI WGS metagenome assembly CESM01 (sample SAMEA2622219, study PRJEB7988) | marine metagenome | isolation source: saline water (ENVO:00002010), including | reverse complement strand
AATTTTGTATTTGGACGATTAAGAAAATCACGAGTTGGATCTTGACCATCCATCTTACCACGACAATAAGACACAATAAACGAACAATAGTTAATCATATCTTTGGCTGAATCTTCGATTGATTCAAAGTTTGGTTGATAGGTTGGATCAGCCATCATAGCTGAAACAACAGACTGCATACGAAGCATTTTTGCATGATTAATGTCAAGTAAGGTTGACACACCATTCGGATAATAGTCTGCTTGTTTAATACGAGAAAACTCGTTTTGATAATCGTTGCCTTTCTTTACTTGAAGTTCGGCACACTCTTGTAGGACTTTAACTGATTCTTTCATAATACACCTATTATACCACATTTACATATTTTTGTACACATATTCTAACGCTCTATCTGCTTCTTTATCTATAGGACGATTTTTATACCAATTACCAGTTTCTGCATCTAGCTCTTGACATAATTTAGCAATTTCATTCGCAGTAATTGGATAATTATTACGAACAGCTTTACTTGCAATGGCTACCATAATTTGATACATTTTATGATACCAACCAGTATTTGTTATTGTTCTGTATTCTGCTTCCATATTTCGTGGGAAGAAGGGACAATCGCGATAGGACGACCACACCACATTAGTGTTATCGAGCTGTCCTTTTCTATGTTCAATGATTTGTTTTTGGATTGCTTCTGGCAATCGATCGAAGAATTGAGATGAGCTTGATTTTTGTTCATACGGAAATTCTTTCATTAATGCATCTGGATCAATAAAATCACCATCGACAGAGAAGATAAAATTGTTAGCACCATCATACTTCGCAGGAATATAATACATTCTAGCAAGGTCTTTTGTCTGCTCATCTCCAATTCCTCCGATGGCTTTCTGTAGCGCGAAATTGAAACTAGAAATTTCGCCATTCGATAGCGTTCTTTTAAGTGGAAATACAAGACGGAACTTTGGAAAACTGACAGTGCTGCTAGCAGTAGAATAACACACGAAACGCCAGTTACGAGTATACTTAGTGAGTGCATCATTTAATTCACCTTCAAATTGCATATCGTCAACATCGACAGCGCACCAACCACCCCATTCTAAAACGTTGCGATTAGCCCGTGTAGTACTTATATCATATACAGCAGGAGAAATTAAGTCTGCATCTTTTTTAGAAGCTCTAGGCTTTTCTGATAGCGAATACAAAGTACGTTCAAACGCATCGAAGTTAGCAACATCAATACGTTTTTCAGTTTTATTATCAAACACACTATTAAAGAGCGTTAGTGATATTCCCAATGTTGTCGTCATGATTTGGACCAACCCATCCTTCAGGCTTAATTAAATCTGGCAATCCAAGTGGATTAGGGCGAGATTCTTTTACGCCACGTTCTTTAGTCATATTTGCTGTATGTACTTGTTCCCATGCTTTTTGTGCGTCAACATCAAAAGCATCGAGAGTACCAATTGCAATCACACACAGATCAATAAGGCCATCTACAACTTCAGCAGCATCTTTATTGTTAAAAGCTTCTTCAGTTTCATTCAATTCTTCTTTTAGAAAATTAATTCTAAATTGTAAAAATTTATTTAGTCGCGACCAATCTTTATCTTCTTTATTTAATTCTTCGCGAACCCAATCATGCACACCAAATTTTTTGTGCATATCATTAATATCATTATGCCATTGTTGCATTATATCTTACTCCATTATTATTACTATTATACCACATTATTGTCTGATTGTAAATACTTAATGTCACAATATCCACAAATTCCTGGAACTTTTATATAAACTTTAGGATGATCATTGTCTTGTCCCGTACACGATACTGTATCTTCGTTAGTATACACAATTACTTCTTTAGCTCGACTTATGCCATGATCTGGTTTAATCATCTGCTGGTTTCCATGGAAGATTTATAAAAACTTCTCTTATCCATTCATCATAAATTTTTTTAGCAAGATGTGGATCCATATTGTAATGTTTTATAAGTTCAGCTTCAGGATCTGAATTAGTGTAATTGTCTGGCCTGTTACGCTGAGCTTCGTTCATAAATTTTCTATATTCTTCGGTCAAATAACTCATTAAACGAAAAAATCCTCGAGGGTGTTTTGCGGCTCTACTGTCCAACCAATTGAGTCTAAAATAAGTTTTAGTGGTTCGATAAATGTTTTTTCAAACTGCTTATCGTAATCAATATGTTTATGTAAACCAAATTCTTTGGGTAACACATCAGGAAATGCAATTACATTTTCTTTGATAATATTAGGACGTTTCATATATACGAATTTTATACGAGAACCATTTTGAATAGCTTCATACTTATTCATCATACCAGATTCTTTAAGTGTTTTATTATATATGAGTGAACCACGCACATGAATCGGCGAACCTTTCTTGTAGATAGTATGCCTATTTCGCCAATCTGTAATATTAGTTACACCTCGAGGAAATGCTACATCTTCAGGAGGCAATTGTTTAAACTCAGATTTAAATTTTTGAATATACGATTGCGTATCAGATTCATTACCAGAAATAATAACATTGAATATTTCTTTAAATTTATCTCGACATACCTCAGGAGTCGAAGACTTAATTGCTTCGATGCCCATGATTTTTAGTTTAGGTTGTTTGTATTGTACGCCTTCGTTATTGTGCACATTCAAAATATATCTTTTCTTTGCAGTCCATATACCTCGATCTGCAATGGCTTCTCTACCCATTTCCATGCGAGGTTTATGGCAATTCATATTATCATATAGTTTATCATATGCTTTTGAAATGCATGGCTCAAAATGTTCTTTACAAATTTTATCGAGAAATGCAACTGGATCAGATGGTTTTAATTTTTCAATTAGTGGACCAAAATTAATGTACAATGAATCGGTATCCATTGCAATAACATAATCATCGTTTGATTTAAGTAGTTTATTCATCTCAACGTTTACAGCACGTTCAGCCCATTGAATTGCCAATTGACCAGTGAGTGTGATACCTTCTGCAATACGTAAATCAAAATATTTGAAGTATTGATTACCAATAGCACCATACAGAGAATTCATAAGAATTTTAATAGCCATTTGTGAATTAGTAAGACGACTAATTTCTTTTTCAAGTTCAATTGATTTATCTTTTTGATATTGATTCTCTGCAGCAAGCATCATTTTTTTAATAGATTTACGTTCGTCATAATAATCAATAATAATATTCGGAATAATGCCATCAGATTTTTTACTATATGTTGAACCATTAGCTGCAACTGTATACGTGTCATCGTGTTTTTGATGAGCATTCATATAGTAATCTACACCATTTGGTTTATTATATGATGCATCTTTATTAAGAGTTTCGGGTGACATGTTCCATTGAACAATGATATTAGGATATAGAGAATTCAAATCAAAAGATACAACCCAATCATGCATACCAACTTGAGGTGATTTTACATAACCACCTTCAAATCTTTCTTTGAGCATTTCATCACCGTGCACGAGTGGAGCTGTACGTTGCCAGTTTAGTTTGCGGTATATAATAGATTCCCATATTGCAGTGGTGCCAAATGTGTCAGTATAATTTACACCGCCTTTGTAAGCCACAGTCATAGCAAGAGTAATCAAACCCATCTTATCTTCGAGACGATCGACAAGTTCTACGTCTTTCATATTATAGTCAATATATTTTTGGAAATCATCTTTATAAAGATTTTTAAGAGAGCCAGATTCTTCATAAGAAAGTTTCTTTTCTCCGAGTACTACCTTTGCAATATGATCAAGCTTATATGATTCTTGTGCACCGTATGTGTAACCAAATTTTTGAAATAAATCAAGATAATCAAGGGTTTGAATACCAGCTAAATTGTATGTTGTAGCTTCTTGGCCTCGTTTATTTACTTTACGATGATCGACCATACCCCATGGAGAAAACTTCTTGACTGATTCAAGACCGAGGACTCGATTGACACGGTTGACTAAATAAGGAATATCAAAGAACTTTACATTCCAACCAGTAATAACATCTGGATATGACGAAGGCATGGACCAGTAATCTAAAAATTTAAGAAGCAAATCTATTTCATCATCACATTTAATATAGCGCAAAGGTTTAATAAGGGCTTTTTCTACATCATAGTCACCCATAGCCCACACACGATATACGCCGTCAATATTATTTTTTATAGTGATAGCTAGTACTTCTTGATCTGCAATGTCAGGTTCTGGAAAACCATCTTCGTACGCAGTTTCGATATCAATAGTACTTACATTAATTTTATCACGATCCCAATTAATATCACCAGGATAACGTTGTGTAATATATTGATGAATATAATTTGCGTGACCATAGATTTTTAAACCTTGGACATCGCGATATTGTTCGAGCCACTGTTTTGACTCGCGCATAGAGTCAAACTCAACTGGTCCGATTACTGCACCATCGAGTCCACGCCATGCTGAATCATTCTTTGCAGGAACAAAGAATCTTGGTTTGAAATTATCTTTTTTGTAAACTCTTTTACCGAGACCATCATAGCCACGATACAACATAGAGTTACCATATCGAACTACTGACGTATAAAATGCTGACATACAACCTCCAAATTAGGTATATTATACCAAATTTTGATAGATTTGTACACTGTTAAATTCGTTAAACAGCAAATGATTCTCCGCAACCACAAGAAGCGGTTGCATTAGGATTTATGACTTTTAAGTAAGATCCGCCTAGTTCAGTTACATAATCAACTGTACACCCAATAACAAACATCTCGGCCATTTCATCTACTACTAGATTGCCGACTGTAGGTTCTTTATCGGTTACATCCCACACATAAGTAAAACCAGAACAGCCTCCTCCCTGCACGCCTAGGTAGACATTTGGCTGTCCTACTTTTTCTAAATATTCTTGTGCTGACTCAGTGAGTTCAACCAACCGCGCGCATCCTTTCAACTAAACGATCAGCGCGATTTGTAACCTGTCGATACCAAGCGCTGTCAACCATTTCATCTGCTGCAGCATTCCAATCACGAGCATCTACACCACGTTTCATTCCTTTAAATTTAGATAAGCGCGGCCTTCCCATATTAAACATCATATTTGCTACAATTTGTTGGACTTCTTCTGGCAAATCATCGAAGTCTGGGTAGAGAATTCTGCATTCTGATAACACGATTTCAACATCTTTATCGAAACACTCGTTAACTCGGCTTTCTGTGATATTTGTTCCAACTGGCTGGCCAAATTCAGGATCACTGTCAAGAACAAGATGGCCGATGCCAAAAGTAGGGAGATCCAGATGGTCGAGATAGATTTCATACTTTACTCCCTCATCTATTTTTAATTGTTCACGTAATACATCTATATTCATTATTTTCTCCTAAGGTAAACCAACATAATACGGTTCTTTATTATATATATCACCGTTTATTTGTTCTTCTTCTTCATCTAATTCTTTAGATTCGTTATCTTTATCATCTTCTAACATCAATTTCTCTCCATAAAAGTTTCAGGTATATCTCTATTAAGATAAGCTAAATCACAGTCGCATCTATTACAAACATCATTAATACATGTTTTACATTCTGTTGTTAGACAATGGCATCTACAACCACAATTTTTACAATATCTTGGTGATCCTTGCATATAATCCTCCAATAAAAAGGAGCAAGTTTCCCTGCTCCTTTATTTATTAATATCTACCTGCGAAGCCATTGACTTCTGCAGTTAAGCGTCGCTCAAGTTCTGCAAGTGTATAAACCGATTCACGATACTTTAATGGTTGTCCCATTGGTGTGCCAGGCCAACCACCTTTTTTTGTATCACTGAAGCGCATACTAAAAATTGATTTTAACAGTTTCATTTGTAATACTCCCTCAATGTTTTATCGTTAAGAATCGCTAAGATACCTGCATAATCTTCGTGTGGATATTCGTGCCGAAGCATATGAGCAAGTTTCATGTTTACATCCATTTGTCTAGAAACTTGAATTGCTTTACCGAATGCAGATATATAACCAATCATCCATACAAACAACGTTGTAATGAATGAACTACGTGCTAGAGAATAGCCTTTTAGTGCTAGTGCCGTCATTAGTTTTCCCCTTATGACTATTAATTGTTATCATTTGGGGACGCTTCTCTTCTGGAAGGACTACTTCGAGACCAATCGACAATATTCCATCCGTCATGTCAGCTCCTCGTACCTCAGTATATTCTGAGAGGCGAAAGGATTTTTTGAATTTCCGCGCAGAGATTCCCTTATGAAGATATTTTTCTTGTTCTCTGCGTTGCTCACGTTGAGCTGTCACAGTTAGAATATGATCTTTCACTTCTAAGGTAATATCTTTTTCACTAAATCCAGCAACTGCAAGTTCCACAATATATCTGTATTCGTCTTCGCGAACTACATTATGCGGTGGATAAGTGTCTTTTGCTTGGCTGTGGATATTTTCGAGTTGATCAAAAATACGATCAAACCCAATGAATGCCTGACGCGGCAATGCGTAGTTTCCTGTCATGTTAACCTCCGTTTAGGGACAGTTGTATTGTACCCGACTATCGGCGTACATAATTATATATAAACTATTTGTTTCCAATATTATATTTTGGACATAATTCCCAAGAATTTTTTTCTCTATAAGGAATAATTTTAATTTGTCTCATTGGTGCTAGCGGTTCTACTTTAGCTCCTAATTCAATTGTAATTAAACCCCAATCACTCATCAATTGTGCAATAGTATTACGTCGTGCAATATCATTTTCTTCTAAATTAGATTTTTTACCATCTAACAAAAATAACTCTTTGAAATGCACAATAAAATACCTGCCTTGTTTATGCAGAATATGACATGACTGATATAGTTTTTGATCTTTACGGGATGCGACACCAATTCTTGTGAGTGTTTCTCTAACTTTCAGAAAATCATCTGGCTCGTTTAGAGTTACCTCAAGCATTGAGGCAGGTGTCCACTCAACTAATTTATTTTCTTCCACCTTTATAAACCTTTTTTCTCAATTCATTAATATGTTCTGATGTGAGAAGGGATAAGGCTTGGCGAGATTTTTCATTATTATAGCCATAATATTCCTTAACTACTTCCACGTCACTTACGGTTTCAGGTTTCAACCATTTAGAAAACCTTTTCCGTTTACGTATTATATTTATATAAAAGTCAAATTGTAAACGGTTATCAATATGATGATACCGATTCATCTCATTTGCAATAACAACAGTGTCATGAAAATATGATAGTCCACGGTTTACCATGTATGAATTATAACCTTTTTCTGCAATATCATCAACCATTATATCTTGTTTGGTGTCATTGATTGCTTTTAGATATTCGAATGGATTCATACTATATTGCTTTCATGCCTTTGTGCAAAAGAAATTCCTACATAAGATCCTAAACACAATATAATTAAACCAGCCTTTGACAAGAAAAACGAACCAATAGCAGTTAGTAGAAAAACTAATATTAAGGTTGTATAATCTCTTTTGACAGACACAGCGTCATACACTATATCATCGTCACCATTAAGTATCCATCTAAGCAAAGTTCTCTACTCCTCCAATATAGTCATCATAATTTAATTCAGCCTCAAGCATTTCTTTTGTAAAACCAAGAGTGTCATTATTAGTTGGTCCTACATGTTTGCCATTCCAGAAAAGTTGTGGAACTGTACGCAAATTAAGTTCTTTAAGAAAAACCTTTCTTTCTATTTGGTAACTAATGTTGATTTCATCAAAGTTGTATCCCCAACTATCTAGTTTTCTTTTAAGTTGATGGCAATAACCACAATCGTTTTGTGTGTAAATAGTAAGTTTAATTGAATTGTACATTAGCCATCACCTCCGTAAGACATGCAACTATGTTGAGTTCGTGATCTGCAACAAATGCATTTTTATATTGATAATCAGCAAGAATAAGAACTAGCTGTGGAATTGATTGAGCTGCAACCTTATCAACCATACGATCATAAATTGACCGAAAAATTGCTGCAGCATCTGTATCTATATTATTGACTACCCAAGATCTCATCTTTTTAAAATCTTTATTTTTCAAGTGAAGAAAAAGCTCGTCATAATTTTGATCAGATATGTTTATTAGAACACTACTATCGATACGACCACTTGCAATTCCAGATCTTTGCAATTCGTTAAGAACACGACGCCAATCAGGAGTATATTTCATGATTAGTTCAGCAAGGACTTTACTATCGAATGATATTTCTTCTTTATAAAGTATGTTAGCTGCACGATCCATAAATTCGCCGCACAATTGAACCATATCTTTTTTAGAAGTATTGAACTCATATACACCACAACGAGAATGCAATGGCTCAATGATTCTATTTTTAAAGTTGCATGTTAGAATAAATCGACAATTATTTGAGAACTCTTCAATAAATCCACGAAGAGCTGGTTGTGTCGATTGAGGATTGAGGTAATCGGCCTCATCGAGGATGACTACTTTGTAGCCACCCTGCAATGAAACAGTGCTCGCAAATTGTTTGATCTTCGTACGAAGAGTATCAATATTACCTTCTTCTGAACCATTAATGAGGATATGATCGAGATCAAGTTCATTACATAGTGCACGAGCAACAGTTGTTTTACCAAGACCTGCAGAACCAGTAAAAAGCATATTAGGCAATTCACCAGATTCTACAATCTTGAGAAAGGTATTCTTCAAATTAGTAGGAAGAATACAATCTTCTATTTTAGAGGGACGATATTTCTCGACCCAAAGGAAGTCATTAGACATTTACAAAAGCTCCATAACAAAAAATAATTATACCACATATTAAGCCAAATGTAAATGTTTATGCTGCTTCCTCTTCTTCATCGTCGTCTTCAAATTCGGCATCAGCTTGCATTGTTTCTACAGCTTGTACCATTTGAACAGCTTGGTCGCGAAGAGTACCAATAGTAGACAACTCTTCACCTTTAAAGCCTCCACGTTGCGTAATAGCATCGACAACTGCGATTGTGCTACGAGCAACTTTATTACCTAGATCCATAAGTTGATCTACTTGTTCTTTATCTGCCATGTTATAATTAACCTCCGAAGGTAGATGTTTTTTCGAGTGCGATCCAATATTGAACGTTCAACTCTTTGTGTATGAATCGCGAAATAAACTTTGAGCTTAGTTCAACACTATAATCACCAGGAATTATCTTGATATTATTGATGTTGATAACAAAACTAAAGTTAGGTGTAGAAAACTCACCATCAATATCAATTGAAAATGCATTCGATGTTGAGTTTTGGGATTCAACCACAGATAGACATAATGAGCCATCTTTTACTGAGACAGATACTTCGCTATGACCTAAAGTAGAAGCAGCTTTCTTTACTTTATTCAAAGTGTCAGAATCAAGAGTAAACTTGACTTCTGCCTCAGGCATATTAATATCTTTCTGTGGAGTCGTTAGAGTTTCTTCGGGAGAGAAGAAGTATCTAACTTTTGAACGACCAGTCGAATCACCAACAGTGACTGACTCATCTTCAAATTGTAGTCGAGGACCATCAACCAAACCAAGTACACCAATAAATTCATTCAAATCATAGATGCCAAATGGTTGTGGGAATTGTTCTTCTACAACTGCGGTAGCTAGAACATTTTTTGCCTCTGAAATTGTTTTGATTGTGTTGCCTTCTTTGATAAGAAGGTTTTGATTAATACCAGAGAAATTTCTCAAGATATTTAGTGTGTTATTAGATAGTTCCATCATATACCTCATTATTAATATAGTAGTTATTATACCACATGTACATAGCATTGTACATAGTTAAGCAACCATTTTACTAAAATTCTTTTCTTTTTTAAATTCAATTTTAGTATTAAATTTTCCATCAAGTACTTCGCCTTTATGTGATATAACAAATACGTTAGTGTCATTGTCAAGTGTATGTAAAATCTTTAATAGATTTTCAATTCCTTCATGATCTAAACTAGAATCAAATGTTTCGTCAAGAACTAGAAGATTTGTTGCAACAGAGTTTTTCATTTTAGCAATCTGTCGCCATGTAAATAAAAGAGCCAAGTCAATCCTTTGTTTTTCTCCTTCTGAAAATGATGCATATGTAAATTCATCGCGATGGCGAGAGCGAATTGTTTCTTGAAATGATTCGTCAAGATTAAAATGCACAAAGAAGTCTAAAACTTGTAGATACTTATTGATTAGCTGATTCATAACAGGCAAATACTGTTTGATAATTTTTGTCTTGATGCCTGTATCTTTTAACATTTCATTAATTACTGTATTATAATTAAATTGTTCAGATAGTTTTAATTTTTCTTCTAGTAATTCAGATTTTGCTTCTTGATGTTCAACTAACTCAAGTTTAGCTTTATCTAAATCTACTGAGACTTCTTTATCTAAAAACTTTTGGTATTCTACGATATCGCGTTGGAGTTTCGAAATCTCTTGCGAGTTGGTAGTGAGTTGATGTACCCTATCTCGAAGCGTTGAAAGTACGCTAGTCTGTTCTTTAATCTCCGATTCCACGCCTTGGCCTTCAACTCCGATTTGCTTGAGCGCTGCCTTCCCCCGATCCTGAGATTCTTTAGTTGACTGTAAAATCTCATGTTTATGGCCGTCTGAAATGGCTTGGTCGCATACGGGACACGTCTCATTCTCTTCGAAAAAGGTGATCCGCTTGCCGATGTCGCCGAGACGCGTCTGCCTATCTTGACTTCGGAGGAGTAGGTCCTGTTTCCTATCCTGTAAAGATCGTAGCCTTTCATCGGCTTCTGATACAGATTCATCGAGTCCGACGCTAAGCTCACTATTCTTAGCCTGTAGTTCATCGATGAGATTCTGCGATGCATGTATCTTAAGTTCATATTGGTTCCTACTTTCATTTGTAAGAGCTGTAATATCGCGAATATATTTGTTTTGTGTTTCTATTTTTGTTTTGTTTATTTCTTGTGTGTGTTCAATGTCAGATAATCGTTGTTTTAAAATATTTGATTTTTCTCTTAAAAGAATATTCATTTTCGAGAATACGTTAATATCAAGTAGATCTTCAATTACTTCTCTTCGTACCCAAGCAGATAACTGCATAAATGGAATAAAAGATGAAGAACCTAATACAACAACTTGATGAAACGATTTATGATTTAATTTTAAAATATTTGATTCTAGAATTTTTTGATATTCCTTTGAATGAGACGATTGATTAATCATCGTGCCATTTTTCCAGATCTCAAATATCTGTGGTTTAATACCACGAATTATTTTGAATTGGCCTTGTCCAATAGAAAACTCAACCTCGACCACACAACCCTTGCCATTGATTGAATTGACCAATTGAGGTTTATTAATATTTCTGTGTGGCTTACCAAAAAGACTAAAAGACAAAGCATCAAGCATTGTGGATTTGCCTGCACCATTACCTCCTACTACTAATGTCGTTTTATATTCATTTAAGTTAATTTCAGTAAATGTATTTCCAGAAGAAAGAAAGTTTTTATAACGAAGTTTATTAAAATTAATCATGCAACCTCAAGCGCTTGTGCTTCAATCATTAATTCGCGAACTTGATTTTTAATTTTGTTTTTATCAAGCTCTGTTTCAACAGCATCAATATAAGTATCAACAATATCTTGTGTATCATCAAAACTCATATTGTCATCATCAACATTTTCACCTATGAACTCACTGAAATTTTCAGCAATTTTTAATTCGTAAATATCTCTATTTTGAATGCGATCAACGAATCGATCAAATGTAAATTGATCTGCTTTATTGACAACGACGATCTTTACAAATTTATTATCTAAGTGCGAAACATCATAGTTATTATACTCTGTTTCGCTATCATTGTACACTATTTTTTCAAATAAAGTGTATGGATTTTTGATTTGAATAATCTCTCGAGTTTCAGTATCAATTACTGCAAAATGTTTATCTTCATGTGCATCATTCCAGAAAAATTCTAGCTGAGAACCGAGATACCAAATATTATCTTTCTTAGATTGTATATGATAATGACCAGTTAATACTTGCTCAAATCTTTTAAATGGAGATGCATCTTGGCCATGCTCGTTTTTTAAACCACGCATAACCTCAAAACCTTGCAGTTCTAAATGACCACCTAACCAATCAGCTTTACATTCAGCTACAAATTTCATAGATGATTGATAATTTTCTGCATTAATCCAAGGCAAAAGAGCAATCTTCAATGAACCATATTCCATAACTGTAGGTTCCATTACAATATGGATTTCGTTCATATAATGGCCAAGACACTCTTTCAAAGAGTTTAAATCATTTGTATTTTTAAAGTACGTATCATGATTACCTGGTATAATATCCATTTTCATGCCATATTTACGTAATGGATCTAAGAATACTTTACGATTATGATTAAGAGCTTTAAAATTTACAAATTTCCTGTGGTCATAATAGTCGCCCAAGTGTAAGATTTGTTCGATCCCATTTTCTTGACAGTAAGGAAAAAAGATTTCTGAGTAAAACTTCCCTGCATTTTCGAGAAAGATTTCGGAAGAGTTACGTATGCCGCAATGTGTGTCATTTAATACTGCTACTTTCAAAAGAACCTACCTATAATACCAATTATTGCATGATAAGCCATCCAGCCTAAAAAGCCAAATACACATGCAAATAAAAGCATTTCAATACCATCGTGTGTAAGATAGTAATACTTTACTTTATTACATAATTTTTTCATTTTAAAAAATCCATTAAATCAGAATCTACTGATCTAGCTCTTCGCTTCTTTTTTTCTTCTTTTACAAATTGTTTTACCTCAGTATCAACGTATCGTACCTTTTCAATACGATCACGTAAAGTATCGACAAAAGCTCCAACAACTTGTTGAGTCATTTCATCGCCTAATTCATTATCGATAAAGCTTTCAATACCAGATTTTGTGAGATATTTAATTTTGATGTCTTGTTGTTTCTTTTCTTTTGCAATTCTTCTAAGAAAGGCATACCAAGTAATTTGTGTAAAATATGCAAATGCGTTTGGTTTTCCTGTACGCGTTGCTGCTTCAATATCATAGTTTTCGATAGCTTTTAAACAATTCTCGACTGCATCCATAACCATCTCTTCGCGATATGTGTAGCGAATAAAATTAGATTTGTGAGACAAACCTTCAGCGATTCGTAAGAAACACTGAGCAATATAGTCAGGTACAATGGGCAGAACTTGTGAATTTTTTTTAGCTTCTTGAACTACAGATACGTAATCAACCACTGCTTGTGAAAATTCTGCGTTATTTACATAATGGATACTTGCTCTTTTTGAACGTGCCATTAGTCTTCTCCTTCATAATATAGGTTATTATACCATAGTGGGCTTCAAATGTAAACAGTTATTTTTTTCTGTATACGTGCGTTTTTTGGTGTACAAAAGCTTATTTATATGGTATAATAAAGCATGCTTTGGGGGAGAGAGATAGACCATCGCGTTTAATGTATTGTACCCTTTGGTTTAAATCTTATAATATTAGTATCTCCCGAATCTATAGGGTCGACGATTTTTAAATCTGGTTTTGATTTTTCATTTTTAATTTTTGCAAACTTATAATCTAAATACGAATCCATTTCTTCTTCAGACATTTCTTCGATATCTATTTCGCTTAACACTTCATCTAAATTTAAAATCTTACGACTTTTAGTCGAGTTCTCAACTTCTTTTATGGCTTGAGCATAATGCACAGTTAGATCGAGCGATGGATTCATTTGACCAATAATATGTAATGAATTTAAAGTTTGTAATTCTGACACATCTTCTGTAAATGACATCCATGGTTTAAATGAATAATATCTAACATTTCTTTCATAATCGTCAACACACATCAGTTTTAACACCTTTCTAATTACGAGATCTGGTGCTTCTTCAGTAGGTTCTGTTATTACCTCGCAAATAATTTCTTCGTCATTTGCAAGTTTTAGCTGTTTGAGATTTATCATAGCTTTACCTTGTAAGTTTTATGATCAAACTGTTCTTTCTTATACATTTTAAGCCTTTCATAGGAATGTAATAAACAAAAATTTTGACGCGATTGCCAACTCAAATCATCTGTGATATCGTATAACTGTGTTATAGTGCCATCACTGCTTTTTCTTAAACCTCTACCAATTGATTGTAATACTCTAATTTGCGACTTTGATGGAGAAGCAAATATAATATTATGTAGTTCTTTTATATTTATACCAGTACTAAACGTTCCAAGCGAAGCCACAACTATGGCATCTTTTTGATTTTCAACAATACCTCTGATTGCTTCTCTATCAGAAGTTTGTGTATCACCAGAAACAAAAAATACTTTACGGCTTGAATCTGCTTTATCTCTTATCGAATTAAAAAGTGGTTTACCATGTTTCTCGACATAGTTATATAATACTAATGTGTTGCCTTTCATATCTATAGCTAAATTTTTAATAAAATTATTTCGTTTTTCGTGACCTACAATGTAGTCGATCTCATCCTGATATGCTCTCGGACCAAATTCCTTACGTACTTTTTCTGCATAATCAAGTACGATTCGTTTAATGGAGAGCTTGGCGAGAGTATCGTTGTCTTGTAAGGCTTTTGTTGTGGTAACGCGGTATATTTTACCGAATAAACCTTGGAGTACGAGTTCATGTGTTTGAGCTCCATCTAATGTTCCTGTTGTTCCAAATCTAAATTCTGCTTCACTACATTTGTTCATAATAGTCATCAATGATTTTGATTTAAATCCGTGACATTCATCTCCAAATACACAACCAAATTGCTGGAACCATTGTTGCTGTAATCTATGCACTGATTGCCATGTACTTACAATCACGCGTTTTTCGGTGGCTTTATCTTTACCAGAATAAATCCTATGGACATTTGTTTCTACGTCATATCCATACTGGGCAAAATCAGAATACATCTGTTCTACTAATGATGTTGTAGGAACAATAATTAGTATTTTGCCTTCATAAGTTTCTAGATACCAACGAAGCAATGCATAGATTATTAGAGATTTTCCTGATCCTGTGGGTGATAAGAGGATTGCTCTTTTTCTAGTGATCGCTTCTCCAATGCACTCAAACTGATAGGTACGAAGAGCGAAAGGAAGATTAAGGCTATCGCAAAATAACCCAAGGTCAGAGGGAGAGATGCGGATTCGTTCATTTGGATCACCATACGCAGAAGATTGTGGACTTAGTATATATCCACGTTTCTTGCAAAATTCAGATAAATGATAAAATAATCCTGCTGGTAATTCATTCGTAGATCTACTATAAAGTCGTATCTTACCATCCCATACCCGATTACGAAATGCTGGCATAAATTTATAGCCTGGAACATAGAATGAGAAAAACTCATTTAGCTCTTGGCTTATACCACTTTCGCAATCTACAAAGAGATTCGAATGATTTAGTTTCCAGACTCGAATTGTTTCCATGAAATAATATTACGTATTGTTTGATGTCGCCATTTGAGATTATCTATAATCTCTGTTAATACCTCTATTAGAGTCTTATAGTATTGAAGCTTTTCTTCTGATTTTTGTATATCTAAATCAGAATTATAATAGTACTCCATTTCACCTTTTAGAATCTTAAGACCATCTGTTGGATCATATGTCCAACCAAGTGCATCCATTTTTTCTTTCGACATCTTACCATTATACCAAAGCCATTTATCACGCAATAATATTTTTTGCTGATGTTCAGCTTTCTTTAATTGCAATTTAGTTGTTGAAAGAAGAGAAAGATATTTAGAATGAAGCATCGGTGTCAAACGTGACGCTTCGTCCAATTTCATTTTGTCAATTTGGCTATCAGTAGCCCACATTTCATGTATTTTTTTAAGATCAAACATAATGTATATTATACCACAAAAAAGTCAATTTGTAAATCAAATTATACTAATTCAAAATAATTAAATCTAAATGCTGCGTTGAACACTATAAATTCTGTACCCGATGCTGTCGATTCGAATACGATATCGCCTAAAGCAACAGGCACACAATCTATATATCGAACTTGTTTAGTTAGATTATTATGACTCGACAAAATAGAAAGTGTGACATCAGCATATGTGGGTGGATTACCCATTGCATTCCCGCGCCTCTGGGCCCGGGTAGGTACATTTCTATCTAAATTAGTATCAAGTAATCTTCTAATCCAATTAAACATTTCTGAATAACCTTGCAAATTTTCATCTAAAATAACATTACACGATAATTCATTGAAAGTTAGTTTATCTCCAGGAAATGGAACACCAGCTACTTTTTGATATGGCATTTCTACAGAACTCATAAGCATACCAGGATGTGTTACATTCTGACAAAAGAATTCTAAATTAGGGTAATTACGCCTATCTATAGTTAGCTTAAAACTAGTAGGTTGAAGATAATTAAAATTTTCGGTTATATCTGCCATGTATCTATTTATACTCATTAGAAAGAAAAATGGGCGGCCGAAGCCGCCCAAGTTTAAGTGTTATTGCGATACCTTATGCGCCGAGGATGTTGTCAACGCGGAAGATACGGTAGTATTGGTTGCTCTTAGCGGCAGCCAAACCGTCTGCTGGTGATGCACCAACGAATGGATTTGAGACCATGCCGTAGCGAGTCTTAAAGCCAATCTTCGGCTGGAATGTATCCTCACCGACTGCACGTACCATTGTTAGCGGAACGTATGGGCAATAGAACACACCTGCGTCATATGGGTTTGTACCCTTATAACCGATGTTGATGTAATCGCCTGTTGCGTATGGATCAATGTAGATTCTCATACGACCGTTTAGAGTTCCAGCAAATGTGTTGCCAGTATCGTCAACATTCAGTGCTGTATTCATTGCAGGTGCGTAGTCAAGCATACCTGAAGCTGCAAGTGCAGAAGCTACGTCAGATGAACAGATAGCAAAGTTACCTTTTCCTCTACGAGTTTCTTTAGCAATTACGTTAGCTTCACGCTCCATCTGAAGAATCAGACCCTTGAACTTCTCAACTGACCAACGACCATCGGCATCATTTTGGATGTCGAACACACCATTTAGCTGTGTGTTAGTTGTTGATGCGCCAGTTTTGGCTTGTGAGTTGATTGTACGTACAACTTCACGGTTGATTTCAGCCATGATCTCAGTTGACAGAATATTTGCCAACTCAGTTTCAGCGTCAAGACCATGAATTGCTTTAAGGTCTTGGGCCAATTCCAAGCTGTATTCTGCTTTTAGAGCACGTGACTTAGCAGTCACAGTGGCTTTATCGATTGTGAAACCCATTTCAGCAAACGCTTGTCCACCAGCTTCGCCGAGTGATTCAGCTTCAGCTGTTGTGAATGGATCGCCAAGTGTTGGGCCTGTACGGTCGTTGTCGATAGATGAGTCACCACCGGCGTCAGTTACGCCGATAAGTCCTGATGGATCACCGTTAGCTGTAGCGTTTGAATCGCCTGAGAAACCGACAGCGGCTTCGTTGAACAGAGCTTCATCGCCACTAGTTACACCAGCAAGAGTAGTCTTATAACGTGACTTCATCGCGAAGATAAGGCCAGTTGGACCTGACATTGGCTGAACACCGCAAATGTCATATGCCATTAGGTTAGGCATTGCACGACGGACTAGTGCAATAAGAACTGGATTCCAGTTATCAGCTGCACCGCCAGAAGCGACAGTACCTGCGCCGGCTGCGTTAGTTGGAGCTTCCATGAGGCCTTGCTCACGGAGAGCGATTTCTTGGTTTTCAAGAATTGCTGCAGTAACAGCTTTTCTGTGATGATCGCTAATAGTACCAGCTGATTCTTCATTCAGTACCGGTGCCCATTTCTCGATCAACTTATCGTAGGATTGTGCATTTTGCATTTTGGACTCCCAATTATTTTTGCGTTTTCTTGATTGCACTAAGATACTGTTCCATTGATGAAGAAACGGCTACTGGATCAGATCCATCATCGTCTTCTACAATATCAGCTGTATCAGTTACTTTTTTGGTGAAGTATGATTCTTTGATAGTTGCGACTTTCTGTGAGAAAGACTCTTCATCATCGAAGTCAATGTCTTCGGCCAACTTCTTAAGTTTTTCAACTTGAGTTTCAGCGAGACCAGAAGCATGTTCACGGACAATTGCATCGCGCTTCAATTCTTCTAATTCACCCTGCATTTCGATTGATTTAGCAGTTGTTTGATTAAGAGCTGTTTCCAGTTCTTCAACACTTTCTGCTAATTCATCAACGAGATCAACTTTAGATTCTGGTACTTCGATGTAAGACTCAGCGAACAAATCTTTCAAGTTGTTCATGAATCCTTCAGCGATTTCTGTACGCAAACCAGTTTGGATAGCAAGTTTATTTTCTTCCATCCAATTCTCAACTACGTAGTTAAGATAGCTGTCGACCTTTTCAACGAGTTCTGCTTTAGTAGTAGCAACTTCTTCAGCGAGTTCTTCGTTGTACTTCTCTTCAAGACGATCAATCTCTTCAGCTAATTTAGATTTAATAGCTGCTTCGAAAATTGTCTCTGCTTTACCTCTGAACTCATCAGAAAGAGTTGCCTCTTCTGCGACGAGTGCATTAAGATCCTCAGAAAAATCAACGTTAACTGCAAGATCTTCTGATTCAGCAATTGCTTCACCATCAGTATCTTCTGTATCCCAGTCTTCGCTGTACATTGCCATTAGGGATTTTTTATCCATGTTCCCCATTTTAAGAGTCATAGCGGCCATCAAGGCTGCTTTCGTCTTTGGCATTGGATCTTGTTTTGTTTGGTCACCTTTACGCTTTGGCGCAGTACCGGTTGCATCACCTGCTTTATCAACAGATGCTACAGACTGAGCTTCAGCGTTTTTTGGATCATGAGCTTGAGCTTCCACGATTTCGTTCTCGTCATCATGGAGTTCAATTTCCTGATCTTGATTTTGATCTTCAGTCATAATTGACTCCTTTTTTATTTAGTTTTGAGCAACGAGAGGAAATTCTTAAACTCACGAACTTGTGTCTCATAGAGATCAGCACGAGGAGCTTTCTTAATTTCAGTCTCCATTCTTTCAATAGTTTGTGCCTCGATAATACCGTTGTTCCATACCCATTCTACACCTTCCATAACTCCATTAACAAATGCGCTAGGTGCTGATGGATCCTGAACAATATCTACTGCATTGAGTAGAAAATCGTCCTTGACGATCATTGCGTTATTACCTCGTTCCAAACTTCCCATACCACGAGTCGAGACTCCTAAGTTGATACCGCCATCAAGCAAACCGCGAACGATCATGCCCATTGGTGTTTCCAAAATAGTAGCCTTACCCACAACATCGTTACCTTTCCAATCAAGGGATTCGATCTTGTGAGAAACTTTGTCTAAATTAACGGTCGGTCCTTCAGGGTGATTTAGTTCACCTACAGCACGACCTTTGGAAACTTGTTCAGTTACATATTTACTAACTGCTTTTTCCATAATCGGCTTTGGATATATTCGACCATTACGATTCTTTGTTTCTGCTTGCATGAATACACCTTCAATGGAATATTTTTTTCCACCATCAGCTTTAGCTTCAGTCAAGACCTCTAGATGATCTTCGTTGTATTCAGCAATCAGTTTCATTTTTTAGCTGCCTTTATAAATTCCATTCCGGCCTTTTTTGCCATAGCGAGTGTTGGATATAGGTCCAGCTTCTCGCCATCAATATAAACGCAAAATTTGCCCTTTTCTTTATGGACCATGAGAGTTTTTCCATCTATTTTTTTGTCGAAAACATGCTCTCCAGGCGGCATACCCTTCATCATTTTTTCTCTTAACTGCGTAAATGTTTTCATTTCATAATCCTTTACACTTATTTATACTTTTATGAGTCTTCATCTTCGATTTCGTCCAACATTTCTTCAACTTCTTCATCGGTTACATCGTCTAATGAGTCGTCTTCTTCGATTTCGTCATCTTCCTCATCTCCCGATTCTTCGGATTCAAGCTCGCTCTCTGTTTCAAGGTCAAGCTCAAGTTGGTCAATACCATCTTCATCCCCCATGTCGTCTTCTTCATTATCCACATCTGGTGCTCCATTAAAAATCTGATCAGCTAATCGGACCTTTTCTTGATCCAATAAATCATCTAACTTAATAGTCATCATGTCACCAAATGTCTTATTTGCTTTATTATAGTCTTGATCTAAAGCTTGTTGAATAAGCTCTTGTGCTGTTGCCATGCCCTCAGGTTCTTGGGTTTCTACTTCACTCACTGTCATCTCCTTGTACAGGTTTTAATTCAAATTTTTGAGCTGCAGGTTGTGCCTGTTGCTCTTCTTCATCTGGCTCTTCTTCAGCTTCGCCATTAATTTCTTTTTCCATCTTCGCAATGTCTTCATCAGAAAGCATTAATACATTCTTCTGAATCCACTCCTTAGAATAATATTCACCAACATAGTTAGAAAGAAGATCTAAGGTTTGTAATCTTTCTCTCAGAATTTCTGAATCTCTAAGTTCAGTAAAATGGTTATCACGAATATAATCAACAGTGATATCGTTTTTCCATTCTTCCCAATCTTCTTCTGTGATGATTCCTTTTATAATTAATTGTTTTTTCAAAATACCATAGAATAGATGAGCAAATCTCATTCGAATTCTATCAATAAACTTTTGGAATTTCAACTCATCACGATTAACTTCAGTAGATCTACCTAAACTAAATTGTTGTTCTTGTTCTAATCTATTAATAGGTACGTTTAATGAACGATAAACTTTTTTCTGAAAATAAATAATATCTTCAATTTGACCTAGATTTTCACCGCCTGGTAATGTAGTAATTTCAGTACCCTTACCGCCTTCTCGCCGTGGCAACCAAAAATCTTCAAGCATTGACATATGCTTACGATCATCTTTAATTTGACCAGTTGCTGCATCGTATACAAGCTTATTACGATACTTAGTCATAATACTTTTCATGTATTCTTCTGATTTACCGCGAGGCATATTACCTACATCAATATAGAATATTCTTCTTTCTGGTGCACGAGCAAGACGATAAATGACAAGAGAATCTTCCATCATTCTCAATTGATTTATTGGCTTTAGCGCTTTATGCAAATAAGAAACAATTTTCTTACGATCTTCTGTCAATAGACCAGATGTTACGTAACTGACTGAATCTGGTGTCATTTTAATTCCTGATGTTGAACTACCAGGTTTTTCTTGAAAGATAAAAAATTCTTCAGTTTTTTCAACTATTTTGGCACCAGTAATTGGATCTTTTTTAGTTTTTACTTTTTTAACCTTGCGCATTTTAGCTGCATCAATAGGTCGTATCTCTTGTATGCCTTCTTTTGGATTATCTTCATTCACAACAAGATGATGATAGATTCTACCATCAACATACCATCTTCTAAAAATATCATGCCCTAATTCTTTAAAATTAAGCATAGCATAAATTTGATCAAATTCTTCTTTAATAACTTTTTTAATTCTGTCTGGAGCTTTAACATCGTCTAAATTAAGATCTAATGTTTGTTCCATTTGAGCACCAGTAATTGACTCATTAACAATATCTTCGATAGCAGCATCAACTTCTGGATGCATTGCATTACCCCGATATTTCATAATCAATTGGTAATTATCTTTCGAATCATCACCATCTAAATTTAGATATTGACCATAATGTGTACCTGATGCAGTTGCATAGCTTCCGCCTTCGTCATCACGAGGCGGTACAATAGAAGGTAGCTTTTCTTCTTCCTTCTTTTTTGAGCGTTTAATTTCAAACCCAAAGAGTTTGATACCTTCGCTATTTCCTGCTTCTTCAGCCATTTCACGTCCTTATAAAAATAGTAAGAGAGGCAGCAAAACTGCCTCTCCTTATTTATTTAGCTTGTTGTGTTCGACTCGAAGTACTGATAAGCAAATGTTACTTGGAATCTTTCGATTTCATCATTTGAACTATACGCAAGGTCGATTGGTGATAGATCTTGAGGGAATGATCCTCTAAAGGTGTAAGTCTTAAGAACTCCACCATCACGATCTAGTTGATCAACCTTGAGATCAGCTTCGTATGCAATCGGTGATGAAAGACCAGTATTAGCACTATGTGCATTCATACCGTTCATCCAACGTTCCATTGCATCGCGAATTGCAAAGTCAGTATCATTAATGATTGTTACTGTCCATGCATCGAATGTACGATCACCGGCCATTTTTAATTGTCTACCACGGAATGGCACAATAATTTGTCCCATTGTGGAGCCTGGCAACTGTGCAGTTTCACACAAGAATGATGTTAATTCTGCATCACCGTTTGCGTAACCAGGAAAATTAATAGTAGCCTTAAAGAGGTTAGGACGAGCACCGCCGCCTCTCAGTTTTGACTTGAAGTCATCTACGCCGAGAATAGCCATTGTTCGTTACCTCCTTAAACCGTGCCAACAACTTCTTCGAAGTCAACACCTGATCTTACAGCCACAAAATTAAGTGTGATGTAGTTGATCGAACGTGCTGGCTTGATGAAGATGTTCGCTATGAATTCGTTTCTGTCAACGATTGCCGGAGTATTGTTTGTTTCATCACAGACCACTTTAAAGTCTGAAATACCTCGTCGACCGCGTACTTCTCTTAGTACTGGCTCCACGATATTAACAAATTCTGCTCTAGTGAATTCATCGTTGAATTCGAATAGTGCTTGCTCAGCTGCTCTACCGATTGCGCGCTCAAGTACCAAGAACAATCTACGTACATTGATACGATCGAATGCTGATGGTCTACCAAGTTTTGTCTTATCACCAAAGAGCAATGAGCCTTGACCTGGAATATTAGCAATTGGATTTACGCTTGCTTTATACAGAGAATCACGCTGCGCTTTAGTTGGAGTCCATGCAAGTGCAGTGATTCCAAGATATTGTCCGCGTCGTGAACCAGCTGGTGAGAACCAAGGTGCACGATTAAGATCAGTAGCAGCCATAATACCTGCTGTACTTGAAGCAGCCGGAATATTAATGTATTGATCATTAAACTTATCGTAAACTTTCAAGAAGTTTCCATCCATAACTAAGTATGAAGAATTCGTGAAAGATGCGGCAGTTGTAGTGATATTTGTTGTGATGGTAGCTGCATTAGTCAAACCAACTACATCAGTACGAGCAGGTGATGCGCATACTACACAATCTTTTCTTAGTGATTGTGCTGTTGTAACGAGATCGTTAACAACTGTAGTGTGATCAGTGCGGCTATTCATGCTTGGCGAAATCATAAAATCAACTTCGACAATGTCTCTATCTTCAAAAAGATCATGGCCATTTAAAACTTCTGTAGTTGTCAAAATACCAGAATTTACGCCAGAGTCAAAGTTATAAGCATGACCATTGGTATGGTTATTGATTAAGAAGTTTGAACCAGAAACAGCAGCTGCGCCCGCGGCGGTACCTGCAGTTTGTTTCATATCTGAATCAAAATCTACCAAGTAGACATATTCAGATCTTGTGTTGATAACTGATTTTGCAAAGTTTGTTGTTCCATCAGGGTTTGTAGCATTTTGAGCTGCAGAAACGAAAGGATAAGTTTCGAGAACTTGACCTCTTGTTCCAGTTAACAAACCTTCTTGGTCAACAACTACAACATGCATTTCGTCGTTTGTAGCATTTACATCAGCCGCAAATGGTGATGTTCCCGGCGCGCCATCAAAATTACCCGCAAAAGGCCAATTTGTGAAGCGTCCTGCAGAATCAACAGCCGGAAGTATGTTAACAGAAATACTGTTACCCAAATCTCCTGGATATCGTGCTACAAATGTGTGGCCATCAGAGTCCAAGCTATTTACTTGGGCTTCAAAAGCCGTTTCGTTATTTACAGTTGGTGTACCACTAAAACTAGCTATTTTAATGGGACCCTGCATGGTTGAGGAGTAAGCATTTTTTGCAGCTGCAGTTGCCTCACGCACAACAAGCATTGAGCTTGAATAGCGGAGAAAATAAGCTGCTGAATGCCAATCGATGGTGTTGTCAGAGTCAGGTGAGGCAAAGTTGCTTACTAGCTCAGCTTCGTTAGCTACTCGTACTCTTTCTCCGACTGGACCCCACCGAAAATTCCCTACGATTGCGCCAGTAGTTGACTGAACGTTTGGAACGCCACCAGTCAGATCTATCTCTTTGACAACAACCGCTGGTGATTCAGACGGTGTACCTAGTGCCATTTTTTTATCTTCCTTGTTAAAATTATATGAATCATAATACGAACAGTCAATTTACAGTGTTATTTATAATATTACAAATTTGGATCGTATTCAATGGCCCATTCACTATTTCTATCTTCTTGATCTAATTGATTCATATAATCTGTACCATCATCTATAAAGCCAAAAGGAACTATATCCTCGTCTATTTCTCTCATTCTATCTTCAAACATCATTTTTTTCATATTAATATTTGTCATATCATGAAAATAACCACCAGTACTAAAATATCCAAATAAAACTAAATTCATCATTAAATCATCGTGGTTACCATCAGATGCTTCGTATGATTGACCTCTAGCTTCAAATGTAGACATTTCTAATATAGTTTGTTCGTCAACAATATCAAGTTTATTAGTTTCAACAATATCTTTAATTGCTGAGCAACCCAATCTTTTTGTTTTTCGAGTGATTTCGATTCCTAATGCATTTGCTTTTATAGCAGATTCAACATGAACATTTTCATATTCAAGATCATGCCATAATCCATTACATACTACCGAGCCTTGATCATTTGATTCTACTACTACATAAGCATTATTGTAGGATTTCGCGTATTTATATATAATATTTGGGAAGAGTAAAGGAGAGATAGTGTTGTTGCGGTATACAGCAACCTGTGCAAACGGGGTAACGCTAATATCGATTAAGGTAAAAGTAGAATAATCCTGACCTCTTCCCTTCGACACATCTACAGTCATAATATAGGCATGCTTTTCTTTAGTCTCTTGATAAATCTTTAAGAGACCGCCTTCTAATGTGCGAATAGGATTTTTAGCTCTTAATCCCATTAATGTTTCTGCATTAATTAGTGTATCACCAGTTCCAAAAAACGTATTGCCAAATTCTTGATCAAATTGTAATTGACTGGTATTTGCAATTGTTTGAAGTCTCCATTCGTCATCGCGGCCCGGAACATCATGCCAATCAACACGAAAACTTTTATATTCGTTTATTCCTTGGATAGCTCCTTCCCAAACCTTGTGAAATTGGTTACCAATCCCGTTAGCTGTTGATGTAATGATAACTTTAGTGTCTGCACCAGCTGAAACAACCGGATACGTGGAGGTATAAAACTCTGCAGCCCTTTCAACAAAAGCAAACTCGTCAAGATAAAGAAGGTTAACTGACATGCCACGAATAGAGCTACCGGAAGTAGCAGCAGCGACAATACGGGAATTATTACTGAATTCCAAAGTACCTTTATTGAGTGATTTTGATCCAGGCTGAAGAAAGAAAGGAATGTTTTCCAACATGAGCGTAATGCGCGACAACATTTCTCTTGCAGTTGCACCCTTGTTGGCCAAGATTGCAATTGTTTTTTCAGTATGAAAAAGAGCATACCACAATAAATAAGCACAAGCTGATATAGACTTGCCAGATTGTCGACAAGCCAAGATAATAGAGAATCGATTCGAATCAAAATGATTGAACATTTCTCTTTGATACGGGTATAAATTAAATGGCACAAGGCCAACGTCGAGCGATATAACTTTGACATATGTCTCTGCAAAGTGTATTGGATCGACCATACATTTTTTATATTCACGTAAAAGCTCCGGGGTCCATGCTTGTTGAACGCCATCTCTTTTTACATTAGGATTCCCTAGATACGTCTCGTTCTGGCGTAACATCAACTATATCATCTCCATTCTGTAGAAGGCGTTGTATATCAGCAGTAGAGCCAAGAAAAACATTATTAGTTTGTTGACCAATTTGTGGCTGTTTTGCTTCTTCTTCTGCTTTTTGCAACAAGTCCTTTTGTTTTTTGTTCAAATCCATCAATTTGTCATTGACATCTGATGTATTTTTAATTAATCCAGCTAAAACTTCATACGCTCTTGGATGCTCGCTTTCTCGGGCTACTTCGATCATAGACTCTAAGGCATCTTTACCTTTTTCTACAAGTTCGTAATACGTTTGACGAGAATACTCGTAATCATTTTTTAAATTATCTGGATTGTCACTCATTATATTTACCTATTATAAGGCTGCTATCCGTGTTTGGAAATCTGCAAAGTCAGCGCTTGCAGCTGTCACTGATTTTAAAGTTGCTAGACTTATATATGTAGTTCCTGCACTAGTCAAAGTTAGATACGTATTGCTAGCATCAACCTTCGTTAAATAATTATTTTCAACTGTCGTAATTTGACCTTCAAGATCAGTAAAATTAGCATCAAGCTCAGCGTGAGTTAATTCACTTCCCTTTACAAGTCTTTTTGTAATTGCCATTTATTTCTCCTATGAGACAATAGTATTAAAACCAAAATCACTATCTGCGCTTACGCCTATCGGTGTTGGCGTAGATGTAATTCTTTCGGTTCGAGATGCTGAATCGTTTATTGATGCCAGGTCTGTAAATAGATCAACCTGTGATTGTGTAATAACTGCACTTTCTGCTTCTAACGGTCCATAATATTGTAATTTCATTTCAAAACTTATAGTGTATATAATTGTTCTACGTGATTGCAATGATCCATCGTAATCATCAGTAAAATCAACACTTTGTATAATAATTGGTATGTCTTCTACAAAGTCTGGGTATTTTGAAGAAAACGGCTTTATAGTAACAGTATATTGCGGATTAAATGTTGGCAATATCTGTTCTACAATTTGCAATGCGTCATCATGAGCCTTAGCATATATGTTCAATGTAAATGTAATATTATACGGCACAGGAGAGTACATCTTTGTGCGTTTAGTAACAGCACTACCAGGCTGAGAAAAATTACTTAACTTAGTCAATTGACGAGTTGTATCGTATTGTATTCCAGTAATTTCAAACGATGCTCTTGGTAACTTAATAGCTACCTTTTCTCCTCCATCTTGCAAGTCTGGGTTTTCTCGTACTCTTTCTAAATATTTTTCTTTTGGTGCATAAGCCAATGGCAACTTAACAGTACTAATTGTAGCACCAGCTGCATTCTTACGAAGAACGTATAGGTTATTAAACAATCTACCAAATATAGCAACTGCTTTTCTAGTCTTACTATGGTAGAAATATGTACCAAACATTAACGATTCTCCAATATATCTTTCATCATATCACTAGCAGTCTTTGTAAAAAGACATGGCACAATAGCATGTACAATTAAAACTGGCACTAGAATTTGCAATTTTATTGCAATTATTAATGCACCTATCATATGTTGAAATCCATTTTCTTTTACATCTTTTAAATGTTCTTTGCACTTTTTACTAAACATTAGTTATTCTCCGTGTCACCAAATGGGTTATCTTCAGAAAAATCTAAGAAATCATCAGATATTGTTGAAAAATCTATATTTTGTTCATTATTTGAAATACGATTTTCTTCCGAAATGGCAGTAGTATATAAACCTCTTGGACTGTTTAATGTTGTATTTATTACATCTCCATTTATTATAAATTCTTTGAATGCTCCATTATCTGCACCAACGTGAGTCAAAAACAAATATCTATTAGAATCTCCATCAGAATCTAATCTATATCCAGTGACTTCTCCTCGAATTGTAGTGGTTGGTAATACTTGCCTAATATTATCTCCAACCCTATAATTACTATCAATTGTTGTATTTCCTCCAACAAATGTCACATTAGGAATAGTAGTATAACCAAATCCTCCGCTATCTAATATAATTTGATTTACTTCATTACTTGAAGAATCAATAAGAGCTCTTCCTGTAGCTCTCTTATAATCAAATTGTTGATTTATAACTGGTGTTGCTCCTTCATAAAAATCATCTGCAGAATCTTGTACAGTAGTTGGAGTAAATGCAACCTTACCAGATTTTACAGTAAATTGATAATTATCTAATCTGCCAGTAAATGATTTATTTAGATTTGAATCTAATGCAAATGTTCCTCCTCCATAATCTAGTTTTGGATTTGGTGATATATTTGTAGAATCATAACCAATATTAATAGTGTCGCCTGAATCGTAGAAGAATTGATTATTCGTTGATACTCCCATTGCAACTACAGCTGCCGATTGGTTATCAAGAGATAATCTTAAATCATTATGATTTGTTTCTACTTTAACAAAATGCCAATTATTTTTTGTTAGAAGCGGTAAATTAATTCGTGTTGCAGCAATATTATCTGTTTGTGCTGAATCTTTCTGGCTTGAATCAACTCTATAAGCAAATGCTAATCTATCATTATTTGTGATGTATAATCTAAAATCAGAATTCCACAATAAGGTTCTTGGTTGTACAGAATCTAAATAAATCCAAAACGATTGCATAACAAAACTATTTGAGTCTTGCCCATAATCGCTATCGATCGATCCCATTACTGATTTTGAAGTTCCTGTAGAATCATGTAATAAAGATCCTACACCAAATTTTGCAAATGAGCTATCAATTGCTGCTAAATTAGCACTATCATAAAATGGTGCATCAATTATTATCGTCGGATTTGACGTATAATATGTTCCTGAATCGACAAGTGTAAGACTATTAACTATACCCATTATGTAATACTCGCTGTTGCTGTTGCATTTTTAGGAGCTTGTAGTGTAAGAACGTGTGTATGAGATCCACTTCTTTCAATTGCATCAATTTCCACGTTATCTGTATCAAAATCTTCGCCATTATATTCAAACAGCTGACAACGTAATTTATATACAGGAATATCTTCAATTTGATAAAATGGTTGTTCATGCTCAACATGCATAACTTGAAACATTTTCTTAGTAAGCGGAAGATAAATTAAATCACCTTCTTCTGGCCTTACTGCGGTCATGTCATTATCATATCTTTTTACTTGATTTTCCCACCTATTTCGAGAAACAATAAACGTTGCCTCATCTCTAATTTCAACACCAAAACGAGTAAATAGATCACCTTCGCCTTCAAATCCAGCTACGTTCTCTATATACATTTCTATTTTGTGTGATGAATTATAAGACGATTCTACATCTGCGCCAAAAATAGTATCATAATTTACAATATCACGAGGAATATAATAAACATCTTGACCATATATCTTAAGAGCCTCAATTACGAGGTTCTCATATAAGGTCATTTCTGATCTTACTTTTTCGGAGAAGTAAAAGTTACGAGCCATTTATCCCACCATCAAGGGTGCACCAAATGAGAAATCTTCGTGTAGACGCTCTTTTAGTCTCTCGATTTCTGCATTGGCATCATCATATAATTGTCTTCCATTAAAAGTGACTCCTCCAGGTAATTGTACTCCTTCAAACTTTAATAAATTCATGCCCCACTGTTGCTTAATAAGTGCCGTGGCATAATCTTTTAACCACCAATCATTCCAAACTGTTGTATTAGCTGCAGTATCTACAGCACTATAAACATCTAAAATTAAATATTCTCCAATCTGCAAATCATCATCAACAAAGTCACCATAAATAAATAATTTACTTCCATGTCTTTGCCACTGAATTTGTGGTAAACCATTTAATTTTGAATCTAGCATAGCTAAATATTGTTGCATTTGTTCGTAATATGCTAAATCACCAGCAAAATTTTGCAAGTCAGCAATATCATTTAACATCATTTGATACTTAATATCAAAGAAATTGGTAGAGGTACCAAACGCTGAAGATATTGGGAACATTTTATTGACAAACAATACATTACTAGGCACAGTAATAAATTCATTTGTTTTATCGGTAGCAGTAATTAAATGCTTTACATAACCTCGCACAGTCGCATCATAATGATACTCTTGCCAATACTGCAAGGCTTCATCGATACGATCTTCGATTTGGTCTTCATCGACATTAATTTCGAGAACTGGATCACCAAGTTTTCGTTTACAATAATCGATTAATGTATCTCTGGAATTAGGTACAGCCATAAAATAGTCTCCGATTAAAATTATCTAAGACTATTTATATGTTTTTTATTCTTTATCCTACAAATAATCCTGTCGGTGGAGTAAAGTTAGATGTATATTTTACGTATTCTGATATTTTTAAATCTTGAATATACCCTGTAAAATTATAGTCAT
>CESM01022196.1_pt1 | contig 30166 bp, 35 predicted proteins | sample 361421 | NCBI WGS metagenome assembly CESM01 (sample SAMEA2622219, study PRJEB7988) | marine metagenome | isolation source: saline water (ENVO:00002010), including | reverse complement strand
GTTCGGTAGTATTGTTTGTTACTTTTCCCAAATCTAATGGGGATATACCATGTATCGACACTATACCGTCGGCATCAACATTTTGTGCATAACCATGATCTGGTCTATGAGTTATAATATTAATACCGTTCTCGGTGTTGGTGCGTCTGTAAATACCTATACCCCCAAGAGTTCGTACATTTGGGTTCTCATTATTGATGGCTGAGCCATCAACATAATATTCAATTTCTGCTGTCATCTAGTAACCTCAAGGAATGGGGTCTGCTGGAATATACCCAACGGGTCTTCCAGCACGATTTTTAATAACGTTATCGTCACTAAAATTAATTTCCTTACAAACACGCATGGACTTTCCATGCACGCTTCCAGGCAATCGTATGATTCTACGGTTATCGTAAGTAACCATCCAGTCTAGCAACAGATTCGTTTCATGCTGTAAGATGTTCACCACAGATTTGTAGTGTCTCTCAATATCTGCATTCTTGTCTTCGTGGTTGGAAGAGTAGCGTAGTAAGGTCTCTTTTTCTCGACCTTGTTTTATCTTCTCTCTTCTTAGTACTTTAAATAAGTAACTTTTACTAGGACTAGTAAATGCTTCGTCATAGTATCCGTTTACTATCAAGTGAAAGCCTTTGCCTCCACTAAATACGATTTGTTGTTTGATGTTTTTGAACTCGTAGCAATGAATGTGTTTTCCAATTGCAGTAATGAGTTCGCTAGCCATCTGTATTCCTTGATGATAGTCTTTGTTGTCGTAATCTATATCAAAATATAAATCTCGTTTCAACATGGTGTTATGGTATCGCTTCAAAGTAACTTTCTTACTTTTCTTAGCACACCATCCTTTCTTTCGCATCTTGGCTAAACCTTTACGTGATTCAGGGTCAGGACCAATTCCTTGCGGATTTAGCCATTGACCTGTTGTGTAATACACGTGTATAGGTGCCAGTCTTCGTAGATGACTGAGCAGAATTTTCTTTGTCCTTACATTATCTTTCAATACTTTGACAACGATTCTCTGACTCTTTGGTTCCCATATAAAAAACCTATACTGTCTAAAATTACTATAGGGAGGTAGATATATATCATCCTCTGTTATATTCCTATAGTAGTTCTTGATTCGACGGACTTTGTCAGCCATCGTCACTTTCAAGTGTTTTTGGTATAGTTTACTCTGAAGTTTGCTTTCTTTGAAAGCAGCCTTCATGGTAATCATCATACTTGCGCCTCTAGAGTAGTCATGACATTCACAGTCATTTTCTCCTTTGCGGTCACAGGCAGGATGATGTCTTTTTGGAAACCTTTCAGCCATAATATCAATACAGGCTGTTTGGTCATTTACAAATGATGCGAGATCGTACTTATGGTGTTCACATAAGTATTCTCCAGGTTTAACGTCTTTAATTTTGCATCGGCTAAAGTCCCGTGGGTCTTTATGGATACAACGCGTCTCCTCTGTCTTCCATTTGTTTTTCATCTAGTGAGGGGAATTTCACCCCTCTATATTGTTTTTAAACAATCCATGCATCCACTTTCCGCGTCACAAGTATTGTTCCATTCTTTCATGGTGTCAGACAAAAACAAATCCACTTTAGGGCCGGCTATTTTATACCTTAACCTCCAACAAGTATACTTTCATTTTTAATTCATGCGTCCATAAATTAAAAGCGTCATTTTTCATACGTCCAATCTTTTTTCAGGAAATCGGCATTGAGTCGTTGTAGTGGTTTCGTTTTGTATTCATCTAGTGGGGAATCTCACCCCTTTTTTACAATACGACTGTGTCCCTTTTCTGAGCCCACAGATATTGTTCCATTCTTTCACGGTGTCCGACGCAAAACTTGTAACCACAGGGCCTGCGTATATATCGCTATGGACCTTTTCCAACAAATATACTTTCATTTTTAATTCATGCGTCCATAAATTAAAAGCGTCATTTTTCATACGTCCAATCTTTTTTTCAGGAAATCAGCATTGAGTTGTTGTAGTGGTTTAGTTTTGTTCATCTAGTATCGGTCTTTCCCGAACGTCAGATGAGGTTTATTTTATTACACAGTTCTCGCCCTGTAGACCAGTCTCTGTTTCCGGGCCTAGGAAGATTTATTATTCCGATTTTTGCCGGTTCTTCAAGTGCTTTGCTATATAGGATCCACTGCTATTACTAGCCGCTGGTCGGACCTACCGAGGGGTTTTTTTACAACCCATAACATAATATTTCGTCTCATCTATTGCCGGTCTTTCCCGACTGTCATATAAACCATTATTTTTTCACTGGTGATGAATATAAAATATGGTGGTCTATCTAGTGAGAGGTCTATGTTTTTAGAGTTTCAAGTTTTACTATTGGGCTTATATAAGCCGCTTTACTTTAGCAGTTTATTGCTGCCTAGTTTTAGTGTTTAACTTTTATTGATTTTTGGTGTTCCGCAATGGAACTTGGACACTGTGGTTACAACATTCAACCAATGTTGTGAGGATTTTACCTCACTGTTGGTAGTACAGTATTGTACGGCCTTTACTTTGGTAAAGGTGAATGTGATGCCACGTGGAACATTTCCTATGCGGATGTTAAAAAATTAATTCTAAGGCAGACTACCGTTCTAATGTGGTGGTAGTTTAATTCACGAATGTGAATTCTTTATTCTATCTTTGCTGGAACCCTTACAGGTAAGATTTCGGGAGGGGCAACTGCCCCGTGAAATCAACGAATGGATTTATTTCATTCGTGGTTACTTGTGAGATGTTCCATGCAATTTTAGATTTAGCAGAAAATCAGTTTGACTTCCTTGCTATGTGTAATCTTATAGTTTCTAATTTACGTCATATGCTTGTTCAGCATCGGTGTTTTAGTTCTCTCTAGTAGAACACAAGTGTATCATTCATCTGATGGTGCACTTTGTGTTGCTGTTTCTGTTTGCATTGCCATTGACGCATTGGCGATTGCAGCAAGTCGCTCAAGTTCATCTAGGTCATTGACCAAAGATTTCTTTTGCTTTCTTGGTGCTTTAGGGTGCTTTTTCAAGTTTAGTTCTACACCTGCTTTTGCAAATATAGTCCTCAACTTTGCAGCCCTTGCTCTAGCAGACGCTGGGTTCATACCCATTACTTCTGCTGCATCAGTGACATATTCAGATTCGTTCCATACACGAATGAATATATCATTCGTGATCGGAACTGGTTTTGTTTTCTTTGGTTGCTCAGCAATTGGTGTAACGGGTGCTACATCAATAACTGCTGTTTCAACTATTTCGTTTCTTTCTTCAATCATGTCAATCAACTCTCCTCTTTCGAGGCTCTAGTAAGAGGTGTTAGCCTCAATTATCAAAATTCGTAAGGTCAACTAATGAAGCAGTAACTGCATCATTGGCCATAGGAATATTTGCTATTCGACCGCGAAGTCTGTTGTTTACATCGGCGTACATTTTCCTTTTGACAGGAATATTTCCACCAAGTAATTCTTCAGCACTTGCCAGCCTTTTAGTAATGTTAGATTTCTTAACACGCAATTTAGAAATGCGTGCTTCGAATTGTTCTACCTTTTCGGTATCAAAGGCTCCAGCAAGTTTGGTAACTTCTGCATGGAATTCAGTGATTTCTTTTGAAAGGTCAGAGCCTAAATCCTCTCGGATGTATTGCATCTCTCTTTCTCCGTCCAAGTATCCTAGGTATCTAAAATTACTCTTTGTACCATAGCGATTGACAGGGTTGCCATCTTCGCCATAGTAGTTTTCATTGTTTACGCTTGCTTCGTAACCTCTAGCAAAAGAGGCAATTATATTAGCCACAGAGTCAAGAGATGTAGACGTATCTACACCATTGACTTTTGTTGGCACATATGATACTCCCTTGCCTGCAAGGAAGTTTACTCCGCGTAGGGAAACTAATGTGTCTTTGATATGTTGTCTTAGAAGAGTTTCGTCAATACTAACAATAGTATTTTGAAACGCTTCTGATATCTGTCTTTGTACTTGAGACATTAAATCAATATTGATTTCTGTCTCGTTCCAATAACCTTCTATACGTATGCAACAAAGTGTTTGACTTGGCACAGGTCTTTCGACCTCACCATCTTCAATTTGTTTGATGTATGCTTCATCCCAAAAAGAGCGCATGTAGTTTTGTACCCATGCTACGTGATCGAAAGTATCTGGAGGAGAGAACTCCAGTCTAAAGACCGGTGTACTTTCCTTGTGTAACTTTCCATTCATCCTACCTTCTCGACGAATCGAGATTTGGTATTCATTTCCTCTCATCAGATGTTTTACATCTACACTTTGCTTAACGGCACCATCCCATCCTTCTAGTTCTAGAAGTACTGGTAGTGACGAGTTCTGTATAGCGTCTTTTGCTTTTGCAAAAGCATTCTTTGCAGTACGTAGTTTTGGTATCTTGCCTTGGCTCAAATTGTTGCTTTTAGCAACAGCGACCAAGTCGGCATACCTCATAGTACCTGCATTAATCGACCACAGGACCAAATAGCCCTTTGTCGATTCCATTAATTTTCCTTCAACTGCGTATCCGTGATTTTCGTTTATATTACTCATCTAGTAGACAGGCGGGCATTTTTTTCTTTCAACAATTTTCTTGCCAAATCAAATGCAACATCTGCGGGCATCCACTTTTCTTCTCCCGAAAGAGACTTGTAATTGTGGTGCTCATATATGCTGTTCGCCAGTCGCTGTATTTCTTTCGACACACTTTGTGTCGAAGTTTTACTTTGCCTTGGCATCTGTGTCATCTAGTAAATCGAGCAAACTTAGTTAGTAATTAAACTTACTATGTTTTGACTCAATTATTTTGCTGTAGTCTTCTCCAACAGCCGTCAATCGATTTGATTGTGCGGGGTTTTCCGAAAAGACGTTGCAGAGTCTTTTGATGATGGCCATTTGCCTTACACGGGTTAGATTGTTTCTTAAGCCATGCTTTTTCTTCTTTAGACCAAGGAACTTGTTTTACTTTTCCTACAGTACTTTTCCGAACCGATGGGGTCAAAGGTTCTTTTAGTTCTATAGAAACTAGTTTTTCAACAGGTTCTATACTCGGCATATTTCCAGTCAATAATTTTAAAGCATCTTCTGCTTCCATTTTTATTATGATTTCCATCTAGTAAAGGAAGATTTTTATTCTTCTTCCTCAATTAATTTTTGTAAGTAAATCGCTAAATCCATTGCTTCTTCTTGGGCATGGTTTAACCAATCTTTACGGCGTAAATCTGTTCTTTCCATAGTAGTATCATACTTGGCTTTTCCTGTTATGGCTCTTAATCGTATTTTTGCGACTACGGCTTCTTCTATTTTACTCATCTGATGAATGTGGCTATATTCTAACCACACTCAAAACTTTGATATCATTGTTCTTACTTAATGGGAAGGCCCGCATGGGGTTATCTTCCGAACTCATCTAGTAGCACAAGTAGATATTTTACCCTACTCGGCTTTGCGTCTCCCCCCAATTGTAGTTAATATCAGCCAGTTTTATTATGGCGGTGGTAATACCAGCCTTTTTTTCTAGCCTCAATCAGCCGCTTTTTCTTGTGGCCAATTTCTTTCTTGTTTGGGTTGTGCGCGTCGTTTGTGTTTTTTGACATTACGTCATACTAGTAGTTTCACTTTTTGTGAAACAATTTAATTGGAAGTATAATATGTTTGTCACGCATTTTTCGTTCAGCATGATTCTTGAAAGCAATCCCTTCGGACCACGTCAATCGTACTTTGCTGTTCTCCAAATGGTATCTTCTAATACCATTCTTATTCTTGACAATTCTTTTAACTTCCAGTTTAGCACCTTTGATATCCTTTGTATTATAGATATCGTGCTTAAACAAATTTCTAACCTCTTTGGCAGCGAGTTTGTCGCCAACTTTGAAGTCAGGGAAATCATTTCGCATTCCTTTGATGTAGTCTTTATATTTAGTAGACTTGCCATCGGGCAGGAACGCTATAACATGTCGACCGTCACCAGAAAGGTATCCTTTCCTACCATCAGTTGCTAGGAGTTTATCCTTCTTTGGTGGTTTTTTCGGTGTCTTTGTTTTGATTTCTTTTTTGTGAAAAACAGAGTTATGCAGTTTTTCTGCAGCCTCTGTTGTAAATTTTAAATCGCATATTTTGCAATTGTATTTCATCTAGTATGGCTTTCGCCAATCACTCTTCTTCAAGACTTTCCTTTCTAAGAAAGTCTCCAAAAATCCTTCTAGCACTTCGACGAACACCGATTTTTTTAGTAGGTAGTTCGCTTGTGCTCTCAGTGGTAGATAACGTTCTATTTCTTCTAGAGACTCGCAGAGTTTGCGAAGCACCAGAATCCATAGTCAGTCTTCCCCTATTTGCCTCAACCGTTATTTCGGCCAAAGCGTTGGAAACTGTATCTACATATTGAATGATATCCACATTCGAGTCTATACAGACTCGATAGATACCGTTATTCATTTTTGCAACCTTTTTGTCGCGACGCAGAGTCGAACTGTGAGACAAGCGTATTTTATACACGCCGTCTTCAATTTGACCATAGTCGGTTAAGGTTGAACCAGCCTGAGTACCATCAAAGTCTCCTTCTCTCCATAAAAAGAGTTCAGAGCCCATGATACCCGGCAGTTTTAGAATATGCTCCTCAAGGGGGCCATCAGTATATGTTTTCAAGAAAGCATTTGCATTCAGCAATACTTTCTTATTAGTTTCGGGGTAGATATTAGTAGCCACCTTACTTTTCAGCAAGCGAAGTAATTCTTCGTCATCAACACCAGGATCGGTGCAGACTATATTGGCTATAGTGTATCTTCCACTTTCGTCAAAAATGCCGTTAAACATTTTGTTATTTTTTCTTTTTGAAAAAGTGTTTGTAGTTACTGTTTTGCTGTGCAAAGTTTGTTGACCGATTCTGTTTTTGGTGTTTCGGTCATTAAAAAAACCTTGACGTATTTCAAATGTGCTCATCGAACCAAAGTCTACCCACCCTGTTGAGCGGATTGGATTCTGGTTTAGTATCGCCCGTGTGGGTGCAGTATATTTGAACTTTTTAATTGCGACACAAGTAGTAAGACCGCCTTCGGTTCTAACTATGGTGTCACGATTGGTATCTGTGGCGTGGGCACGAATTCTTGGAAAACGGTTTTCATGCAGCCATTGCCTAAGTCGGTTATGGTTGCGGTAATTGTTCGTAATTCCAGTTCTGTTCCTTTGCGACGAGGTTGTAGTCTGCGCTTCTACTAAAGAGGCGCGGAAATCGGACCATTCGCTGTCCTCCTCTAAAAATCGAGGAGTCGTAGGTAAAAGGAAATATGCCTCAGAATATCCGTCATTATAAAAATTCGTAACAGTATCTAACACTGTGTTAGTGTAGATGTCGAATTTCGTCGTGATATAGAAGTATTCTTCGTCTTCATTTATTGTATAATTAGTTCGCCGGTAATAAATACCAGCACCAAGTGTACAATAGCCATCAATACCCATGTTATTACTTCTTGCCCGTGCGTATTGACGGGTGTTAGTTAAAACAAAAAAGTCTTGATACATTGGGGTAAATGTCCGTAAATCTGCTGCGTAGCCTACCAGACTTCGTCTGGTTTGATCTAGGGACTCTGTCAAAATTAGTAACTCTATTGTGTCAAATGGAGTGGTAGTTATACCGCCACTTGTCACAGTGATTTTGCCGCACTTATTGTTTTTTATAAGACTCAGAGCCTCGTCAGAGGTTATGAAGTCTAATTCATTGCGTGCGAGCATTTGTTCAATATTTTCTCTATTGTTCATCTAGTAGCAGGCCACGAATCAAGATTCGTCTTCTGCGCGTAGAACCTTAAGATGGTACTGCGGTGATTTTGCAGTTCGGTCTTTGGCTCTGGTTTCATACATGTGGACTTTATCGCCAGCGTTGAGGGTTATAGTTTCCCTAATCTGTCCGTAAAAGTGGGTCTCTGTTTTCCCACCTACGGTCTTGCGTCTTTTCCACATGCCTGTTATGTTTTCAAAAGTTCTTTTCAAAGTCATAGTTATCTAGTAAGACGAAACTAAAAAGTTTCATCTAAGTTTAATGGGTTACCTCTTTCGTCAGTAATCTGGCTTAGCGCCCTCTTGACGAAGTTCATTACGAGTCCTGCATTTAGTCCATCGCGGGTTCCGACATTAGTGTCGACCCATCTGGCCTTTTCATCATACATGTTAACTTGGTTAAGATATATCTGCATCTCGGAAGGTTGCTTCCAATAGTGTAGTATTTGATATTCATCAATTACTTCGAGACTACGATCTAAACAAACGAGATATACGTTACAGTATTCGTCGTTTTGTATCAAAGTAAAAGTAGTCACCGAATTGTTAAGTTCGTCATTAAAAACGAACTCCTTTGGTGGTAGGTTTCCTTTGAGCCTTCTCGGTGTGACGTTGGCAATCGGGATGATTGGTATATCAGGCTTCTTTTCAGTCTGATTATTTAATCTGTCAACTATTCGTCTCATATTGTTCACTCACCATTCATCCATTCGTTGAATAGTAGTAATCCATTATAGTGCTCTTGCATCCATTCACAGTCATTTGCTGACAAGTGTCGAATGCAGTGCATAATTTGTGTACAGGCTTTTCCGTCTCGGGAGTGTGGGATTCGTAGTTTGAAATTTGTCATATCAAAATATAGTCCTTGGCTCCGTCCACGATAGTGCCTGTATTCAGTGTTTATTGAATTTAGTATCGACAAAGTACGTTCACGAGACCTAGCATTATCTGCGGTCTCTTGGTTACTTCGGTTTATAAAATACTCATTTACACGAACGAAAAAGTGGGTGGATTCTCTGGTGTGAAAATCGTGACTTCCGTTCATATAGTTTCGCAGCGCCTCGCGCTCCTTTAGCGTATTTCTAATCGGCCTAAATCCGTTATCGTATGTTATTATCATATCTAGTAAGGCTCTCGCCTAATCTTGGTTTTCTTCATATATATCGTCTAATTCGGATTCTGTTCGAGTCTCCAAGTAAGTGCGATATATGGCATCTTTCGCCATCTTATCAAGATTAATCCTACCGTTAGCGAAGCCTTTGATGACTCCTCTTGTTGTAGGATGGAATTGCTTTAGTAAATCTGTATTTACTAGGGTAGTAAAGTCTTCTCGCAAGATAGAAATAGCGACTTGATCACCATATACTCGATCAATTGCTTTTGTTGCAGCGGCCACGTTGTTCAATGAAATCACGTCGATTAGGTAAGTTAATACCCTCTCTTTGTAATTCATGAACGCCAAGCCGTTGTCCCATCTCCATTCCATAATTTCCCTTTGATGTGGTCGGTTGCCCCAGTACTGTTCAATAGCACCTTTGGACAAAACCTGGGAAAACTTGTAATCTTTCATATTGTTTCGTATGTAGAAAGCCTTTAGTTCGGATAAGTTCAAGTCTGCATCAGAAGCATTCATATTCATCTTTTTTTCTACAACACTCGTAGTTATAAATCTACAATCGTTGTTAGAAAAGTTTTCAGAAATACTTTTGTTGTTCTTTATCAGTTTGCTGGTAGGACTGCATATTGCTTTGTTTATTGCATATTTAGTAACCATGTCGTCGCAAAACGACAGGGCTTGTTCTTCGCTAAAAGTTAGTTCGGTCATATTACCGATTTCTTTTGCGCTTGCTTTGTCCACCATTTGGCTTATCATCCATTCTAAGTTTTTTTCTTTATTGTTATCATTGTTCATAATAATCTCTCTAGTAAAAGAACTTGCGTTCTTTATTGGTTGTTTGCACGCCAAACTCGTTCTTGTTCGGCTGCTAGGTCATTGAAGTAAGTCATAAAGTCTTCTGGGGTTGGTAGGTTATCTAAGTCCCATGAAACGGTTAATCTAACCGGATCATCTAGGTCTTCGAATATGCCCTTGGAACCGTCACTAGAAGAATACACTTCTAGTTGATTCGAGTCCAGGTCAATTACCCATGCCCATTCGCAAAAGACTTTGTCTCCTCCAAATTTAAAACTATTTTGTAATAGCATTCTCTTAGGCCCACCACCATAATGTGGTAAATCACCGAGAATTAATTCTAGTATACGACAACCAGTGTTTCTATGGAATGCAGGAAATACTGCAAGCCAAGTATCGGAGTGCATTGTTAAATTATGTTCTTCAATACTTCCAATAATTTCGTCCATTTTTACCAGTTCTTCTGTAGTAGCCCAAGAGCATCGCTCTAGTTTACGTATGAAGTCTGGTCTGACGAGCCGTTGTAAGAAATTCAGTATGTACAAACCTGCCGAGTCCGGATATCCGTCCCATTGGCAGTATTGTGCTACTTTTATTTCTTCATTGTGCTTCACTATGGTTAAATTTCTTGTTCCCATGTTATCTAGTAAAACGACTTAATTACTTAAGTCGATTAAATTCGTCCCTATCTTCATCAGTTATGGTTCCACCGGAACCAGTAGTCTGTAGAAAGTAATTTAGAAATACCTTTTGTAAATCAGCAACTTTTGGTTCGTTGCGGTCAGTACAGTATCGGTCTGAAACTTCTTTCCACTTTACGTAGAAAGGTTCGTCTCTTAAGACTGCTTGAGCCATAACTTGTGTAAGGAGTTCTTCCTCGCTCAAAACTATGGGTGCTTTGACAGACTTTGTTTTTCTTTTCTTGATTACTGCTACTGCAGTTTTATCCAGCGCATCCTTGTCAAAGGCTGGGCTTGTTTCAAGGTTAGAAAGCGAAGTCATTATTGTCGCAGTCTCTGTTTTTAAACCGTATACTATGGCGCCACTTTTAGTGACACCAAACAGTTCTTGGGGTTGTAACGAATCAGTGGAGTCAGTCAGTGTAAAATTATTTACACTGGGTACTTGTCTTCTTGTTTCAACCGCATCGAACCATGTTGGGTAAGTTATACTACTACTTCCTGATATATTATCTGGACTAGTATATATTATATTATTACTTATAGAAGTTGTTTGGACTTCAGATGTTTCATTGAGTACTCTAACGACTACTTTGCCATTAGTTGTATCATATAAAACATTTAGTTCACCAAATGGTTTACTTTTCTTTATTTTCGTAATTGCTTTACGAATAGTGCCGCGAGGCATTTCACAAAGGAAAGCCAAGTTAGCAATGTCGTAATCATTTGGTAGAGCATTTTTTACGATGCTTTCATTTTTTATGCTGTGTATTAAACTGAGTGAGTTAACATCGAAACCGCTTGCATAATATGCATGCGAAGTCAAAGGCAAATTCGTAGTCGCACCATGTTCTAACAGGTACGATGTCATTGGTTGGTTCCCACTTGAGGGAGACCTGAGTTCACTTGTGACTATATCACAAAAGTACCCATGTACGCCCTTTATTGGACTCCAAGCCAAAGGAATTGCAAATCCAGTCAAACCTAGTTCTAGGTTGTATATTTGAGTAGTATTATTTACTCGTCTTGTGTTATGGTTATATCCGCTTCGCCCCGAAGGGCTAATTGGAATATCCGACTGCTCGTTTGCATTTGCATGTACGCCCGGAGTGTAAATATTCCTTCTTAACCGGGATTTACTTTCAGGGTCGCTCGTGCCTTCAAGTAAGAAATCACCTTCAATTGGAAGGCGAGTCTTCTTAGTTAATTCATTTAGTTTCACAAACAAAACATTACCGATTTTGGCGTGTAAAGCGAAAGACAAATTGTTGTCTTTAACTTGTATATACGCCTTTTCGATGTTGTAGTCTTGCTTGAGAAAAATACTCATCATATTACGATACGCTGAGCGAAACTGCTCGGGTATTTCTACCGTCGTTGTTTTTCTGTCGCCAGTGCATCCTAAGTTAATTAGTGTGTTTGTATTCATTTTAATCTAGTAGAGATTAGATTTATTCTAGTTTCTCAATTTCTTCTTGCGCGTCTTGAGGTTTGACCTCTAGCACAAAATCGCTAAAAACCTTAATAAATTCTTTAATCTCGGTAAACAAAGCATTGTTTGCTTTTTGTAAAGCATTGCCTGCTTTTTGTAAGTTGATAAGTTCATCAAGTTTTTCTTCCACACTCATACTTAAGCCTCCATCCATGATTCCAAAGTTTTTTGCTCCTTTGGTATTAGGTTGTCGGCATCGTATAATGGCGTTATGCCATATTCTGGTGCTCGGTCTTCTTGTGATAAACTAACATAAAGGCTTGCTGCAGATTTTAATGCAGTGCCTTCTGTGCGAAATGTCGCACAATCAAGCCAGTATTGTTCGTCAAATTGTTCACCTATTTCTAAGTGAGCAACTTCGAACTCATGGCGTTTTCTGGTGTATCGTACAAATATTGATGTATTATCTGACATATTATCTCCTTCTGGTGAAGAGTAAACTATATTGTTTTTTTGAGAAAGTCCAATCCGTGAAATGCATTAGCATTCGCCATTGGTCTGTGTCTTGTCTTTCAGGTAAGAATCGCTTAATTTTGCGCCGTGTTAACGGTTTGCCCTTTTATAGTGTTGAGCGGAATGTTCCGCGTCCACCTTGTGCTTTGCGGATGCAAAGTAGATGGGTTGCACCTCTAGATTATACTAGGGGTGACCTTAACAGGGTCAAAAGTAACGATGTCTTCCCTAGGCTAGAACTGCACGCTTCAGAGTGCTGTTTCTATCCTCAATCTTTCTCAAAAAAACTTACACAAATGTTAATGTTGGTTTTTAGGCCAAAATCGCAGAAAACAATTTTTGTTTAACCCTTAACAAAGGGTGTTGTTGTTTGCCGCAATCAGGTGTGCAGTGTTAACTTGCGTCACACCGGTTCCGTCAAAGTGTCATCAAGAATAAGACCAGGTCTATGGTTTTACTCTTACATGATTTGTGTCACTTTGCGGACTCGGTGTTTCGGAAGTTAACACTACGTCATTGGCCTTGCGGCCTCAGTAGTTTAATCTAACTCTTCTAGTGAATGGTAAGTCCTAATGTGATAATATTATGAGTCACAAGTTCTTGTGGCGATAGTTCATTAATTCTCGTTGAACCACGTCAAGTTTATCTTGACAGTGTAATATTATCACTGGTGTCAGAACGGCTAATAATCGATGAAGACCGAAAAACATCGTTTTGCGGATGTAATGTATCTTCACGTATTGTTAGGGCTTTGCCAGTGTAGACTGACAAGGGGTTTATGCCCGTTCAGGCTCTGACGCCATACGTCATTAGCCTCTCGGCTTCAGTGTGTGCTTTACTCATTCTAGTGGAAGTTTCTAAATTCTCAGTGCAACTGTTTGACGCATGTCATGCACCATTACCTGACCCCAAAGGGCAGGTTATGGCAAGGCATAGCGCATCGCGTAGCGTGCTGCATGGGGCTGGTTGTGCTGAGACGTCTCATAATCCGGTTCTTCGACTATTGACGTGAAATTTATTTTCACGGTGCAGGTGTAGAGTGCATACTCTACTCCGACGGTTCTTATCGGCGGGATAAGAAATCGGCACGTATCTATAGTCGCCGGTGTTGAGGCGTTTCGTCATTGATTTTAATCTCAGATTTTACTCTTCCTAATTGTTGGTTTCTGTCTCTTGTCCATCTAGTGGAGGACTAAGCATTTTGATGAAATGAGATAGTTCGCCCATCATAGGCAACCGCTATCTCAAAAAAGAGACAATAAAACAAGAACCAACATAACTTGTTAATATGCTTACTCCTCCTAGTAGTATCAACCAGTGATACAATTACATTTTTCTGATTTACAAGTAGTACCATCTGCAAGCAGATTGTTCAATTTGTAAATATTTCCACCATCATATGAGATGGGGTTTTCTGGACATCGCCTAACTTGTCCCATTGGGTCAACGTCTACCATCTGGAAATCTTCTCCAGGGCAGTTGTTAATTCCAAGTAGGTTGTTTAGAGCAATGTCTCCAATGTATTTTTTACCGTCTCCGGTAATGTTCACCCACGGATATTCTGTGAATACTCGTTGGTAGTTTTCCCAAAACTTAAAACCTTGCTGCTCGTAAATCGAGAGCGGTTTGTAAATTAGGTGTTGTACAGTGTTAGGGTAATTAATAGACTCCAACATTTCTCCAAATGCATCTTCATTTTCATAAAGCCATTCAAAGACCGTTGGGGTCCAAAGTAAATTGTAATTAATTACAGTAGTAGAGATTTTACTAAGGTCCCATTCTAGGTGTTTAGTTTGTTCCATAAAATCCTGTATGCTTTCAAATCGCATATCGTCTACTGAGATAGTCAGAACATCTAAGTTCTGAAAAAATACTTTGTCATCACCGGCTTCGAGTGTGCTCGCCACAGTTGTTACACTTGTGTTGAAACCCAAACTTTTGGCGTAGAGTATATATTTTTTAGTCATCTCAAAAGACCCAGGAAATGGGTTCCATGTTATTGCAAAGTCAGTATAACCATTTTCCGCAGCAGTTTCAATTGCTCGTAAATAGTATGCTTCTGACTTGGTTGCATTTCTCATCTCTTTTGTAACATCTGTTGTTAAGTAGCACCCTTCGCAACTGAGTTGGCAGTTGAAACTGGGTGCGATTGAAAATATTTTTTTATTCATTTTCTGTCTCTCCTAGTGAAAGAAACTATATTATTCTGCGGTTTTGGATTTATTCCAAATGGCACATCCCGACTTATCGGGGAGGGACAAAAATTTCCTAGACAAATTTTGCTCGAGATTCGTGTTAATCAAAATAACCCAACTTTGTTGTCTCTGCGCGCCTGCGCTGTCGAGTCTCTGGCTTTACTATTGCCGATCTCGGTTATTTATTAATACGTTCCTCGTGAAAAGTTGTCGAAAATGTTTTGCCGTGCATAAGCAGAATTTTTCCAATAGTACACAACTAACGGAAAAGACAGAGAACACGATTTTATTTTTGCCGCACTTCTAATTGTATTTTTAGAAGTTCTGAAAATACGTTGTTCTCACGTAAATGTGAAATAGTGTTCTGTACTTGTTCTGTTAGTTGTTAACTCTTGGAAAAAAACGTCATTGGCATTAACTGCCTCAGTGTTTTCTTTCTTTCTAGTAGAGTTGTTACACTCATAGTGCCAAGATAAACTCGGCACCTTGTTGTAGAACAACAAATCCTAAGTTGTTGTCCATGATGATTATCGACCATGAAGTAGCAGGCCCTAGGTTATTACGCCCAGCCTTTACCATCTTCATTATGATATCATCTATTTGTTTATACCTTTCAGTTGAATCAAATTTTTTCCCGGCAGTGATTTCATCACACACGCTTTTCCGCCAATTGGCGTACTCAACATGGCTTGTTTCAGTTGCTGAAAAATGGACTTCCAAATGAGACTCTTGGCCACTAGCAACGCTTTGCAAGCGGTGCTTAAAGTGGTTGTGAATCTCGGTCATAAAGTCGTCATTGGACATTCTAAAAACATCATCATCGTCTGGTAGACGAGGAAGTTTGTGCTTTTTTAACCATGATGTATCTGTCGTCAAAGCAATAATTTCACTCCTTTTTAGTGGAACGTTTAATTCTTTTGCTTTTGTTTTAACAGTCGTCAGGTCTGGTGAATTTCGAACAATTTCTGCAAGTTGCTGGTGGGCGATTTTAAGTTGTTCCCTTTCCGCTTTAGCAGCGTTCTTTTGGTTCAACTTACGTTTTGCGTCCGCCTGCGTCTCGAGTTTTAAGTTCTCTCCGACAACTTTAGTGTTGCTTTGGTTTGCTAAAATAAACGCAACAAGTGCGCTGTTATTTGCTTCCAGTTTTTTCAATTCATTGGTATCTATATTAATTATTATTTCAATAGTCATATATTGGTTTCTCCTAGTAATGGCGTGAAGCCATATTATCCAAACATCGAGTCTAGACCATCATTCTTGTCTGCAGGTTCAGTACTGTCGACAACAGGTTGTTCAAAATGGAGACCTATTTCTAGTTGTTCTCCGACTTTAAATCCATGTCGTCTTACAGTTTCATAACCGATAGTGGCAACTTTTGGTGCCAATGTATGCAGTGCATCTTTTTGTTCAATACTATGCATTTTCATTTTATCAAATATTTGCGGTAAAGTACGATGCAGTAAGTTTGGTAAGAACACTTCTTGGAAGTCTCCCAGTAAATCTGGTAGTGCTTCTTTGACTTGTTCTATTGCTGATTCACGATCGACTTTGTCGTCTCTCATAACGACCTGGATTGCTACGTTTCCTATTGCTTTTTTAAGCAACGGGTCGTGCATTATAAAAGAATAAATATTGACATCACCAAGGTCTATTTTTCCTTGCATTGGGTCAATATTGTTCTTTTCCATTTCGTTCATCATTGAATGAATAATGCCGTCTAGTCCTTCTGCAAGTTCTATTGGGGCATCTTCAAAGTCAGTTCTTTTAGACAGTATAGGCATTAAGCCCGTGTCTTCTTTCATTAGTTGGTAATAAAGGACAACTGAAAAATAGTCTGCGGGAGAAAACATCTCCTTAGTTTTTATCTTTTTTTCTAGTCCTTCTCTTACAAATCCTCTGCTGTTCGTCATCTAGTAAGACCACTAAGTGGTCAGTTAAAGGTTTGATTCATTCGAGTTCTGTCAGTTCTGCAACTTCTACGTTGTCAGATTGATTACTCGAATCGTCAACAATATTTCTTCGGCGATTCTTATCGTTGGTCTTTCCAGACTTTCCGATAGAACTGTTGTTATTCGCTCTTCTCATGGATCCATTGTCAACAAAGGATCGCATGACTTCAATTTCGTCTTTCTTAGTTTTGCTAGTTGGAACCAGCGCCTCTAAGACGTAAACGAGATCTCTCATCTCAAGTGGACGGTCTTCGCTAAAAGACCTAGTCATTGCTTCTTCAATACCGTCTTCGATGTTACGACCTGAGAACTTGGCAGTTTTGCGAACTAGTTCTTTAATATCAAACTTGCTTGCATCTTGCTTTCTTAGTCCCAGGTGGATTTTAATAATCTCTTCTCTTTCTTCAGGTTCTGGAAGGTCAATAAAGAATCTTCCTTCGAATCGGTCTATCAATTCTGGAGCGAACTTATTCATGTTATTTGCTGTAAAAACAAAGAACACTCCTGAGTCATCTTCCTGCATGAATGTAAGAAACTGTCCGAGAACGGCATCGTGTGCGCCGCCATCGTGGATTCCTTCTGACTTACCAAGTAACTTCTCTGCCTCGTCAACGAAGACGATTAGCGGAGCCGCTGCTTTAGCAATCTCCAATAGTTTATGCACTTTTGCTTCGGACTCCCCAACTAGGGAGCCTTTCAGGTCAGTTGCATCTACCATTAGTATATTCATGTTCATTTCTTTGGCTGCTGCTTTTGCAATGGCTGTCTTTCCACAACCAGGCACACCAGCCATCAAAAGTCCGCGAATGTTACGAATAAATCCGTAGTCTTTCGCAGAGTTTGTAAACCGCTTCGATATCAGTGTAACCCATTCTTTCAAAGGGGTCAATCCACCGATTTGTTCGAAGCCTGTTGTCGGGCGAACCAGGGTAAAACCCGCTCGCTCAACATTTTTTCTTTTTTCATCGAGGATGAAACTTACGTCCCATCTACCATTGTTGATTACACTCAAGGTGAGCACATCATCAATAGCGTTTCTTGTAAAACCCGCACAGGCATCTGTGAAGGTTTCGATATCTTTTTCACTATAATTCCTAAAGGTTGCTATGGTTTGTGGCCTAAGCATCCCATCGGATTCATATGCAAATTGGTGGCGAATACTTTCAACCAAGTCAAGCCTAGTAGCCTTATCCGGTAAAGGATAATTTATTAGTCTTACAAATTGGTCTAGTTCCTTAGGAACGTTTTCGCTTGTCCATCTTGAAGGGTTGAGCATGACAACATTTTTGTTGGCACCTCGTAATATTGTTTCAAACAAGTTTAGTTGTCGATCTATATGTTCTGTATTAGAGTCGATAAAGTTGTGCCAGTCTCTGAGGACGAAGATTGCTCTTCTTCCTTCATTATGGCCATCATAATCTGTCATGTATTGAACTGCAAACGGTACTTGACAGCCAGGGAAGTCTTCATCACTGGCTTCAATAACACCGGTTGGTCTAACTGCAATATCATCGACTGCAAAGCCGGATACATTTGTTAGTATTTCGTGTTCTTCATTTTGATCATCTTTAGCATATCCAGCGTACTCTTCAAAGCCACGGGATACTCTCCACACCAATATTCTTGGTGTTTCAGTAAACTGCTCGCAAGCAGATTTGACTATTTCGTCAATTATGCATTGCGTCTCTGGCGACGATATCGCCAAGCAGGGTATAGATGCGTTCACTATCATTCTTAATTCATTTTTTGTATGGTTTTCATTCATATTTTTGAACTCCTTCTGGTGATAGATTTATGGGAAGCGGGAATTTTGGTAGCATTCTTCCCTACATATAGTCGGGTTGCATATTACCAATCGCCAGTGATAAAGTTAAAACAGTGATTCCATAAGTTGTTTTCTGTTTTGTTTACATAATTTTAGCCGGCTGCTTAATTTAAAGCAGCAACCCAGACACCCTAAGTGTCTAGAATAGAGAATTGGTCAGCGTGCTAAACGCACCTTTCCCGTATTCTCCCTTGGGCCAGACGCCGCGACTTGCCAGGTCCCCAGTGTGGGAACTTAGTATGGCGGCTTGAAAATCTTTTACAGCCAAATTGGCCATTGCTTTACCACGGCTCTTCCAGGTACTGGACGAACCATTTGTGTGGTATGAAGCACCATTAGTCGTAGAGCCAGAAAAGAACTACCTACATTTTCAATGTAAATTCCTTTCTGGCTAGCGTTGTTTAGAAATGTCACATGCTGTTTAAACGCAACCAGTACACAACACCCTTGGGCGCGGCTAACTTGGTTTGTGTTCACATGTTTGTAAAGTTCTTTTTGGGCAGTTCTAGTGAACTGTTTGCGCTGCAGGCACTGCTGGACATGGTCCGTGCACTGAGCATTAAGAATTCAGAGGAATTATATCCACTGATTATGGGTATTCAGTATCCTGTTTTCTAAGAAGTGGTCAGTTATCGGACTAGTTGTCGGACAACACCACGAACTTATTCATGACCCGGGCGCGCCACTTCTCATTCTAGAGTGGTTTGCTGAGGTAGGAACTTCTTTCCATATGATTTTACATTCTTTTTCTAACGTGTCTACTATCAGGTCAGTTGGCCAGGTTCGTAGAAGTTAGACTAATGTTTTGATGTTCTTGTTGTAAACTTATTTATCGTTTAATTCACACTTAAATTTTCGTTGTCCCAATCCACCTGGCACTTGTACATTGTACTTGTGTCATAGTCGACGGGTTTACTTCATTGTCTTGAGAATTCTTTCGAATACTCTCTGTGCAGGAGTCGTAGTTAACGTTCTTTTCTATGGTACATGTTATGTCCATAAATCGATTTTCGTTTCCACTCGTGCGCATGTATTACGCGTGTAGAGTCTTGTCCATAATCCTTCTGAAAAGGTTTTATAGGCATATTTTGTATCAATAATCATCCCGTCTCTGCCATGCATTGCAATGGCTTCGTCCGGGAGTCGTCTTCGTAGTCACCAGGGTGGGACCACAGATGTTAATCATTGATTGTAAACTATTTTATGAGTTATTCGCCAACTGTTTAGTGGCGCACGGATGTGCACTTTATCGCGAGTGAGCACCAGGTGCTCCTTCTGGGTTACACATGTATTCCATGTTAATTCTCTGTAAACTTTTTTTGGTCGTTTAAACCGAGGTAATCACAGTACTCTCTATGGACCAGACGGGCCATGGAGTAGAGTGGCGGTAGAATCTTTGTGCTAATAAAAGTCACATTCTACTGTAAATCATTTTCTATCGTGTTCGTATTCGGTTTTCCACACTCCAGAGGTACCTGGTGTGAGACCGCGGTCCATTACCACGTGTCTTCAGGAGGAGAAAGAACGGTCCGCCGCTCTTTTCTCGCCGAGAACTTCCATGCTGCTTGGGCTCCTAAAGAAATTTCCAATTTCCTTAAGGTTTGCAAACAGAACTGCTTAGTGACCAACACCTGTGTTATAGTAACCAGGTGCTTATTCAATTAAGCCTTGTAGAAAATGCCTTTCGTTTACATCACAGTTTACTCATTGCCTAACTTTTCTGGCAGCGATGTTGCTGCTGGAGTCAGGTCGAAGACACAGTCTTCTTTAGCCGAAGACCTAATTGTCTCCGCTTGAAGACACTATGTCTTCTTCAGAGTGTTCTACAAAAGCATAGCATGCGTTTAGTGACATTATCTCCCCTGATGTTACCATAGGAGGGATCGAAACTAATCGCGGTAGTCGTTAGACTGTTAGCGTGCTTTCTTGCGTGTTTGACAATTCGATAGGTGTTTTGACTTCTCCAATCTATGGAGAAGTGCTTTACTTAAATCGTATTGTGTGTGTTTTACGTGTATAATTAGTTTTGGGGACCCGTTAGGGTCATCCCTCCTATGGTAACATAACGTCATTGGTTATTTACCTCAGTATTATTATCACTAATCTTCGTAATCCATAATCTATCTGTTGGGCGACATAAGTTTTGCAATTGCTTATGCCGCACCGTTGGTGCAAGTGTATGCCTTTACATCAAGTCGAGGATAGCCAGCCAAAGCAGAGTTGTGAGGCTCTGCTTATTCTGCTCCAAATTCCCGACAAATTTATCCTTCGGGCAACTGATCAAGTTACTTTTACTTGGTGTAAAAGTTTGTGTTATACTCTTGCTAGTAAGGGTGATACGGTTAGTATCCCCAATTGGATGTGCGTCTCAACCTCTGTGGATTGATTCGCCGCCGGTAGCACCGTCACCTTCGTACTTGATGTGAGTTTGGGTAACCTTTGCATCAGTCATTCCCAAAGCCCCTTTCAAGAACTTGGTTAGGTCTAAACATTGTTGGTCTGGAAGACCATCAATCTTTACCGTCATTTCCCCTGTGTCGGGGTCATAGTAAATATCTACTTGCTGACTCATCAGACCCAACCCCCTGAGGTGTTGTTCTTTTTATTGCCAGAAGTAAATCCGCCTGTTAAGCGGATATGCTTTACTTTCTTTTCTTTGCCATCCTTCATAATCACAGCGTCTTTTACGTCGCCGTTCATTTTCATGCCTGCCAACTGTGGGTTGCCTTTGAGTGCTTTCTTAACAACACTCTTGACATATGATGTATAGACAGGATTCATGATCGTTTGGATCTTCTTGGCATCGCCATAGCCGGGGTTGTATTGCTTTACAGCATACGTTCCGTCTTGCTTTGCTTTCAGACCAATATCATGTTTACCTGATTGACGAATAACGTAATCGCATCTTTCGCGGATTCCATTACATATTTCGTTCTTCAGTATCGTCGCATTAGGCATAGCCTCTTGTAACGCTTCTTCTATACAATCATTGTTTTCTACAGTCAGGCTGGTTTTGCCTTCCATTTTGTGTGACATATTTTTTCTTTCTCCTTACCCTTTTCGGGTCTAATAACCAAAAAAAAAATGCCCCCAACACTCACGATTCGATAATCGTAAACATTGGGAGCCTGTTTTAAACTTGGTGTTTAATTCTAGTAAACGTAGGTTGCGGGCAGAATATTATATTCCATCCGCAACTTTACGTTATTTGTGATATCATTCTTCGCTGTCATTATGCATAGAATAAAATGCAGCCATAAATTCGGGATTCGAATCACCCAAAGTTACTGGGCGTTCTTTCTCAACTTTGGCTTGTTGCTTCTTGTATTTGCCAAGTGCTTTCCATATTCTGGAACTCATTCTTAGCCATAGGAAATTGTAGCGATTATCTCGCCTTCCTCTCAAGTGTCTTATGATACGGTGTTGAAACTTTGGTAGACGCATAAATTGCGTTCGTGCAGGTTGGTCACCTTTATCACGATTACCAATGTGGTATTTTGTTCTTCCACTTGCGTCTGGCTTTACAGCCATTCGCTCTACCTCAAAGGCTACTTTAATTACAGTAGCATCTTTGTGGTTGTTTTTCATTTCACCTTTGTAACTTAAAACTTCGAGTTTAGCAGGGACGTGGGTTTGAAACCAGTCTTCTGCGTCTTCCTTAGTTCTGTCAGCAGGTTTTGGATAACTGGAAACTTTCTTTCCTGTCATCGCTTTCTTCCCTGTTGTAAGGAAGCCTGTAATACAATCTGCTTTCCATTCAGTGTCTTCAACCCACTTAGCCTCGCTAAATGGATATGTTTTATTGAATACGATATCGCAGTCTTCTTGGTCGATGTATCCTTCGGTCATTAGTATGGCCATAACATCGATTACAAGATTTGGGTTTGCTTTATACCAGTTGCTTTGGAAACAATCTACTAGAAAGTTTCCCGACAACTTGTGCGGCATAGAAGCAAGAGTTCTAGCAAGTTCATTACAATTTGGTTTCTCTTGGAGTAATATCCAATAAGAATTCTTAGGGTCTTCACCTATTAGTTCGAACTTCAAGGCTTTGCCTTTAACGTTCTTTCTTCTAGGTAATTTACCTCTCTTTGTAATTGTAACTGGACCTATTCTTCTAGATCCATCATTGCTTTTGTTTTTATTATAGTCTTTATCAGTCATAATAGTCTCTCTCTAGTAATCCCCTATAGGGATAAAGTATGTATTAGTAATATATTATACTAATAGCCTTTATATTTATCATTATTCTTTGTATTCATAAGTGTTCATTCTAATGCCGCCTGCAAATGTTACAGGTTCATTATTGTACAATTCTTTCATTGCGTGTACACTTTGTGCCATACTTGTTCTTAATGGTATTGCCATCTATTAACTAGGATTGCAATTTACCTAGTTCACTTATACCTCTCTTGGTCACTATTTCAAGTCTCTAGAGGAAGATTTTCCACAGCCGTAAATGCTTCACGACAAGTATGCTTACGTCAAGACAGTAAACAGGGACTGGGCGCTTATTTTGCGCGGTCTATCTAAAAAAAATGACATTGATTATTTTACTAATCAATGCCGTTCTATCTGATAAGATTGGTAGTCTTATCTCAATGAATCCTTCACTGAATAAATTCAGTTCGAGACCCAAAGCGTTTATCCGGAAAGATATCCGGATAAATCGTCTTCCCAATAAAGGAAAGATAATCTATCTGATGTAAGTGCTCTGGGGTTATCGTTATCAGGTTGTACAGTCCTTTCCTTTCCCCCCGCGAAGAGAACCTGGCCCCACATAGTGGTAGCGAGGTTACCTCCCTTACATTATTATAACGTTTCATTTTATACCGGTATATGGCATTATGCTTTCAATACCGGTATAACTCTGTCTAGTAGTGGGATATCGCTTATCTTATAAGAAAGCGTAGTTCTTTTTGGACATCTAATGATTGGCTTGCGTCCACTGTAAATATGGTATCACCTTGTAGGAAGATTTGCAATCTTTCTATCTTCGGATTCGTGGTATCTCGTACCATCTGCCATGCAGTGACGGCTGATATTACAATATCAGTCATTCCATCAGTTGTCTTTATATCCCTTAATGTTTTATCGTATTTAAACGTCATCTAATAACGGCTCACTTAGAGATGTCCCTAAGCAGCGTTATGGTTTCAGCGCATCCTTCCGTTGCTAGCATGTTTCCTTCCGTGTCTACTGGAAGTACTGTTATTTCTAGCAATGTTCTTGCGGTGTTCTTGTAGCCGACTCATGTCTTCATAGCGGGACATTTTAACATCCCACCATGAATTATTCTGGAGACATACTGGTCTCTCAGGTTGTTCAGTTCGTGCGTCTACTTCCTTTCGGTATTCTTCAATATCCCGGGGCATCTAGTAAAAGAAAGATTTCACTCTTCCTCTGTTTTTGTAAATAGTGAACTTAATGCAGCCAATGCCCAAGATGGGGCATCTTCTGCGGTTGCACTTTCCAAAGTCACCGGTGTCGGTGGCTTGTATTCTTCCTCAACGTATAGTATAGTATTGTATTTGTTGCGGTGATTAGCAACGCATATTTCGTACTTGCCAATTTTAATATCAGCAAACTTGTCGTCGGTAGGAAGTTGATCTTTGTAGTGTTCTTCTATAAAGTTCAACAAGCGGTCCTCGGCTTCGTTTTGAGCCTTTTTTGCTTGCTTTTCTTTGTCAGTCCAATACACTATATCATTGCATACTTTCTTAATTGATTCTTCAATTTCTTGATCCATCTAATGAGCGCACCTAGAGTATACCCTAAGCCGCATCATAACTTTTTGGTGTTATGCACACATAGCCTTGTCACTCCACCATTCTCGTGAAGTGCGAAGAGCCGTTGTGAACTCTTCAGGCGACATATTAGTGTCTGTGCCTCCATCATCGCCAAAATAATTGGCACATAATGTCTCAGGATGTATAGGCATCTCGCCTACCACTGGACTAGCATTAATACTAATGATTTCCCAATCAGCGTGAACGTCAGGGGTGTTGTCATTAGACTCTGCTAGTACATCCTTTCGGTATAGTACAATGTCTGTTTGTCGTGCAGGAACTTTCTGGGCTCCTTTTGCACCAATTTGCTTTCTTGGCAATTCGCCTTTCCTTCGTGATTTAAATGAACCCGAGAGTTCATCATCTTCTTTCAGTTGGGCGACGCCGGAGTAAAATCCCTCACTTGGAACACGGACGGTTATTACGCCGTCACGATATCCTGGGGTTTGTTCTTCCCAATGGGTTTCAACCAAACGCACCACCTCCGGAAGTTGTCCAGCATAGTAACTGAACGGGCTTTCTTTGGTTTGGCGTAGGACGAATCCATTGGCAATAATTTTCACATTATTCATTTTATCTCTCCTAGTATCGTCCTCCGTTTCTGGAGGCGCGTTCAGTAATAGATCTAATTCTATTCTGTTATTGCATTTCTTACAAATGCGTGTGTTATCTTTGTTAGACCATATGATTCCTCTTCGGGAACATAGGTCGCAAGTGTCAACGACTTTCATCTAATACCGCACCGGAACGTGTCCCGGTGGGTTTTAAGTCTGCAAGTTATCGTGTTCTGTTACCAACAATTACTGAGTTTGTTCATTATATCATTGTAATCAAAACTATACGATGCTCTTGCGGTAGTCCATCCTTCACCATTTACTAATCCGATGGGTGCCATTCTTGTCGCCTCAGAGACGTCCGTATCGCAACCACTATTATCGGGTCCGAAAGGTTCGTCGCTGACGTATATGCTTACGGTTCTATGATCGACAACACTGTCGTTCATTCCCAACATATAATAGCAGCCATTAGTGACTCTACATTCCGGCACGCTTGCACTGGTGTGGAAAACCCATAGTGAGTCTTCGTTCCAGACTTCGTTCATGCGGAACGAGAATGTCATTGCTGCTGACATCATTAATTGTTCATCAGTATAGTTTGGTGGTGGTGTCCATAGCCCATAACTTCGGGTCCGAGTGCTTGCTTCGACGAATCTGTCGTCTGCTGCATAGCCTTCATGTTCCTTCCATTCTTGGGGGCTAACTAAGGTTTTATCCACAGTCGTTCCATTTGGTAAGTTTATTCTAACATCCAAAAGGAGACAAGTGTCTATTATACCATAGTCATTTGTTGTGTTATTAGAAAGATAGCAACTTACGTCGTATTTGAAATACAGCATATTGCCGTCTTCTTCTACTTCGTTTTCTGCACCTGTATTTGTTACGTATCCTATTGGCAGCAACATCATTAAGATAATTGCCGATATAAAATATGCATTAAAATATCTGTGTCCTGTTACTTTCTTTCTTATTGTATTAATTTTTTCAAAAATCATATCTATTAATGGTGGCGGGCCTAGCAGGGTTCGAACCTGCGACATTCCGGTTAAGAGCCGGACGCTCTACCTGACTAAGCCATAGGCCCATTCCATCTATTATGCGCCCCGTAGGACGACTTTTGGTTTTTCCTATTCAGTCACCGCCCCAGAAGGGGCCTTTGGTAACCGAACATGCTGCAGGAGAGTCCTCAGTAACCGTGATATAGAGATCGTAGTGTAACGCACCACGACCCCCGCACCAGGCGTCGGCTTTCCATGCTAACTCATCTGCGACAGACTCAGCATCCTCCTTCGTCCCGCAAATAACGGAACAGAAGGTAACGACTGCGTCGCTTTCTTCAAAGAAGAGGCCACCAGCGGCAGCCACCTCCTTAGGGCAGAAATAAGAGTCCGGCCCGTAGCAGATTAGTTCAATTTTATAGTTTAGTTTTTTTTCAGTCATATCTGTCAACTACCTATATAATAAGTGCGCCCCGTAGGACGGCTTATATTTATTCTTCACTCCACTGTTCTGCGAGTGCTTTGACTTGTTTCCAAGTTGTTTTCGCTGTGCCAAGTGGCTCCATCGAACTAAGTATAACATCGTCGTCGTCCAGTATGTCTTCTACTGCTTTACGCCAACGAATATTTTTCTCAGCAATCTTTAATAATTTGATTATCTTTGCTTGTTCATCTGTTTGTGTCATCATTTCTTCTGTCATGTGTATCTGATAAAAAAAAAGACGCCACAGTTGTTACACCGTGACGCCTTTCCTTTTGTTTCTTCCCAACTTGAAATTAATCAAGCCCTTCCATGAGCAGTAGATTCAACTTGCATTGCTGAATTTCCCACTCGCCTAAGATGTAGATGTGTAATTCCTATCCGGAGCAGGGGGCCGATCTTATGCGGCTGGTCCCAACATCTGTCATGTTATGGTATCGTCAGTCTTACAGAGACAAAATCTGTAAGTCCTATTCGGTCATAGAGAAACCGCCGGGGTAGGTGTTGTGCACCTCCATAGCAGTTTTTGTTTATCCTCTCTCAAAATGATACTATAACAATAGCATCTAATATCTATCTGATACATAGCAGTCTGAACCTTGCTATGAAAATTATATTTTCCCATGGCCTCTCGGCTCCTGTATCATGGGAGGCATATTAGTTAGTCTATCGGACATTTGCCTTTTTTTGATTTCGTTTATCATTACCACCCTGGCAACCCAAGACACCTTAGAGCACACTTTCAAAATGCTCTAAGGTGATTCAGACTTGGTTACTGTTGGTATGTGGTTTGTACCCGTAGGTTCTAATAGGATTGGTAGTCCCATCTCAATGAATCCTTCGCTGAATAAATTCAGTTCGAGACTCAAAGCGTTTATCCGGAAAGATATCCGGATAAATCGTCTTCCCAATAAAGGAAAGATAATCTATCTGTTGACACGTTTATGGCTTAGGTGTGTGAAGCCTATTGGGTTTCTTACCGCGCCCAAGCGTGAGACCCTCAAAAGAGATAGTCGTCGCCGAAGTCATCTTTATGTCTCTTCCAAGATTTCTGCTCTGACACATACTTTCTTTTCTGATTCAGTAAAAACTTATCTTTGTTCGATAATCCCTTTCTTGGGTTTGCCTTCAGCCACCTTGCGGCAGCCTCTTCGTCGGCCCATCTCTCTCCGTGAATGAAGGATGCCTTAATTAAAAGGCGCTCCTGTTCCACGGTCAAATCTGACCGAGCATGCAATCTCGTGTAGTCTTCCAATGTAATACTATTAATATCAAACATCTTAATCTCCTATTAACCGTTGGGAGGCGGCGAACCGCCCCTCCATTGGTTTTTATTACTCAGTTGGTTTATAGTCTGGTTTGAGTAGTCCAGACACGATGTATTCATCTCAAATGCTAAAATAAGACACTCCTCGAGGTTCCTCACAAAGTCCATCCTGCGCCTTAAAGCGGTCAGGTTGTTAATGACAATGCGTATAAGTTCACTTCCAAAAGGAAGGTACTCGAAGTTCTGTTTTTAAACTTAAATTGCTAATCGCAGTTCAACTGTACATTTCTGCACCGTCCATCCCCCCTTACGGGCTTTTGCTGCTCTTGGCCTTATTTTAACTCGAATCATACGGGATGATAGAGTTTTTGTAGTGGGTTTTGACACCCACTACGGAATCTCACGAACCGGGCCGAAGCCCGAAGTAAATGCCGCCTAAGCAGCGAACGTGAGTTGGCAGCCTGTGAGGGCTGCCGGCATCTAAAAATGCCTTTTCTGTTAAAGAGGGTGCTTTCCCTCCTTACATTATTATAACGTATTAACCGATACCGGTATGTTACAATAATCTCTTACTGGTAGCCATCTAGGAATAATCCCCTAGTGGCTCTATGTCCGCTTTAGTAGGTGCGTCGTCCTAGGCGTTTCAGGCCATATTATCGCGGCCTAACCTCCACAGTTTATGCAAATAGATGAACCCCACGCTAGGCTGTGTATTCGTCCTTTACAACGAATACATCTAGGCCAACCGTCATTAAGTTCATCTTCTTTGCTATTCAATTCTTTTATTGTTATCATATTTATTTCTCCTCCCTTTCGGGACTAATAACCAAAGGTGCGCCCGAAGACGTCTTTTTATTTCATGCTGGGGCGGTTTCCACCATGTACTCTAGAATACACTCTTCTGTGTATTCTCTAGCCCATAGTTTTCCGTCATGCTCTGCATATACAATTAATTTTGATTTCCCATCACTGTTCATTGTTTCACCTTTTGGTTGTGTAAGGAGTTCTCTCCTTACATTATTATAACGTATGAACCGATACCGGTATCTTACTTTTTATTGACTAAAGGCAGATTCGTCTCTACATCGACCCATCTTTCATAGCCACGGAAATCAGCAGCGGCTTCGACGTCTCCTAAAGACCACCAAGATTCAATTTGGTTAGAGTTAATTCTTCTTGCCTTTCTATGACGCACAAACTGCGGACGTCTTTGTAATAGGCTGGAAACACGCTTTCTAGCCATTCCACCTTTTGTATTATCTTTGAGCCAGTTTGAAATGTCAGATAGACTAACTACCTCGATGTTCTTGTGGCGGTAGTCTATCAAACACTTTTCTATGTGACTAACAATACGCTGGTATCTTTGTCCAAGTTTTGGTTGCGGTGCAAGATTGTATGATGGGTGCATATGCTTCATATGCATAGTCCAATTAGATTTGGTAGTTAGTGTTCCAATATCGCAGCAAGGGCAAGCCAGTGTTTCTTCTTCCATTCACTTTTTCCTCTGAGCCATTCTTTTGACTGTAAAAGAATCTTTCATTCTTTTCACAGTTTCCCACAGTGCTTCTCTTGGCAAGGCTAACTTCTCTAAGTCGGCTTTATCTTTCTTACGAATACGAATAGTCGTAAAATCAGCCTCTCGTGTCGCTTCCTTTGCCACGACTTGTCGGTTATCTATAGGTTATTTAAACCATTCTCTATGGATTACTGTATGTTTTGTTGCTATAACCGTATTTTTTAAGTATCTTATCATGTCATCGTATGCTTGATGAAACTGTACGAAGTCACGATGACCTTCTCTATAGAAGCCATGCATGAAGAAAGCGCCGATAATAAATTAGACTCATTTCTTTCTGCCTTAGACCAGAAAAAGAATGATAAAATAGACTTAGTAGAATTAGGAGAACTAGTTTCTGTTGATGATGAACCAAAAGACTCCAAAGAGGAAGAGCCGACTAAGAAGAAAACACCAGATTTGGTTATGCCTGAAGAGGATGACTGGGAAGATGACTGGGAAGAACTTGATTGGGATTCACTAGACGAAGACGAACCTGAAGACGAACCTGAAGAAGAACCTGAAGAAGAACCTGAAGAAGATGACGATGATGGAGAAGCAGAAGTACCCGCACCCCCTGCGGAAGATGAGGAAGTCGCCGATGTTGAAGATACAACTACCGATACTGACGTGGGAGACGATACCGAAGGCGACGAAGAAGAGTCTGCCGATACTGAGGTCGACGATAACCCTGAAACCGAATCGGAAGAATCAGATGACGAAGACTGGGATGAAGACTCTGATGAAGCCTACGATGACGATGAAGACTGGGATGACATACCTTGGGAGGATTGATTAAATGCGCTTTGAGTGGAAATATGCACCAAAGCACATCAAATTGACCCCAACTCAGGCTAAAAGAGAACTAAAAGCAATAAATGTCTCTCTAGAAGAGATACCGTTAATCAAATATTCAGATGCTGCTATCACCAACCTAGTAGAACAAGGTGAAGAGATTGAAGTTAATGACGTAATTAAGATAATAAGAAATTCTAAAGTCGGTGGCGAAGTGCCATACTATAGAAGAGTAATATACTGATTAATATGGTAGTCTATAATTGTTATACTGATGCCTCTACTATAGAGAGTAGTATAGAGTATAGTTCAGGTCTATCTGCTATACTAGTAAATATAACGGATAACAGGTTAATGCTGTCTATGGGTAGGACTAACGATGTTGATAATTGTACGGTTGCAGAACTGTTTGCTATAAGGCTAGGTTTGTTTCTATCTAAGTCGACTGTGAA
>CESM01049725.1_pt1 | contig 30723 bp, 27 predicted proteins | sample 361421 | NCBI WGS metagenome assembly CESM01 (sample SAMEA2622219, study PRJEB7988) | marine metagenome | isolation source: saline water (ENVO:00002010), including | reverse complement strand
AAGTAAATACGGAATAGATTTCGTACATTAGCAAAATGAGCTTTATCAACAGAGTATGGAAAACGCAACAGAAACTTGAAGAACGTTTCAAAAGAATCGGTAGAGGCCAGTATGGCAGAGTTTTACGATTAGCACGCAAACCAACTAACGAAGAATTCGTAAAAAGTTCATGGGTTGTTGGAATTGGTATCGGAATTGTTGGTTTAATTGGATTTATCGTATATTATGTATGGCTTAAAGCTCCACCTATTGTTGCAGATTTATTAGGAATTTAAAAATGGCAAAATTCGTTGAAGAAGAAAAAGAAACTGAAGAGGTTATTAACGAACCTTCATCCGACACACAGATTTACACCATGAAATCTCAGATCGGACATGAAAGAACTGCTAGTGAAAGACTGGCCGATAGAGTACGAAGAAGTGGAGCACCAATTTATGCTATATTGGCACCTTCGAAGCTTCGTGGCTTTATTTTTGTAGAAACTGATAGTCCTGAAGCTTTACGTGATAATCTTAAGGGATTGACACACGCACGTGGTATGGTAATGAACAAAGGTGTAGGGTATGGGCGCTCCAAGCAACCCGATACATTTGGTACCGTGACACTCGAAGAATTGACTCCGCACCTAACCCCTCCTCCTGCTGTAACTGGCATAGAAGAAGGAAATATTGTCGAGGTTATTGCTGGCCCTTTCAAAGGGGAAAAAGCCAGAGTTCAGCGTATTGATCAAGCCAAAGAAGAAGTTACTGTTGAACTATTTGAAGCAATGGTTCCTATTCCAATAACTGTTCGAGGAGATCACGTAAGAGTTCTAGAAAAAGAGGCAAATTAATGGGCGAAACAATAGAAGCATTAGTAGACGCAGGCAAAGCATCCGCAGGACCTCCACTAGGTCCATCATTAGGACCAACTGGTGTTAATGTAAAAGATGTCGTTGATGAAATCAATTCAAAAACTAAAGAAATGGCAGGAATGCAAGTCCCTGTTAAAATCAAAATAGATGACAAAAAAGGATTTACTATAGAGATAGGAACACCTCCCGCTTCATCTTTGATAAAACAAGTATTAGGAATAGAGAAAGGATCTGGAGAAGCTGGTTCTGTAGTTGCTGCAGACATGACTCTTGATCAAGCAATTACTGTTGCTAAACAGAAAGGACCTGGATTAACTGGTGGAGACATCAAAGCAATGACCTCTGAAATTTTAGGCGTTGCAAAATCTATGGGACTAAGCTGTGAAGGAAAGGATCCTAAAGAAATACAAGCTTCTATTAAATCTGGAAGTTTAGACGGTAGATTTTAGACAAATTCTATATTATCTTCTGCAATTTTACGGCCGCAGTAAACACACTGTATGCTCAAAGAACTGCCATTAATTATATTGAAAGTTGTTTTTGCTCCTCTCTCATTATTACTTATACAGTTATCATTAGAACATATGGCCATATCTGATATTAATTCAGGCAATTCAGCTATATTCTTTTCTGCAACTACAAAGTTTCTTATTATATTTACTTGAGAACCTGGAGATAAAAGAGCTAATTTCTGAGATTCTGATTCGCTTAATTCTCTATCTTCAATCTTAATTACATCTTTACTTGAATTTTTCTTGCTAGGAACGTGCATTAGAAGTGTAATAGTAGTTCCCTTATCAATTAAATCTAAAGCATCTAAAACTTTTCTACCTCTGCCTGCTTTTATGTGATCTATAACTGTACCGTTTCTTATTGGTTGAACTCTCATCAAATTATCACTCATTTTTTACCTCCGATTAATTGTTCAAGAAGGGCCATTCTTACTGGAACTCCATTGAAAGCTTGACGGAAATAAGCGGCATGTTTCGTATCGTCAACATCAGTTGATATTTCTGTAACCCTAGGAAGAGGGTGTAGTATTTTCATATCTGATTTTGCATTTTTCAATAACTCTGAATTAATAATGTAAGCACTGGCTACTTTCTTATATTCTTCTAAGTCCGGAAAACGTTCTTTTTGGATTCTTGTAACATACAATATATCTAAATCATTTAAAACCTCTTCAATTGAATTATGCGAAGACCATTCGCAGGATAAGTCATCTGTAACATAACTAGGCATAGAAAGGCTATCTGGTGAAATAAAACTCAATTTATTATCAAATTTAGCCAAGGCATGTGAGAGTGAATGTACCGTTCTTCCGTAACGCAAATCTCCAAGCATACCTACGTTCAGTCCTTTTAATTTTTTCATTTCTTCATTTATTGTAAACAAATCAAGCAATGTTTGTGTTGGGTGTTGGCCAGCGCCATCTCCACCATTGATTAATGGAACTTCCGAATTTTCTGAAGCTAAACGTGCTGAACCTTCTTGAGGATGCCTCAACACCACTGCGTCTGCATAACCTGCAACCATCTTTATTCCATCAACTAAGGTTTCTCCCTTCAAATGTGATGTTGCTGAGGGGTCTGCAAAACCGATACAAGTTCCTCCAAGTCTTTGCATAGCCGTTTCAAAAGATAAGCGAGTTCTAGTAGAAGGCTCAAAAAAACATGTCGCCAAAATTTTACCATCTAGGCTCTTAGATTTCTTTTTACCTTTTGCAACTGGAACCAACTCTTTTGCACGTTTAAGAATTGATAAAATTTGCTTTTTGCTTAAATCTGCAATAGAAACTACGTGCTTCATAAAACTCTAAAGAAGGGGGCCTTTTAAATTGGTTAATAAAATTCAAGATTTTTCAAGGTCTTTGAAAAGAGATAATAAGAAAATTATTCGGACGCCTTCAAAAACTTTACCTAATGCAGTAAAAATTGCATTAACTATTAGATATGGAATGCTACCATCTTCGCCAACTAGAGTTGCAACATTGCTTGCTATTAATCCTATCACAACGTTATTCAAAACATACATTACTATCCAAATACCGACAACATTGAGTGAAACTCGAATGAAATTTCCACTCACTAAATCTTTACTATAACTTAAAGCTGAAAAGGCACCTTTCCCCCTTAAAACATAGCTAAACTGCCAAAATATCAAATAAATTCCTAATACGATTCCTGGTACTATGAAGAATATGGCACCTATGAATACAATAAGGTAATAAATAATTGCAGTTACTACAAACATTGGAAGCATTGCAGTTCCATCTCTCATCGCTTGAATTGGAGGTATTTTTTCACCCCTTATTGAAGAAGCTATTACTCGAATAGTGGCAATCCAAGCTATTCCCCCTATTATAGCACCAATTAATGCTATGATTATTCCCCTAATAATATCATTGAGGAGATCATCTAAGAAGGCCACACCTGTCAAATCATCTGCCAAGTCTGGAATAAAATTTGATAAAAGAGGTACCAAAATTTCAACTACGAGAAAAACTGGAACAACAATCGTTGCTATTGCAGGCAAATGAAGTAAAAAGAATTTGAAAGATTCTCCCAACAATGAGAAAAATCCCTTGTCATTTGGTTTAAAAATTTCTACAGGTTTTTCTTCAGATTCAATTACCATGTCTTTATCTTCCATAAGGGACTATGAGCATCTGTGTTAAAAAATTAAACTCTAAAGTGCTAAATGAAAAAAAGTGTTTTAGAGGGGGGACAAATGGGCGTTAACATTAATGCCTGAAATTCGAATATTAGATGAGCACACTATTAATCAAATAGCTGCCGGCGAAGTAATTGAAAGACCAGCTTCAGTTGTAAAAGAGCTTGTTGAAAACTCGCTAGACGCAGGCTCTAGAAACATATGGATTAGAATTGAAGAAGGCGGTACTTCTCTAATTGTCGTTAGGGATGACGGTAAGGGCATGGATAGGATAGATGCTGAAAATGCATTCAAAAAACATGCCACTTCAAAAATTAAAATATTTGATGATTTACAAAGTGTCAATACGTCAGGCTTCCGTGGAGAAGCTTTGCCATCAATAGCTTCAATCTCAAGGCTAAGAATGTCGACCTGTACTAAAGATGTTAAAATAGGAACTCGGATAACTATTGAAGGTGAAAATGAACCAATTATTGAGGATTTAGCAACGCCTCAAGGCACTAAAATTGAAGTTGCTGACTTATTTTTCAACACTCCTGTGAGGTCAAAATATCTAAAAAGAGTATCTACTGAACTACAGCATATTGTAAAAATAGTTACCATCGAAGCTATCAGAAGACCTGACGTTTCTTTTACACTTACGCATGGAGAAAGAAAGATAGTTGATGCGCCAGAATCTGATTTGAAAACAAGAATTGGCGTTCTTTTGGGAAATGATGCTGCTAAAGAATTAATTGAGTTTAAGGGAGATAGTGAAGATTTTCAATTGAGAGGATTTTTAACAAAACCTGCAATTTCACGCAAGACTACTTCGGGACTCTATCTTCATATTAATGGGCGGCCAATACAAGCTCGAAATATTTGTTATTCAATTAAAGGTGCTTACGGGAGTTTGTTACACGAAGGCCATTTTCCACTAGGGGCTTTGTTCATAGAAATTCCGAAGAGGGATGTTGACGTAAATGTACATCCTGCAAAAACAATAGTCAGAATAGCTAAAGAGGAAGTTGTTAGTAAAAAAATTAGAATTGTAATTAATGAAACCTTAGCAGAGCATGCATTAATTGCACACGTAGATTTGAGTGATACTAAAACATTCACCAGTATTACTACTGCTAACGATAACATAAAACCAAGGCAATTGAATAATATTGATTCCTTCCAGCAAGAATTTGAAGTCGATTTTCATCAAAATGATGTTCAAGAAACAAATATGCCTACAATGCGTCCATTAGCACTTGTAGAAAACAAGTACATAGTTGCCTTAGGATTAGACGGCGTATTCATTATTGATTTTCATGCTGCTCACGAAAGAGTAATGTACGAAAGATTAAAAGACCAAATGAGATTTAAGAGAATAGGAAGTCAAAATTTATTGGCTCCAATATCTCTGGAATTATCAAAAAGTGAAACAAATGCTTTCGAGAAAATGCTACCTGAAATAAATGAAATGGGCTTTGAAGCCGAAAAGTTTGGTCCTTCTTCGTTTATGATACGTAGCGTTCCTGCGTTATTAGCTGGATCCGAGCCGGATCGAATAAGGGAAGCTATTGATGATGTTGTGGAAAGCGGTTCAATGAAATCTGCAGAGGATAGGCATCAGCATATGATGTACACGGTGGCTTGTCATTCTGCACTTCGAGCTGGTGACAAGTTGTCAATGGCCCAAATGGAATTTGTAATAAGAGAAATGGAATCTATTCCAAACCCTTATGCTTGTGTTCATGGAAGACCTACTGTAATGACTATTACTCCTGATGAATTAGATAAAAAATTCAAGCGAAGCGGATTCTAATTACTATTTGATTCTAAATTACCGAACTGGTATAGTAATGCTGGAAGCATAATAACTGCAGCTACAAATGATAACAAAATCATGACTGCCATAATTAATCCAAATGTTACAAACAGAGGCATAATGGATAGTGCAAGAACCATAAATCCTATAAAATCTGTAAATGCCGACATTGCAACATTATTACCTGTTTCATCTAAACTCTCTTCCATCCAATCTTCTTGAGAACCAGATGGATTTTCAAATCTAGCTTCACGAACTCTTTGCACCATATGAATTGCATAATCAACTCCGAGACCTATTGCCAGACTAGATATCTGAACAGTAACCAAGTTTACTGGAGTATCTGATAATACCATTCCTCCTCTGAGCCAAAGTGTGATCGCAATAACTGGAAGAATTGTAATCAAACTTAATCTAACATCTCTGAGAACCATAAGTACAATTACAAAGGCCAGAACAATCGCAACTACTAGACTTTCTTGGAAACTATCTGTAATTTCTAACATATAGACATATCTTTCATAGCTTAATCCTGCGACCGTAACTGATACGCCGTCAATATCTTCCAAGGTAGAAGCTGAATTCTCTAAATCTTCTTTTAAATCCATCATGGAGCCATAGATGTCGTCTGGCCTCTCTACCTGAAACCAAGACCTAGCCATGGTCACATTTCCATTTTCTAAAAGATACAATTCTCTGGCTTCAGATGGTGAAATTCTGAAAGTCCCTTCTAGATTGACTGTACCGTTTCTATAGACATCACTTAGTACTTTGGAAATTTCCTCATCGGATGTAGGGAAACCAGTTTGAGGGTCAATTGTTTTAGGAATATATCCAGTACCAGGAACGTTAGTAGCTAGAAGTGACTGAGTGCGTACGACATAGGGAATGCTACCAAGCCAAGTTGCACTCGGGCTGTATGTTGCCACATCTTGCTCCATGTTATTAATTTGTACAATTGTCTCATAGTTTGCAAGATTATTACCTTCAATTAGATAATACCCTGGTTCTCCATTTTCAGTAAAAGTCGCTTGACCCAATGAAACTGTCTGAATAAATCTGGAATCATTGTCTGCATAATCTTTAACGTCAAACCTTGATTCTGGATTGCCCAGAACCAACGGAGAAAGGGCGACACTAATAATCAAGAAAATAACTAACATTGGCATAGATCTGTTTGCCATCAGTGAAGAGAATTTTTTAATGCTAAAAAATTGACCTATTGTAGAAGGCTCAGAAATCGATTCTTTTGGAGGAATTATACTCCTCAGAACGGGAACGAAAACACCCATAATGAGGTAAGCTTGAATAATTCCCAATGGACCTAATATTCCCCATTCAAATAAATCTGGGATTGCACTTAGAGTAGCTGTACCAAACGCAACTACGGTAGTAACTGTTGCTACGCCTAAAGCCGGGAGAAGTGATTTTATTGCTGCAAATGCACCAAGAATACTAGCTTCTCTAGGATGACTAGAAAATAACGGATTCTCTAAAGTTAATCTACGCCACCTTGTAAGGCTGTGAATTACAAAGTCCACGCCTAAGGCAAGCATCAAAATAGGTAGCATTGCAGCTAACTGTGTCTGAGGAAAGCCAAGCCAAAATGAGTTAGCAGTCATACATATCATAACGAGGGCTAAACCTAAACCACTGACAAGAACGTCAAGAGCATTTCTAAAGTAGAAAGATAATAATGCAACCATGAGGAAAAATGAAAGACCGATAAGTGGAGCTGTTGAATTAATCTGATCTTCAAGTTCTAATCCAAATGCTAAATATGAATAAAAATTGACTTCTTCTTCAGAGTCCAATGCTTCTAAGTAAAATGCATCTACTTTTTGTTCCCAATATTCAAAATGCTCATAATCTCCTCTTTGTCTTGGATAATCAGCATAGAGTCTTGTAGAATTAGCCTCACCGACCATTGAGAATCCTTTAGATTTCCATTCTGTACCTGGCTGAGCCATGAAAGCTGTAGCATTACCGAATTCATCCTTTGGTTTAACACAGCCGTCATCTCCCAAAACACATAAATCTGGAGAAACAATGTTTCTGTATGGAAATGATCCGTCCTCCGCCTGGAAATTGAAAAGAGAATTGAGAACTGTGGTCAAATGTTCTTGATCTGCGCTTTCAAATTTAGGGCCTGTATAACCAATAACCGACGTCAAAGGTGTTTCATTATTCATTATCGAGCGAACTGTGTCTGCAATTCCCCATATGGAAGATAATTCTTCTTGAGATGTTTGCCAGTTAAATTTAGTATCAAAATATTGGCTAGTTACATTGTCAGCCCTTAGATTATCATTCCGTTTTACAGTCTCTCTGAAGACATCGATTTTTAGAGTATTATGGCCTTCAGAGTCAAGAGAGTTACCCATTACAATCTGGAAGATAAGCCAATATTCTTCTGGCATATTTTCCTCAGCCCTGTCTGATGCTTTCCAAACATCACTATCAGGATAAGAAAATTCTTCTCTTTGGCTCATTTCCCTTCCTAAATCTGGAGAAAAACCTGCAAAAATAAAAAGAAAAAAAGCAAAGAAGGCAAACATTGAAAGTTGCCAGCGTTTAAGCGATGAATATGCGCCACTCATAATCATTTCTCGGTGCTCTGTTATTAAAAGTATTTACCTAATGCTTAACCATTGGAACTAATTGAGATACAAAATGCTCATATTCCTCTCCCAAATGAATGTAGCATCTAACCCAAGGATAAAATCTACCATCTTGGGCCTCAATGAATCTCCATACATGCCCCTCCCCTTCTAAATCCTCAGCAAGTAAAATATCACCTCTACGAATTACAACCTTGTGCTCAGAATCATCTGCATCAACTCCACAACTTTTGAATTCTAGGCAACCGCTTAAAGAGAGTACTAATTGTCTTCTAGGTGCAGTATGGGCTAATTTGGGACCTTCGCCCTTCACATTTTCTGGAACTGGAGTTACCGCAAATTGTGTTTTTACGTCCCCCGAATTATCTCCTAAATTTTTGTTCACTAATAAAGATGAAAATAAACCTACAGAACCTAGACCTGACTTCGGTTCTATAGGAATTTGCATCTTGGCAAATCTAGTGTGACCACTTCTGTCAGTATGCATTCTGACTACTGGTATACCCTCTGTCATAACAGAGGGTTACCAACCAGTTATTTACGCTTAGTGGATTCTGCGGCGTAGGCCTGCTGCGCCGACTAATACCAATGAACCAACTACAAAGCCGATACTTGGTACTTCATTATCTTCTAATGCTTGTTGTACTGGATCGTCTGTTCCATTACCAACGGTAATTTGACCAACCATGCCTAATTGAGCATGTGGTTCACAAACATAGTAGTGTATTTTGTTATCTGCTGTGAATGTATGCCTGAAATCAACAGTCATTGAAGGTTCCCCACTACTAAATCCGAAGTCAACACCGGTTAAATTCATAGAAGCATCATATTCGGCTTCTAACTCAACTACATTGTGTGCCATTGCTGCGTCTTTCCATTGCCAGCAAACTGTTTCACCAACATTAATTGCTAACTTAACTGGATCGAAAGCCATACCATCTGCAGATAGTTTAACTATGTAGTCACAATCTGGCTTTGGCTTCTCATCAACCTTCTTCTTACCAAAAGTGACGTTTACTGGCCCTGTACCGTTCATGAGGCCATCATCACTTATCTCACAATTATCACAGCTAGTAACTTCGTATCCTAATGTGTTCATCATCTTTAATGTCCAACTTTGTTGTTCTTGGAATGGCATGTATGCAACATGAGTATCTAATGAATTATCCACACCTTCGAAGCGAAGTTTGAACTCAGAAGTACAGGTCAATGGATGACCTTTATTGTCTTCAATATTTCCTATTAAGTGAGGATCATTAGCAGAAGGTCTACAATCACCTCCGTTTTCTGGGTCTTCAATTCCAATAATTCCGTCTAAAGTAGGTGGATTGTCATCGCTGTCATTATCATCGTGGTCTCCATGGCCATCGTGGTCTCCATGGCCATCGTGGTCTCCATGGTCAGACATCATACTCAAAGCTTTATCCAAAACACATTGTGCCACTTCTTCATTAACATCTTCAGAGATACCCTCACACATAGATAAGAAATCATCTACTGTCATCTGATTGTGGGTAACATAATGATTAAACCAATCAACAATCATTTGGAGATCATTAGTACTATCCCAACTACTAATATCAAAATCATCAAGTGACATATGATCGTCTTGGTCTTCATTATCAAAGAAACCAAGCTCTACCATCATATACATTAATACTTTAATATTATCAGCTGCTGTTACTGCATCAATCTCACCATCTTCATAAGCGGTCATGTTCTCAGATATACCGAAAACAACAGCAAATGCCATAAATACGTCATCACAAGAAATTACCTCGCCGTCCTCATCGGTACAGTCGTCCATTACCATTTCAAAAGACTCAGATTCAGCTCTTGGGAAATGTAGCCTATCATCTCCTGGTACTACATTTTGTTCACCAGTTTCATCGTCATAATCATAGTATGAAGAATTTAGTAAACCAACCCACTCATCTTTGACTAAACCATCCTCGTCATGAATAATATTTGTGAAACCATACGTACTACCTCCCTGGGTATATGTTAGAGAAGTTGTCACTATAACGTAGTCTCCTGGTGATAATTCCATGTCCATTTGAACTTCACTGCAGGAATCAATATCGTCAGGACATTCTGGCTCTTCATCACTACCCATGTAAGGATTATTCATTATTGATCCAATTAAACCAGAACTTGTATCTGTAGTATCGAAGGCATCATAGACGAAAAGCATACCACTTTGAGAGTAGCATTGTTTGTTCCCCTCATATTCATCACAATCGTACCCATAAGAAGTTAAAGTACCCTTGAAACCTTCTTCGCCAACAATAAAAGTTTCAGCATGATACATGACAAACTCAAGGCCTGAACTAGTTGTCTTAGCATCGAGGAAATCTGCCATAGGTGAATCGTCAGTTACATTGCCTGTAATGTTCATGATATGATCCCCTGTAGAATCGTGCATTACATGATTGTAAGATCCTGTTCCATATCTAACAATCTCATTATCCTCATCTGAGTAATCGTGTTCTACATTTCCTTTAGTCACTATTGTATATGAGGAACCGGCTGTTAAATCTGCAACGACTAAATCTCTGCAATTGATGTAAACCTCATTATCATCATGCCAGTCACAATAATTTCCGTTGCGAGTAATAATATCATCAGCTGTTAGCTCAGTGCCTATAGTTTCATGAGTGGCTTCACCATCAATTAGGAAAACATCTCCGAACCATGATGTTGGGGAGGTGTACCAACCTTCGTCTTCCCCGTCTTCACAATCATCATTACCGTCTCTAACTTCATATATCCAGACCTTAGATTCATCATGACAGTCAAACCAATTTACAGGTTCACCTTCACAGTCTTCATCGTTCCACATTTGGCAATCATCTGAATTATCATCTGGTGTATTACTATCATACCATTGCTCATCTGCACCGTCTTCACAGTCTGCTTCATTATTATTGACGTGGTAAAATGGTATACTAGTTTCACCATCCCCACAAATGAAAGTAGGCTCGTTGTATACTGGATAGAGGAAATTGACTTCAATAGAAACTTCACCATCGTTCACTGCAGTAAATGTATGTAAATCGTAAAGACCGTTATCGTGAGCGTCAAAGAAATTTCCATCACCATCATCAATCTCCATTTCGTCGTTAAAATCCTGCATTCCGTCACTTGATAAAAATTCTTCAGCTGTTACATGACCTGCTTCATACGCAAATAAGTCGTTAAAGAAATCAGATGAATCATCATCATCGTGATCGTGATGTCTGTCGTAGTTTGCATGTGTTTCACTACCATCACTATCATCATGATCGTGATGATAGTCTTCATCTCCATGATGGTGAAGTCCTTCTTCAGTATCGTGATGATCATCTTCATTGCCTTCGTCTTCATCATCGCACATGTTAGGGTTTTCGTAACAATAATTGTACATCAATCGGGCACAAGACATGTTAAAAACTCCATTTTGACACTCTTGCATAGCTATGCAATCGTCATCGGATAATCCTGGAGGACAACCATGACCGTTTCCGTGGTCGTTATTGTTTTCCATAGATAAGATATATTCGTAGCATTCAGTTGTGATTTCACCGGAGTTACCTTCCATACTATTTTCACACATTTGTGCTAAATAATCTCTCTGTCTGTCAGAATCTTCTACAGAATAAGTACCTTTCATTTTTACAAGCCAGTTACTCAAATCTTCCATTTCAAGAACAACATCATAATGTTGAATCATCGGTTCATCATCTCCATGATTTGGTCCACTATTAATTGAAGTCCACATTAGTCCTGCCCCTTGACAATCTTCCGGATTAGTTATCGAAGGATCGAATTCGTGAGTTTCGCTGTTATAACATACCATCATGTCGTTTGATCCATCACCGTGATTGTGATCATGGTCTTCATCATTATGATCTTCTGCGCTTACGTTGTATGCTGGAACTGCTACAAAAGCACTCATGACCATCATGAAAAATACTGCTAGCACTGCTAGTCTGCTTAAGTTCATAACTATTTCTAACTGGAGGCGTATATAAAATTGAGTCTTTCTCAAAAAGATCTGAATTAATTCAAACATGTTGGGAGCGGGTGAGCGCTCCCTAGTGTTATGTTGTCTTTGTTGGGAGCGGGTGAACGCTCCTTAGTGTGTGTTGCCTTTACAGACGACGTGATATCAGTGCTATGCCGATAACTGCGAACACACCGAGAAGTAGTCCGAAACCTGGTGTTTCTTCTTCTTTCTCAACGGCTGGTGCAGTTGTTTCAGAATCTGTTGATGTTTCTCCAACTATTACTTTACCGACCATTTGCATTCCTACATGAGGCTCACAAATGTAGTGGAAAGTAGTTGCTTCTGTGAAAGTATGTCTGAAATCAACAGTCTTTGCTGTTTCTCCACTGTAGATTCCTCCTTCTTTCCTCATTGTATCTCCCTCAGAAGAAATTTCAGCAACATTGTGTAGATCAGCTGAGTCTGTCCATTGCCAGCATACAGTTTCTCCTACTTTAATGGTTAGAGAAGCTGGGCTGTAAGCATATCCTGTTGAATCAAGACCTATGACATGATCACATGCTGGCTTATCTTCAACTTTGGGCTCATCTTCCTTAACAGGCATCAGAACTTTATCGATGACGTGAATTACTCCATTGCTAACTGGAACATTTGCAATGGTAACTGTTGCGTCATTGACTAGGACTGCATCGCCAACTGTGAACTTTAGTACATCGCCGCTGAGTGCAGTAGCTTCCATACCATCTGTCAAATCAGTTGACATAACCTTACCACTAACTACGTGATAGGTAAGAATACCTGCAAGTGCAGTAATCTTCTCATCGGTGTCATAATCGTCCAGATTAATTCCGGCTGCTGTAAATGCCTCGTCAGTTGGTGCGAAAACAGTGAAAGGACCTTCGCCCTTTAGTGTATCAACTAAGTTAGCTTTACCAAGAGCCGCAACTAGTGAGCTGTGTATGGTTGTTGCTGCAGCTGTGGTTGGAATATCAACAGAAGGGATCCATGACTTTTCGCATGTTTCAGCGGTTTTGGTTACATCTACTGTGTGTGTTTCCATGTCATAACAAATTTCGCCAACTGGAGGAATCATAACCTTATCAATGACGTGGATTACACCGTTACTGACTGGGACATCGGCAAACACGACATTAGCACCATTAACCGAGACGTTACCATCAACTATTGCGAATGCCAATAAGCCTCCGCTAAACGATGTTGTCGTCAGTCCATTAGACAGATCGGATGACATTACCTTTCCACCTACAACATGATGGGCTAGAATGTTTGCAAGAGCTGAGATTTCCTCAGCTGTGTCGTAATCATCGAGATTGATGCCTGCGTCAGCAAAAGCTGTGTCAGTTGGTGCGAATACTGTGAAAGGACCTTCGTCCTTCAATGTGTCGACAAGGTTTGCTTTCCCGAGCGCAGCTACTAATGAACTGTGAATGGTTGTTGCTGCTGCAGTAGTTGGAATGTCTACTGATGGGACCCACGATTTTTCACAAGTATCTTCTGTTTTAGTAACATCTACAGTGTGAGTGTCCATGTCATAACATATTTCTCCAACTGGTGGTGTAACTGTAGTTAGAGAAGGTGGCATCAATACTTTGTCAATGATGTGTATCACACCGTTTGAAGTTTCAACATCTGCAGTTGTCACAGAAGCTTCTCCGTTGAGAACTACTGCACCCTGGCCATAAATATTGACAGTTATTGGCTCTTGAATCAATGTGTTGATTTCCATTCCATCGGAAAGTTCGCTTGACATTGTACTGCCCGTAGTAACGTGATAAGACAAAATCATTGCAAGGGTGTTATTTTCTTCTTCTGTATCATACTCACTTAAATTCAGTCCTATTTCTTCGAATGCTTCATCTGTAGGTGCGAAAACGGTGTAAGGACCATCTCCAGACAATACTCCAACAAGGTTAGCATGCGATAGTGCTGCTACTAGTGAAGTGTGATTTCCTGTAGAAATTGCTGTGGCTGGTATATTTGGCAATGTGACTGTTTCTGTAAGTGAAAAGGTGCTTTCCATGCTGGAGTGGACGGTACAGAAGTATGTCAGTGTGTCGTCAACCGTGAAATCATCTCCAAAAGAGACTGTGAAAGTCTCCGAACCTGATATACCCGATTCACTAGAACCATCACCAGACATACTGAGTTTGCTGCTAGGTTCCTCACCGTTTCCCATATCGCTAATGTAAAATGGGTGACTGCTAGCACCATTCAATCTGTGAAATGTGTAAGTGTGTGTGATATCTATTTCACTAATTTCGTTTGTTCCTTCGGCATCTGTGTAAAACTGATAATGAGGATCAGAGAATGAACCTCCGCTTACATAGATGTGAGTAACATCGTCGCCATGATCTTCTGCACTAGCTACGTGGCTAGCTTGATCAATACCTGCGCTCAGTGCAATCATGATTACAAGTGGTGTAAACATGAACGGAGCGTAATCTTTCATAATTTTCAAAACTGTAAAAACCGTAAAAACCGCCATGGCGGCAACGGCAGGCACTAGTCTGATAATTTGTTCAACTATTGTTGTGTTCATAATCCATTTTGGGCAGGAAGTTATTTAAAAGTTAATAAACTGGTGACTAACTATTTTTTACTAGTGCCAACTAACCTATGCAATACTACTTTTGTCGACGATAATCGGCAATACTCTTCACAGCTGCAGACATGCATTTAGTCACTTTTTTGGCCGTAGGAATGTGTAATTTTTCATCTGGACCGTGGGCGTTACCACCAGGCCCTCCAGCTCCAGTTATTATGAATTTAGAATCTCTGTATCTAGCCTGCAACATTGCCATCACAGGAATAGTTCCACCTATGTACAAATCCATTGAAGACTTTCCATAAAATTCACTGCAAGCCTTTTCTAAATCATTAGAAACTGAATCGGGTAGCTTTGGCGAAAGAAATCCATCTGCTACTTCTGTCATTTCGGCTGTAACATGAGCTTCGTTTGGAGGATTATCTTCTAATAATTTTTGAACTTTAGAAGCAATTGAGGAAGCATCTAACCCAGGTGGAGTTCTGATAGAAATTTTCAAATCTGTATTAGTTCTTAACACATTTCCAGCTGAATGTATTGGAGGAATACCATCTGCCCCTATAACTGAAAGACTCGGTTTAAGATTCATCGTGATGAAAATATCTAAAGGGTCTTCAACCTGTTTCCTCACACCTTCTAAGAGCGGAAAATCTTTCAAATCATTGCCTTTCATCTTTACTATTTGGGAACAGGTCTCTTTCATCTCTGGAGTTATTTCTCTATGCAGCCATTGAGGCAATATTTCTCCTGTATTTTCATCTTCTAATCTTGATAATAATTGCCTTGCTAACCTAAATGATGAAGGCATGACGCCACTTCCGTGACCTGAATGGACTCCTACTGAAGACACATTGACAGAAAGAGTACCTGCTACTATTCCTCTAAGACTTTGTGTAACCCAAAGTCGGTCATAATCCATTCCTCCAGTATCCAAAACAATAACTAAATCTGGAATGCCTAGCTGAGACTTTAGCTCATCCAAGTATAGCTCTAGATCAGGAGAGCCACTTTCTTCACCTGTTTCAATAAGAAACCGACAAGTAGGATGAGAAAGCCCCTGATCTTGCAATCCTAAGACTGATAAAACCCCCGCATATCCTCCGTAACCATCATCTACACTTCCTCTGCCGTATAGCCAATTATCCTCTATGACTGGCTTCCATGGGCCTTTTCCTTCAGACCAACCTGTAGCTTCAGGCTGCTTGTCCAGATGAGAATAAAATAAAATCTCACCTTCCGCATCTCCGTCAACTGTAACGAGAAGAACTGGAGATCTACCACTCAAACGATGAACTGAAACGCTTGCTCTTTTCAAAGGTAAACTTTTTACCCACGAGATGAACGTCTCAATTGCAGCATCCAAATATCCATTTTCCTCCCAATCTGAATCAAATGAAGGCGATAAAGCAGGAATCTCTATGAATTCACAAAGACTTGGCAATGCTGACTCATCCCATTTTTTATCAATGAAATCCGACAGTCTTGAAAAGTCTAAAGAACTCATAAATCAATGCCTTACTTTTCTGGTGTAAGCCATTATTGAGACTGATAACAAAGCTAAAGCAAAATTAAAACCTGGAATATTTCCATCTTCTGTAACCTCTTTAAGAATTTGCGAAGATGAACAACCTTCAATATCAACAGACTCGCCTACTGGAGTTCCCGGACATCTATCGCTAGCATCATCGATTCCATCATTGTCGTCATCCATATCATTTTCATCTAAAATTCCGTCGTTATCATCATCCTCATCAAACTGATCTACAATCCCATCATTATCCGCATCTGGATCTCCCTCTTCCTTCAAAATCTCATTTCTTTCGTCGTCAGTTAATGGAGTTGCTTTGACATAGGTTAAAACATCTGTTTCATTCTTATCGTCCCAGACCCATTGAGGTATAAGTGCATCATAGTGATTAGTACCGTTCATCTCAAATTCTACAACCATTCCAGTCCAGTCAAGGTGACAGCGATTATCATTGAGAACCTTATCAAAGCCCCAAACTTCTAAACAATCTTCAGGGCCTGCCTCGTTGGGCTCTCCTTCTGCCCAGAAATCATTACTGAAATTTTCACCGGTTACCCATTCCCAGCCGTCTGCAGGTTCCTGGTAATTTGGATTATCTATATTGTGAAACCCACCAAGCCAGTAAGATTGACCATCTAGCAATGAGAAAATCAACTCGGCCTCTTCTTTGCTAGTTATAGTTGCAAGATGACCATTGACTCCTTCGTAGGTCAATGTTTCAGCATATTCCACAGCTTCATGCCAATCATATGCTGCGTAATTCGCAAATCCTTGTCCAAAAGTTGCCTCTAATTTGCCAACGGTGCCGTTCTCAGCTGAAAATCCAATCCATCCATAAGGAGGTTTGTAATAATTATCCGTTTCATGTGGCCAAATGTTTGTACTTTCTGACTCAATGTTTGTAAAAACCTCACCGTAACCTAACCCAAAGTGAAAGTTTGTTTCCTTACCTTTAAAATCTTCGTCTGGCCATTCAAATGTTAAAGTATGATTGCCAAGAGTATGCGAACTATTTGGAAAGGAAACGTGCATCCATTGTCCAATCCATAATCTATCATCAGATTCTTCTGAAAAACTACCTAACAGGCTTGAAGTAGGTCCAACACTCTCAAACTCCCAATCATCCCATACTGCGTTAATGCCATTGATTGCAAGGACAGGGCCATCTGAAACTACTTCCTCAGGCTGATTGTAATGATCGTTTAGCATCTCATGATGAATCGCGCCTATTTTCTCAGCTGATGAATCATTACTACCAATTGATTCGTTTACATTCACAATGCGCTGAGTCATTAAACCTCTAGGAACTCCATCTGTCATTGATTCAATTATAAAATTATCACGAACCCAGCTTAACATTTCCAAGGTAATTAAATTATCAAAGGTAGCATTTTCATTGATTAATAGTTTAGCTTTGCCATCATATGAAGTTGTTAAATTAGAAATTGTTGCTATCGCATCATCTGCATCTACAGTGCCGTTCGCTACATCATCCAGCATAATGCTAACATCTTTCCTGTATTGCTCATCTAAAATAAATAATTGATAATTTTTTACCAACAATTTTCTAAAAGTTTCCGATTCTTCGTTGGAATATTCTCTTCGCATGTACACATGACCCGAAAATTCTTCAGTATCATTTTCATCATAATTCTTTAGATCTATTTCATGTAAATTAAAATCATACTGCAAAAAAGGTTGATATTCATAATATTCTTCATCATACTCTGCGCTATAATTTGGAGTGAAAAAAAGTACCCCAGATACAAGTGACGCGACTAAAAACAAAGCTAAAAACACTTTTGACATAATTATACGTTAATCTTATGGTATTTATAGAGTATTGCTATACAAACTATAATAACTGGAGTCGGCCGTAAAATTCTATGGTGCCTTGGTATCGCTCATATCTTATCCCTTTCGGATTAGCTTTCATCGCTTTTCTGATAATAACGACTGGAGGTTGGATTCGTATTAATGATGCTGGAGAAAGCTGCCCAGATTGGCCTACATGTTTTGGTACCTGGGGTTTTGATGTTTCTGCAGATGAACAAGAAAAATGGTGGAATGAAAATCCCGATGAAATAGACTCCAGAGGAGGGACCCATAGATACACTACTTACCAAATTTTTACTGAGTGGGCGCATAGGGCACTGGTAGGAGTGATAGGCATTCTAGTTGCTTACAGCCATTATACTGCTTGGTCACTAAGAGATAATATTGGTAGTAGAGTTTACAAAATACATTTTGTATCTAGTATGTTTCTTATTATGCAGGCCGTCTTAGGTTACGTAACTGTTGATCTTGATAATGCGCCTTGGACTGTATCTTTACATCTTTTTATGGCTCTTATTTTTACTACTTCACTAGTTACAGTTGGATTTGTTTGGTGGCAAAATCAGGTTGGATTGCCAGAATATTTTAAAGTATATGAGATCAGTACTAAATTAAAAAATTATATTTGGTATTTATGTTTAATCATACTTGTACAATTAATGATAGGAGCATATCTTTCGACTAGTTACCATAGGGCAGCTTGTGATATCGGTTTTTACAAAGGATGGCCCCTGTGTCAAGGCACTATATTGCCTACTCTTGAACAATTTGGAATAATGCTAAATTATGGGCATAGAATGTCGGCAGTAATAATCGGTGGATTACTACTTTACGTGGAAAGAAAAGCTAACATAGAATTTAAGGATTCTAAATCTGTAGTAAAGTTAATGCTGAAAATTTCTGGCATTATTTACTTTGTGAATATCCTTTTAGGTGGATTATATGTTACCACTGCTGTCGATGGAGTCTTTCTAGGATGGATGTCACTTCTACATTTACTTGTAGGGGCTTGTGTATTCTTGTCATTAGCAACAACATATTTACTAATTAATCTAGGGGAATTCAAGGAAATTAATGTCTCAAACTAAACCGTCACTGCTAAAAATCTATTGGATTTTAATGAAACCTAGAGTTGTTTTCTTATTACAAGTAACTGCACTTTGTGGAATTTTTACATATGATTTTAGTGAGGGATATGATAATGGAAGAGATTACATGGATAGTGTCTGGACAGCCTTTGTTGTACTACTTGGAGGAACAATGGCAAGCGGAGGATCTATGGCTGTAAATATGTGGTACGAAAGAGATATCGATCCCTTAATGGAGAGGACTGAAAATAGGCCAATTCAGTCTGGTTTTATATCTCCTGAACATGCACTATTATTTGGAATTACAATATCATGTGCAGGAGTGGTCCTTGTAACTTTACTAACTAATATTAATGCTGGAATTTTAACTGCTGCAAGCGCTTTGTTTTACACTTTAGTATATACAATGCTTCTCAAGCGAAGAACTCCTCAAAATATTGTGATTGGGGGGTTAGCAGGTTCAACTCCTCCCGCAATTGGATGGGCTGCAGCTTCCAATAGCGTTTTTGAATTACTGCCTTGGCTCATGGTTTTGACAATTTTTCTTTGGACTCCCGCGCACTTTTGGGCTTTGACTCTATCCAAAAGACGTGATTATGGAGAGGCTGGAGTGCCAATGCTTTCAGTTGTGAGGGGAGAAGATACAACGAGAAAATACATTTTGCTATATTGCATATGCTTAGTGTTAAACTCAGTTTCCATCATCGTAAATGGAGATACTGGATTAATATTCTTAATTATCGGAATTAGCCTATCTGCATATTTTGCATACCTTGCTCAGACCTTAACAAAGACCAAATCTGAAGACGACGCTTGGAACCTATTTAAATTTTCAAATTTGTACCTTTTTACCTTCTTTATTTTTCTTGTTGTAGATGCTGCTTACACTGTATAATCGTACTTATCTTTAATAATAGCATTCTATATACAATTGATAATTTACTTTAGAGAAAAAAAAATGTCCATAATCAGTGACCTAATTTACTTCGATAACCCTGCAATATGGGACAATTTCGGAGGCACGAGCTCAGGCATTGGTGGATTGACATGGCAGATGTTTATTTGGTCTGTTATTGTTGGACTCTTAGTAGTTACTTGGTTAACATACAACTTAATTTTCTTCAGACACAAAGAAGGTGATCCTGAACCTAAGGATGCTTTGAAGACTGGAGTTTTTCCTCACGAAAGGGGAGACGTTAAGATTGAATTAACATGGACTATAGCACCTCTAATACTTGTGGCTTGGCTTACTTTTCTCTCGCTAGCTCCTTTAAATTACATGTGGGATATTCCAGATAATGAAGATGCAGACGTTACAGTTGATGTCACGGCAGGATCTTGGTATTGGGGATTTGAATATGCTAATGACTATGAAAAACCCGAAGAATTTACTAAATGCTCTGGCAGTATCAATTGTATTGAAGTTCCTGCGAATAGTATTATACGCTTCAATATCACTTCACTAGATGTATTACATGCTTTTTATCTACCTGACATGGGAATTAAACAAGATGCAGTGCCTGGCCTAAATACAGCTACTTGGGTTGATACGGGTATAGTTTCAGCAAGAGATGAACCATATAGATTATACTGTACTGAATACTGTGGAAACAGTCACTCACAAATGCTAGCTGAAATTTATGTCACCGAGGTAAGCAATGAACAGAATTAAGTTTCTAGGAATTGGATTATTGCTCAGCATTATATTTGCTGTAACTGCAGTTCCAACTGGAGAAACAAATCCGGGAGGAATTGATCCAAATATAAGCACATTAGTCGAAGCAAATGGATGTAGTTGCCATAACATAGGCGACGGAGATATGAATAACCCCAACTCTGCAGTTATTCTAAATTTGACAATGCCTTCTAATTTCACCGCAGGAGAAACTTACACTTTAACTCTAAATATTTCAGGCGGTCCAAATGACATTGCGCCTATGGTAGAAGGTCCAAACATGGGAGGTTTTATGCTAAAAGTTTCCACGGGCACTCTAACTCCTATTGATGATAATGTATGGAAGCCTGAGGACAGCAGTTATCTCACACACACCGGTGGAGATGAGGATAAGGGACAAACTGGAGATGGCAATAATTTAAGAGAATGGAGTTTTAATTGGACGGCCCCAGATAGCGATTCTATAGTTGCAGAATTCATGGTTTATGGAAATTCTGTTAACGGAAATGCTTACGAAGATAGTAAAGGCATGGGATCTAGCGGAGATTATTGGAATTCAGGAACTTTCTTGTTAGCTGGTAAAAATGCTCAGATTGCAGACGGAAGTGCACATGGTGAACTTTCAGGACCAAAAAAGATAGTATACGGATTTGGTATTGTTTTCATCACTTTAGCTGTTGTTGTTGTTGGGTATAGAATGGTTGATCAAGATGAATCATTCGAAGAAGTAATGAAAAGTTACTGGAACTGGATTTATCCTTGGCTAACAACAACAGATCATAAATACATCGGAACGCTCTACATTGTCACTGGTTTTACTTGGTTCTTCATAGGAGGTATTCTAGGACTATTAATCAGATGGCAATTATTTGAACCTCGTGTTGACGGCGATTTCTTAACTTACCAAGAATACAACTCTACATTTACAATGCATGGAACAACCATGATTTTCATGGCAGCTATGCCTATTATTTTTGGATTTGCTAATTATCTAATTCCCCTGCAAATTGGTGCTAGAGACATGGCATTCCCTAGGATTAATTCATTTGGTTACTGGCTATTGCCAACAGGAGGTATTGTATTGTATATGGGATACTTCACTGGGGGTGCTGGAGATGTAGGTTGGACTGGATATGCTCCGTATTCTTCTGGTGCTTCGGCCACAAGGCCTGGAACTGATTTCTGGGTTGCCGGTCAGCTAATGCTAGGGGCTTCTTCGACACTAACTGCAGTTAATTTCCTAGTTACAATGCTGAGAATGCGTGCACCAGGAGTAGATTTAATGAAAATGCCACTTTTCTCATGGTCAATACTTATTACTGTTTTCTTACTGTTATTGTCTATTCCTGTATTTACAGTAGCCTTAATCTTATTGATGGCTGATCGCACGTTTGGAAGTTTATACTTTTCAGGTCCCGATTCAGATCCTATATTATGGCAGCACTTATTTTGGTATTTTGGACACCCTGAAGTTTACATAGTTATTTTGCCTGCATTCGGAGTATTATCTGAAATAATATCTACATTTTCAAGGAGACCAATCTTTGGTTATACTTCAATGGTCTACGCGATGGCTACAATCGGAGTTATTTCATTTGTTGTATATGGTCACCACATGTTTACTACCGGTGCTGATCCATTATTCCGTTTCATAGTGATGTTGACGACAATGCTAGTTGCGGTTCCTACGGGAATTAAAATATTCAATTGGCTTGCTACTATGACTGGAGGATCAGTGGTACTCAATACTCCAATGATTTTCTCACTTGGAACTATAATTACTTTCACTATTGGAGGAATTACTGGAATCATTTTGGCTTCAATTCCACTAGACATTGCCTTCCATGACACCTACTTTGTTGTAGCTCACTTCCACTACGTTTTGATAGGAGGAACCATGTTTTCCTTCATAGCTGGAGTCTACTATTGGTATCCTAAGATGACCGGAAAAATGATGGATGAGAAATTAGGAATAATACACTTTGCAGCTACTTTTATAACATTTAACGCTGCATTTTATCCGATGCACAACGTAGGAATCTCTGGTATGCCAAGAAGATATGCCACATATGATGCATCGTTAACAGAACTAAATCAATTCATCAGTATTTTCGCAATACTATTCGGTTTAGCACAACTAATCTTTGTTTATAACGTATTTTACTCTTACAGGAATGGTAAAGAAGCTGGAGACAATCCGTGGAATGGATGGTCTTTAGAGTGGGCCACATCATCTCCACCTCCAGAAAATAGTTTTATAGAAATCCCAACTTTATTAGATGCTGAAGAGGAGGCTGAAAAAAATGAGTGATGGACATGATGGTCACCATGCGCACATAGAAACTCCTGCTCCTTTCTTGTTCAGTGTTGCCACGGCCATAATGTTTATTGGCCTTGTAATGGCTACTGCTGGAGGTGAAGATAAAACTGGAGATACAGGATATTGGTTTGTTTTTATACTGGGAATTGCAGGAATGTTCACCTCATTTTTTATGTGGGTCCAAGACTATTGGCCTCAAGAAAGTGAAGAAGATGAACACATCGAAGCTCACCATTCCTTCTGGGCGACTATTTCTACTAGAAAGTTCGGCATGTGGATATTTCTACTGACTGAGGTGATGGTTTTCAGTACCCTTTTGAGTGCATATCTTAGGTACAGAGCATCAATGCCAGACTATTCGCCAGACATAGACTGCGGACTACAATTCGAAGACTGTTGGGTGCCTGCTGCAGATGTTATCAGGAGTCACTTAATTTGGGGAGTAATCAATACATTTGCACTTCTTTTGAGTAGTTTGACTGTTGTTTTAGCACTTTATGCTGCTAGAAATAATAATCCTAAGGCCGCTACAAGGTACCTAATGGTTACTTTTGTATTAGGTGCGATGTTTTTGGTCCTTAAATTATGGGAATGGGGTGAAATGAAAAACTACAACTTTTGGGACGAGTCGCATAATGGATGTGACGTTCTGGCTGGACAAAGTATAGCTGATCATTGTGTAGCTCCAAAATATGCCAATGGGTTTTGGTTAGATACTAGTATAGAAGGAAGTACTTTCTACATTACCACTGGAATGCATGGTGCACACGTTTTCATAGGACTAATTGCGCTTGGATACATTATTGCAAAATCAAATAAAGATGCATATAACGAAGACTACCATGAGACAATCGAACTATTCGGTCTATACTGGCATTATGTTGATTTAGTATGGGTATTTGTATTCCCATTTTTCTATTTATATTGAGGTAAAAAATGAGCGAAGAAACAAAAAATAAAAACAGCCACGATGAACACCATGAACATTCTTTCCCAAATTGGGTGACCTTCGGGCACACTGATGATCCTGTTGATGGGTTCATCAAAATTTTTGCATGGCTGGTTTTTTGGACAATTTTAGAAGTATTGGCAATTGTTCAAGAATTTGACTCTTTTGCATTAAATATGCTAATTCTATTCGGTATAGCACTTATCAAATGCTGGTATATTTGTTCATTCTTCATGCACATGACGTGGGATCCTCCACTAGTTTATCAAACTGCATCTGTACCTTTGTTCTTCTTAGCCGTCTTATTCTTAGCTGTAGGGCTAACTACTCCTGGTGCCGTAGATGATTTAGCTACAATTTGTGGTTTCTAGAACTGAGTATAGACAAATAAACCAAACATAGTCAGAATATAATAAGGAACTAACACCGCAGCTCCTTCATAATCTTTTGAAACTCTTTGACCTAGCATTAGAATAGCTAAAGATCCTGCTGCTAAAATTAAGCCCATTATTGCATATGAATAATCATCGTAAAATAAAGCCATGAGCGAGCCAAATACTGACAAAAGGCCCGACAATATCTCAAATATTGTAACTTGGATTAAACCAAACGTAGAAAAATTAGCCAAAGGAGTATTAGCAAACTTACCAGTAATAAAATCTAATTCACCTTCCCAATTAAATATCTTATCAAAACCAGATTGTGCCATCACAATACCGAGAAAGACCGAGATGCTTGCGCCGATTATGCTAACGTAGCTAAATTCAAAGTCAAAAAATACCAAATTGTCGTCACCGAATCCTAATAGTGTCATACAATATAATCTGAACAAGGGTATTTGGGCTTAACTTGTATTACAACATAAGAAGTTGAATATCATGATAAACTGAGGCATAAGTCCATTCTATTCCTCTCCAAACTACTCTAACATTACCTTCCTTATCTATAAGGTATAACTTATTAGAATGACTAACTCCATAATTAGCTACTTCTTCAACTGTTTCACTTTCTAACTCATATCCTAGTAAATCTGAAATGATTGATAACATATCTGTGTCAGATACGTGGTCTTGATTCCAGTGTCCGAAATAATCAATAATTTCAATAAGTTGTTCAGATACATTGATTGGTGAGGAACGATTATCTATTCTGTGAACTAAATCATCGTAAGATTCTCTACCTACAAAAGTATCAACAACTTGTGGAAGACCCGATGATAAATTTCCTTCTAATAAAACCCAACTAGGATATCTGGTCTCAAGTCCAAATTTGGACATCATTGCACCTCCTTCATCAAGAACATAAGGCCAAGAAACATTGTGTTCGGATGCAAAAGCTTCAATGGTAGAAATATCATCTACGTTACCGCCCAAAGAATATCCGCCAATTGATATTACATCAACTTGATCTGAAAAGTTTGCATGAAATTCCTTAAGATCTGGAATTTGTGCATTACAAACCGAACAATCTGTATGGAAAAACTCAATTAATGTTAAGTTATTGTTATAGTAATCTTTAGATTTGTGTATTGTATTGTTTAAGCCAGGTAATGTCCAACTTGAAGGAAATGTCTGAGACACATATGCTTCTATAGCTTGAAGCGCAATATCTTCACTTATTATTCCTCCTGCTTCGTTAAATTCTTCTAAAGCTAAAATAATATCATACTCTATGCTTCCTTGGTCAAACGAAACATTTAGATTGCTGTAATTAGGATCTGCAATACACACGTCTTTACCGAAATATGTATCATTTGAATCTTGCATGAATCCGGGATTACAATGACATCCATCATATCCTTCCATGTAATGACCATTACTTGAGCAAGCTTCTTCATCAATGTCCACATAAACTCTATAATCTGCCCAAACCGAAACCATATCTCCAAATGAGTCATTAGAAACTGATGTTAAGAATCGCCAATCTGCATTGTTATTAGTTGCAAATGAAGCTAACCTTTCAGGCGTATCTCGAACAGGATCCACAGTTATCGTAATAAACTCTACAGATTCTCCATAATCTTCTTCTAACTCTTCAGACAATTTACGCAATTGATAAGTTAATGCAGGACAAATGTCTGGACAATATGTATAAACAAACGAAACCACGACTATCTTATCCTCATACATAGTAAGGTTAACTGGATTACCAGTTTGGTCTACTAATGAAAAAGCTGGAGCTTTACCAGAAGGACATATTTCTTCCGAAACCTCTTCGCAATCCTCTCCCCAAAACTTACCCGAATCGCCTGAATTCGTTAGCGCATCAAGACAACCTGTTGTAATTAATAATAAACAAATGACAAATATTACGGAAATTCTTGATTTCATTGTTAATACTCCATGTTGAAACTTATATAAAATTTACACTATATATATTTTTCAATCTGTGCAGACAATTCACTCTCTGACATTTTACCTGAGTGACTGTAGACTATTTCTCCATCTTTAATGAATGCCATCGAAGGGTAAGAACTAAATCCATAATCTCTCATTAAATCTCCAGAAGGATCATACAGGTGAGGGAATTGCATGTTATAATTTGATTTAAAATTAGAAATACTAGATGCTGAATCTTGTCCACTTCCTAATTTATATCCACCTATTGCAAACATGTTAACTTCGGAAGAATAATTAGAATACACTTCATTCAATACTGGAGCTTGATCTCTGCAATGGCCACACTGTGAATTGAAAAATTCAACTATGGTTAATCCATCATTGTAATAATCTTCCGATGAAAAAATATCTCCTGTTTGAGGGTCCTCTAGTTCCCATTTTTCAGCTTTGGGATCTCCCAAATCATAAAAGAAAGCAAAGTAAATTCCCAATCCAACTACTAATATTACTATCAATGGAAGACCATAAGTCCATAATACGTCATTAGCTGAATCTCTTCTAGCTTGCATTTTTTCTTGAAATTCTTTAGATGATTTCTTTTCTAATTTACGCTTCCTCTTTGATGCCATTGTTGTTAAATAACTCCTTTATTTCACTCCTATATTCAGTTATGCACAAAAAAGTTGCTGCGATTGTTAAAATAAAAGCAACGACACAAAAAGGGCACCATTCATGAATGATAAATGCCTCCGCATAAGTAAGGTATGAACCTAAAATAATTCCAATTATCCCCGTAATTGGCAAAAGAATTTTATTGTAGTATGTACGCTCTAAATCCATATTTAGAAACCTGTCCAGAGATAATACAATCAGCATCAAAAAACCTACAACACCAAGCCAAGCAACTGGAATTCCAAATAATTTAGCTTGATCACTTGCTAAAACTACTCCACAGTCAAGCCCTGGAAGATCTTGCGTAGGACACCCGCCGCCTGCCGAAACTAGATGATGTAAATATGAAAGGTATATCGCATCAATTAGTCCAATAAATGAAATAAATATTATCCGCTTCAATGCTTTATCTTCGGACTCAATGCTCATTATTTGGTAAGTGTAATTACATATAAAAAAGTAATAGTTTCTAATTTAAAACTATATGTTTTACTTAACAAGAAACAAAGACATTTATTAGAGGCCTCAGATGGGTATTAGTGATAAATTATGCATGGACCCTCTGAAGGTGTAAACGAAGAAACTGATGAAGCTAATTCAGCTGTAAAGATTGTTGGCGGAAATGTTTTCGTAGAATTAGATCCAGATCATCCAGGATTCAAAGACGAAGGTTACAGATCAAGAAGAAATGAAATTGCAAAGATAGCTCTCGAATGGAATGACATGTCTATGGACGAAAGGAGAACAAAAAAAATCCCCCTCGCACCTTATTCTGATGATGAAGATGCAGTATGGGCTGCGATCATGGAGAGAATTAATCCAGTTCATGAAAAATATGCATGTAAACAATACCTTGAAAATGCAAAAAAATTAGGTTTACCAAGTGATAGAATACCGCAATTACAAGAAGTTAGTGAAACATTAGAAGAAATGACTGGCTTTAGACAAGAACCAGTTGGAGGGTTGGTACATCCAAAAACTTTTCACACAGCTCTTGCAAACCGAGTCTTCCTTTCTACTCAATACATTAGACATTCATCAAGGCCGTTTTACACTCCAGAACCAGATGTTGTACACGAACTGGTTGGGCATACTGCAATGCTAGGTGTTCCTGAATGGGCTGAGTTAAACGTATTATTTGGTGAAGCTGATATGAGAACCAAAAGTGAAGCTGCAATTAATCGTCTTGGATCTGTTTATTGGTATGTTCTTGAATTTGGTGCGTGTCGAGAGGGTGGGAATGTAAAAGCCGTAGGTCCTGGATTGTTGTCATCATTTGGAGAGATGGAATACGCATGCGAGTCTGGTGAAGTTGATTATAGAAAACCTAACTTTGAAGAAATGGAAACACTTTCATACGATGTTACAAAATATCAACCTGTACTATATGTTTGGGATTCTTTTGAAGAGATGTACGAAAAAACAAAAGAATTTGCAACAAATTGGGGAACCGATAACGACCCAAGAAAAGATTTACATCAATAAACTAGTCTTCTTTGTAAGCATATTCTTGTAACTTTTCTAAAGACACCATTTCTAAAGCTGATTCGTGAGTAGATTCGAGAATTACATGAGGTGCCATTCCTGAATCATATGCTTCTACCCACCTAGAAAGGCAGAGGCACCATCTATCACCTTCCTTTAACCCTGAGAAACCTGGCCCTGGAGAACTGAGGTCATTTCCAGCTCCTTTTGAAAAAGCCAAGAAAACATCAGTCATAACTGCGCATACAACATGCCTACCATAATCACGTTTATCTGTGTTACAACAACCATCTCTAAACCAACCAGTCATAGGATCGGTTGAGCAAGATTCTAACTTACTTCCTAAGACATTTATTGATTCTTCCATTTTACTTATCTCTATTTTCTCTTAAATTATCTATTATTGTGAAGGCAAGTGCTGCCCTTTCATTTCTAGAAAAATCGGATTCTAAATTTTTAATCATTGATTTAATTTTAGTTGATGACTCTGGATCTTCTTCAGCTAACTGCTTAGCTTGATTCATTTGCGCTTCATTAATGCAATAAACCGAATCTCCGCCAAGTATTGATACTGGACTCAGAACCATTTTTACACCGTGAAGCTTACGTCAACATTAGGTGCAGGATCACCAGTACTAAAACTAGAACCGCAACCACAAGATCCTTTAGCATTAGAATTTGTAAGTCTGAAACCAGGTTCTATTAAGTCATTTGAAAAATCAACTGTCAGTCCGTCTAGAAAAACTGAACTTACTTTATCAGAAACTATCCTAAGATTCCCATCTGAGAAATAAACTTCATCTACTTCGCCCATATTGTCGTCGAGTGTTGCGTCGTAAGTATTTCCTGAGCAACCACCAGACTTTACTCCTATACGTAAAAACTTTTCTTCAGATACGCCCATCTCGTAAAGTTTCGATTTAGCATTCTCTGTAACCTTAATGTCCATACAAATCTAATTTTAAAGGAGATTTAATAGTTACTGTATACTAAACCGCTATAAACTAGCCAAAAATACGTATGTTGTGAGAATTGCTGTCTTTCTTTTGATATTGATGCTTTTTGTTCCAAACGGGAGCTCTGAGGCAAGTCCTATGGAACAATCTTACCAAGGAAATCCTATAGTTGTTATTAGTCTGTCATATGATGCAGGAATCGGTGGTGGGGATGATATTCAGGGAGATATTGTAATTGAATTATTTCATAACTGGGCTCCCGTGACAGTTAATAATTTTGTTAACTTAGTGAATCAATCATTCTATGATGGAATTTTCTTTCACCGCGTAATTGATGATTTTGTTATTCAAACTGGCGACCCAACTTGTACTGCAGTTGGAGCTTATCCCGCAAGCGACCCCTCATGCGGCAGTAATGGATCAGATGAAAATATTCCATTCGAAGCAAATGCCAATCTTACTCACATAAGCGGAGCTCTGGGAATGGCTAGAAGTGTAGATCCTGACTCGGCTTCAAGTCAATTTTACATTTGTGATGGATCGCAGCATGGATTAGATAATGGGAATCGTTCTCAGGACGACGACCCAGGATATGCTGTATTTGGAGTTGTAAGAGAAGGTATGGAACTGGTGAAAGCCGCCGCTCAAGTTCCTACATCAAATGATCCTCTGAATAGACCTCTCTATGAAGTTCACGTCAATTCCATAACTTTGCAGGGGTTTGTCAGTTATCCTACAAATGAAAAAGAAAAAGAGAAAATACCAAGTATTAGTTTCAGCCTCTCGATAGTATCAATAGGATTATTAACGCTACTACGTAGAAATTAATTATGGATTCAATAATATTTCAAGGAAATGTAATCGGAATGCTGGCATACATAGTACCTGCCATGCTTTTTTTTTCTTGGATTATTAAGGAAGTTGAGGAGTATTTAGTAGAGAGAAAATTATACATTGCTTGTGGATTAGGCGTCGTTCTCGGCACTGGTGCAGACATTATTATGATTCTTGGAGGAATTAATACTTACAATGAAGATATTGGTTATGCATCAAAGATTTTAGTATCTCCCATTATTATTTTAATTTTCCTATTTATTGGAGTCAATAGAAAAACTTTCAAAGAAGAGAGGGGAGCTCCCTATTATTCTGCAGGATTTGGACTTTTTTATGGAGGTGCGATTGAATTTTGGAAATTACTAGTGACTGAAGAAGTGCATGATTTATCTGTATTTGATTTCTTCATTCTTGCATCGTTCGGATTCTCTACGGTTCTATTTCTTGGAGGTGCTGCAATGTGGATTTCATACGGAATAAAGAAAAATAAAGGTGCTAGAATTGCAAGTCGATTCGCTATCCTCTACTTGATTTTGTCATTT
>CESM01154849.1_pt1 | contig 30802 bp, 28 predicted proteins | sample 361421 | NCBI WGS metagenome assembly CESM01 (sample SAMEA2622219, study PRJEB7988) | marine metagenome | isolation source: saline water (ENVO:00002010), including | reverse complement strand
AATTGTTTCTCCATCTCTAATTTTCTTAATACACATTGGAATAAATTTTTCAGGATGTTGCCTCTCTCCAAAGACATTCATTGTATGAGTAATATAAACAGGCAAATTATAAGTGTTTTCATAAGCCACTGCTAATTCTTCACCTCCTGCTTTTGTAGCACTGTAAGGGTTTGTAGAATTATATCTGTCATTTTCTTTATAATCAACTCCTTTAGGGGCAGGACCAAATACCTCATCTGTACTAAAGTATACAAATCTCTCAAGTCCATTTTTTTCATTTTGAAATCTTGCATATTCTAAAATATTTGCTGTTCCCACCACGTTGTCCAAGACAAAATCCATAGGATAATCTATACTTCTATCTACATGTGAACCAGCAGCCAAATGAAGTATTATGTCAATTTTTCCAATCTCTTTTTTAATCCATGGATTTATTTCTGATTTAAGATCATGGAATACTACTTTTATTCTCTTTTTTTGATTTTGGCTTAGATTAAATAAAATATTGTCCAGTCTGTTTAGATTACCACTATAGTCAAGCCTATCAAGTGAGACAATATTCCAATTTGTATTTTTTAATAAATAATAAATTAAATGATGCGCTATAAATCCTGCTCCACCTGTTATTAAAACATTTTTCATAATCTACTTAAAATTATTTATGTGATCTTTAAGTCTATCCTTTGGTTTCCAGCCTAATAATCTTAACGAATCATCATTTTCTCTAAGAGTTTGTCTATAATTTCCTGGTTGATCAGGAATACTAGTTGAAGTTACATTAAATTTCTCTTTAAAATAGTTAAATAGTTCATTTACACTATAGTTTAAACCTGTTCCAAGCTCCCAAGCATCATCATGATTTATTTCTGATAATGCAATCTTAATTAATCCATCAACTATATCATAAACATGTACAAAATCTCTTTTTTGTTTCCCATCTCCAACAATAGGAAGAGGCTCACCCTTTAAAATCTTTGCTCTCCAAATTCCAATTACATTTCCATTTTTTTCATCAACACTTTCCCCTGGACCGTAGACATTATAAAATCTTGCAATTTGAACATTAACATTATAGGATTTTTTATAAAGTTTACAAACCTGCTCTCCCAAATACTTGTACATAGCATATGGAGAATCAGATGGTTCATGATGCCTTGATGAGGACCCAGCATAAGTAACTCTAATATTATTTTTCTTTGCAAACTCCATAACTTTTGTTGTGCCTAATACATTAACTCTAAATGATTCATCTGGATTTTCAAAAGAGGGCTGAACTCTTGACTGTGCAGCAAGGTGAAAGCATAAATCAAAATCTTTATCAAGAGAATCTATATTAGTTATATCTGCATTAATATATTGTACTCCCCTTAATTCATTATTTTTGGTCCCAGTAGAATAGTTGTCAAGAGAAACAACATTATAATTTTTTTTTAATAACTCTCGAATCAGGTTTGACCCAATAAATCCAGCTCCACCTGTTACTAATACTTTTTTCATCTGATTATTTTTTTTATTTCATTTTGTCGCAATGTAGAATTGAAATATTTATCATAATATCTCTTGCCATTTTCTCCAAGACTATGAATTTTTGATTTTTCAAAATTAACCAATTCAATAATTTTTTCAATAGATTCATCAATTTTAAATGGATCAATTACTATCCCACAATTAGCATTTAAAATTATTTCTTTCGCCTCTCCACTTATAAATCCAATTACAGGTTTAGATAGACACATATATGTCTGTAGTTTGGCAGGAACAGTTTTATTAAATATTCCTTTAGAGCTAAGAGATAATAATGCAAAATCCGATAAATCTATATATGATTTAATCAAATCGACTTTAACTGAATTTATAAGCTTTATTTTTAATTTAGGATTATTCTCTAAAATCTGACATAATTTATACTTGAACCTTCCATCACCAATAAATACCCAATAAATCTTTTCATTAATTGTTTTGAAACATAGTTTTATAATTTGATCAAAATTTTGAGCATATCCAATATTTCCTGTATACATAATTATTTTATTGTCTTTAGGCACATTAATATCTACTATTTTATTATCAGATTTTTCTTCAATAGGTTTATCAGCCCAATTAGGAAAATATTGAATTTCTCCATTATATCTTTGATTTATAATTTCAAGATATTGTTTTGAGCCTATTAATATCAAATCATAAAAGGAATATATTTTTTTCATTATTTCTTTTATGAAACGGAGTATGATATTAGATTTTATTATTCCTAATGACTGCAAAGTTTCTGGCCAAACATCTAACTCCCAATAAATTTTTTTCGTTTTGTAAAATAAACAGTAAAGTATTGGGTGAATTGATATTAAAGGTGGACTTGTATGGTGGACTATTATATAATCATATTTCTTTACGAAAATTAATAAATAAATAGTAAAAAATAATGACGATATAAAGTAAGAAATATAATTTAAAATTAAGATTAATTTAGTTCCTGGTCCTCTTGGAATAACTGGTAGCCTGTTAATTATTTGTCTTTCATATCTTTGATTTGATTTTAAAAAAATTCCATAGCCTTTATAAAAATCTCCATTTGGATAATTTGGAATTTGAGTTATTACTCTAATATGATGATTATCATCCTTTATCCATCTAACCACATCATTTATTTTAAAGTTTTCAGGATAGTAATGATTGGTGTAAACTAAGATTCTTTTCTCCAAACCTTTTTGTTTATATAGTCTGTATATGAAAGGAGTAATCTCTCTATTTTAATTGATATATTATCAGCTGCATAATCAACTACATCCATTAATATATGATCAACCTTTTGATTCATGATAAGTTCTATAGATTGAATTATTCTATGTGAATTAGTGCCTGTCATAATAACAGATGTTTCTTCCATTGCTTCGGGTCTCTCATGGTTATCCCTTATATTAATTGCTCTAAATTTTAATATAGCAGATTCTTCAGATATGGTTCCGCTATCTGATAGTGTCACAAGTGAATTTAATTGCAGACAATTATAATCGGAAAAACTTAATGGTTTAAGAAAGTTAATCAATTCATTTTGTTTAGATTTTTGGTCTTTTAATTTTTTTAATGTTCTTGGATGGGTTGAAAAAATAATTGGCAACTTATATTTATTAGCTATCAAATCCAGAGTTCCTAGAAATTCTTTAAAGTTTTTTGAGTCAATGTTTTCTTCTCTGTGGAATGATACTACGAAATATTTATCTTTTTTTAAATTTAGTTTAGTAAGTATTTTTGATGAGTCTATTTTTTTTTGATTTTGACTAATCACTTCTCTCATTGGAGAACCTATTTTAATTATTTGGTCAGGTGGGAAACCTTCTGCAATTAGATAATCTCTTGAAATTTTTGAATAAGTCATATTTATATCTGATAATCCATCTACTATTTTTCGATTAATTTCCTCAGGCACTCTTTGGTCAAAACATCTATTGCCAGCTTCATAATGAAAAACAGGGATTTTCATTTTTTTTGCGACTATTGAAGAAAGGCAGCTATTTGTATCGCCTAGAACCAAAAAAGAGTCCGGATCAATTTTTTTTAATAAAGGTTCTAAAGAAATTAAAATATTTCCAACAGTTGAGCTTGGAGAGTTTGATGCTGCATCAAGATAATGATCAGGTTTTTTTATGTTAAGATCTTCAAAAAATATTTCATTTAATTCTTTGTCATAGTTTTGACCAGTATGAATTAAATAGTGATCAATTGAGTTTGATTCATTTAGCCTTTTTATAATAGAAGATAATCTAATAATTTCTGGTCTTGTGCCGACAACTGTTACAACTTTTAACTTATTTATCATATTTAAAATTACACTTTTTCTATATAAGTATCAGGATTATTGATATCATATGGTTCATTAATCCAAAACAAGGTGATTAATTCTTCAGCTCCAATATTTGAAATATTATGAGTATACCATACAGGCATATCGATATAAGAAGGATTTTGTCCGCTTAATTTAAATTCAATTATTTCATCTGTTCCAATTTTTCTAAGTTGTATCAAAGAATCTCCTTTTATTACTGAGAATCTCTCTATTTTTTTGGTATGAAAATGATTACCTCTCGTAATGTTTGGTTTAGTAGTAGAATATGAATACTGACCTTTAGAATTACTTCTTAAGATCTCAATAAAATTTCCTCTTTTATCAATATTGTTTTTGTGTGTGATTGGGAAAGAAGCTCCAATATCTATATAACTCCTAAATGTGTTAAAAAGATTGAGCATAAAATCATTGTCCAGATTAGGAATTGTATTGTTGTTTATATATTCTGTTTTAAATTCAATTAATATATCTTTTACCTCATTAACTGATATAATTTTTTCTGGATTTACTTGAATTTCAAAATTCGAATCTTTACTTTCAATTTCATTTATTATTAGACTAACTACAGTGTCTATATATATTAATGGAACTTTTGTATTTTCAATGATTTCAACTTTTTTTCCATTAAGTATTTTTTGACAAAATGTTGGTATAAAAGAATTATAATTAGGTTTTCCAAAAGGGCCATAAACATTTGGTAAAACTAATCCTGAGAAAATAAATCCATTTAATTTTGATTCCTTTATAAATAGGCTTCTGGAGTCTTTTTTAGATTTACCATAGCTATTATTAAGAGACTCTTGTATGGATGAAGAAAAAATTAATTTACCATTAAAACCAACTCTTTTTATTGAATTTACTAGATCATAAGAAAGATTCATATTTAAATCATAGAGTACAGACTGATCTTCGTGTCTATTTAAAGCAGCAAGATGAATAATGACATATGAGTTTTTGACTTTAGCATCAAGTAGCTTAGAGTTTTTGAAATCCTCTCTACTAAGCGGTATTGCCTTATAATTAGCTAGTCCTAAGTGATTTAAAGTATTTTCTAGGTGTTGACCTATAAAACCTTTATTACCAGTTATTAAAATATTCAATTTTTATGATTTTAATTCATCGTTAATCAATGGCAAGCTCATTAAAAGATTAATAACTGAATTTTTATCTAGAATTGAGGTATTATTTGAGCTATATGGTTCTGGCATCTTTTCAGTTTCTCCTTTTGAAAAATATTTTTCATAATTAAGATTTCTTGAATCAGGGTAAATTTTAAAGAAATTGCCTTTTTCGTCTGCTCTAAGCATCTCTTCACTAGTAACAAGAGTTTCATGCATTTTCTCTCCATGTCTAATACCTATATTTTTAACTTTTGAATTTGAGTCAAAAATCTCAATAAGAGCTTCAGCAAGAGTTTTTATTGTACAAGATGGAGCCTTCTGAATAAACATATCACCTTGATTACAATTATTAAAAGCATAATCTACAAGATCAACTGCATTATCTAGCGACATTAAAAATCTTGTCATCTCTGGACTAGTTATGGTGATATTTTTCTTGGATTTAATTTGATTTATAAACAAAGGTATTACGGAACCTCTGGATCCCATTACATTTCCATATCTAGTTCCACAGTATGTTGTTGATGTATTTGTGTTAGATTTTGCGATCATGACTTTTTCCATTAAAGCTTTAGACATTCCCATAGAGTTTATTGGGTAAGCTGCTTTATCAGTACTTAGAATTACAACTTTAGAAACACCTGAATGATCAGCTGCAGTAAGGACATTGTCAGTTCCTATAATATTTGTTTTAACTGCCTCCAAAGGAAAAAACTCACATGAAGGAACCTGTTTTAATGCAGCAGCATGAAATATAAAATCAACTCCATCAATAGCGTTAATTACAGAATCGTAATCTCTAACATCTCCTAAATAAAATTTTATTTTATTATCATTAAGCGCTCTCCTAAGATCATCTTGTTTTTTTTCATCTCTGCTTAATATTCTTATTTCAGAAAACTTATTAGTGGTTAAGACTTTATTAAGATATGCTGTTCCAAAAGACCCAGTGCCTCCTGTTATAAGTAATTTAGAATTTTTTTTATCCATACTAAATTTGATTTATAAAGTTAATATAATCTTTCTTAACATTAACTTGCATTTCATCTAAGTTACTATAAATGTTCTTTACTCTAGTTTTTAATTCTTTCATTTGAGAGTTAGATAAATTTTTAGACTGAAATATTTTATTCGTTAATTCATCAGACTTATTTAAACTAAAATTAAACTTTATTTTGCCTTCTATGATTCTATCAAAAGGAGTAGTCCCTTTAGAAATCATAGGAATTAAACCAATTGATAATAATTCAACAATTACGTGTCCAAAGTTTTCATTCATAGTAGGTAAAATAAAAAAAGAATATTTATTTTTTAAAATTGAAATATCTCCATCATCTATATTACCCATGTATTTTACATTTTCAAGCTTTCTAATAATTTTATTACATTCTTTCCAATATGCTTTATCCTCAATGAAACCATAAATATCTAGCCAGATGTCTTCCTTGTTATCTAAAATATTCTTAAGTAAAATATGTAGTCCTTTTTTCTTATGAATCCTTGAATAAAAGACATATTTTTTTTCATAACAATTATTTTCATAAAACTTAAGTGAAAAAATATTAGACATCTGAAATATTTTATTTATACCCAAGTTATATTTTATGTCTTTACTCTCATTTAAATCCGTTGAATGGAATATTATATCATTTTTAAAAATTCTAACAAGTTTAATGAATTGATATTTTAAAAACATATTAGATGTAGAAATAGCTTTATTTGAAAGCTGTCCTCGTGGAGAGACAATAAATTTAAAATTTGAAAGATTTTTTAAAAAAATGAGAAAAAAAATCTTTAATTCAAAAAAAGAATTAAACCAGATAATATCGTATTTATGATAATTTTTAAAAATAAAGTGAAAAATGTTATCAGTGTAAATTATATTTTTCTCATTATTAGTTTCAATATTATCTGAGCCATCAAAATTTTTTTTCGGAGATAATACCGTACAATCAAGTCCAGACTTAATTAGTGAGTTATAAATTCCATAAATACTTCTTGTAGGTCCTCCATATGAATATAGGGGAGGAAATGGGCCAATCAATAATACTTTTTTCAATTGAAACTATTTATCATTTTATTAATCATATCATCATAACTGTAGTTAGAATTTATAACTCTTAAATAACCACTTTCTCTGATTTTTTCTCTTTTATCATCATTTCCTAAGTAGAATAATACTAATTCTAACATCTCTTCCTTATTCTTAAAAAAAACAGCCTCTTCTTCATTTTTAAATAAACTAAGATGTTCTTCCGTTTTTTCTGCAATCATAAATCCTTTACATGCTGGTATTTCAATTGATCTACTTGTTTGTTGATCATCATTTATTTTTCTCAAAAAACACAATGTAATCAAAGATGAGCTAATTGCACTTCTGTAATCATTATTTATCAATTCCTTTCTGTGAATTATTAAATTTTCACTTGATTTAAATGATTTATTCCACATATTACCAAAAATATTAACTTTAATACCATTATTAGCAAGGTACTGCATATAGTTATACCTTTGTCTTTCTGCACTTCCAATAAAGAGAACATCAAATTTAAATTTATCTTTCACACTAACAGGATAATGAGATTCTTTTGAATATGCTTTATTCAAGAAAACTACTTTTTTTGCGCCTAATTTATATAATTCATTTACAATATTACTTTTGGTTGTAAAATGAATATCATATAAGTTTAGAGATAAGTCAAAATATATAGATGAATTATGTTTTTTAAACATATTATCTGCGGTCCAACTAAAAATTTTAACTTTTGAATCTATTTTTTTTATTTTTTTTAATGTTGAAGGATAAATGTTATTTCCTTTTATAACGATAATAAATGAAGGTTTAAATTCTATATGCTTTTGGATAATTCTATCATTAAATTTTGTTAAATCTAATGGGAGCCTAATTTTATTAAATATCTTGCTTATAACATCAAAAGATTTCTTTTTTTTATAATTATATATAACTTCAATTTCGAAGTTTTTTAATTTTTCAAAAGAATCAATTATAAAGGGCTTATACTGTTGATCTCCATTATGAATAATAAGTATTTTTTTCATATAAATCGTGGTCTTTACAAATGCTATTTATGAAATTCTAATTCCATTAATTTGAAAATATTAATTAATCTTTTGCCTAAGATTTTTAATGTAACGATTTCCATAATCTTTCCAGGTTAATCCAAAATCCTGTATAGTTTTTCTTGAATTAATTGAAAACGTAATCACTTTATCAGGGTTATTAATAAAATAATTTACTTTATCTGCAATAGCAAATGGGTCCCTAATATCTACAATAGTTCTAAATTGAAGATTGGATTTAATTGTTTCAATTCCTGAATTTTTTGTTGCAATAATTGGAAGTCCCGAAGCCATTGCTTCAATAATTGTTAAAGAGAGACCTTCTTCTAAAGATGCTAATATAAACAAGTGTGAATTTCTATAATATTCACTAAGAATTGATTGATTTACAGATTTTATGTTTACAAGCTTTGGGTATTGTTTTACAATGTCACCTAGTTCATTATCAATATTACCAATATGATAATGAATAAAATCTCCTTTAATAAATTTATGAGATTCTAAAACATAGAATAAACCCTTTCTAATTGATCCTGTACCAGTTGTAATGATTCTAAATTGTTTATCTTTTTTTTCTTTTGAGGGATAAAAAATATCAAGATTTGCACCGTAAGGATTCAAAATTAATTTGTTTTTATTAACTTTTTTTTCTAAAAAGGAGTTTTCTACAAATCCTGAAGGAATTGAAATAAAGTCAGCTAACTTATAATTCTTTAATTCATTTGAAATATCATAACTAGAAGTTTTAAATTTTAAATTGAATCTTTCAAATTCATCCTTAATAATATCATTTTGAAATTCAATATGAGTGCTCCCTCGTTCAATAATTATTATAGAATTTTTATTTAATTTTTTAATTTTTTTGATTAAAAAATGTGGGGTACTACTCCATAAAATATAAATGTGTTGATCTTTTTTAATTATCAAGGAGATGAAAAAAGAAAAAACAATTTTTATATATTTTGAAAGTTTTCTAGAAGTAATTCTATCTATAATCTGTAATAAAAAAAAACTATAATATGATGTTTTTGGGATATTATATTTTTTTGCAATAAAAAAGGGATACGAAGAATATAATTGAATATTGTTTTTGTGAGATAATAACTCTCGAGCTAAGTCAAAAGAATGAAATTTTCCAAAAGTAATTATAGATATTCGCATTGTACCAAATTTAGTGAATTTGTCTTTTTCTAGTCTTATTAATAAAATCTTTCCAAATATTAGTTTTTAAAATTAAATATGACCCAATCTCATAAAGAAGTAATAACATAACTAAATAATTAAAACTTATAAGTTTAAAAATTGATAAGTAAATCATACCAATAATTATAATTAAAGAAATAATTAATGAAATGTATGAATACGTAAAATGGTTATTTGTTGATGTTAGAGAGCTAATTTTGATTCTGGTAAAAGAATGAACTATTTGTGTTAAAATCAGAATATTTAAAACAAACGAATTAATATTAATCTTATCTTCTATCCAAAATGTCCAGATAATATCTTGAAATAAATATATAAATAATGACATTACAATAACGATTCCAATATTTAGTGTGTGAGATTTAAAATATAATTTTTTGAATAAATCTATTTTATTTTTTGAATAGTATAAGATTATACTGGGACTAATGGAAGAGGAGATAATATTTTGTATTGTTAATATGTAATTAGTAAGAACTTTTAAAGTATTAAATATTACTACATCTTCATTAGAATAATATCTTTTAATTATCAATATTATCCCTTGATTAAATAAGAAGTTTTTTATTGTTAAGAATGTAAAGCCTGCACTAGGAACTAATAATGATTTTATTTCTTCAATATCTAATTTAATTTTTGGGGTAAAATTAATTTTATACTGATTATAAGAATAGAAGTAAATTAAGCTAAATAGTGAAGGTAAACATAATAGAATAGATATAAAATCAAGTGATACAGAGTTAATAATCAAAACAAAAATTAATAAATACTCCAGAAAATATTGAATTACTCTTACATAAATTGAAATGTGAAGTTTATTACATGCAGTATATATTGAAGAGAAAATTCCACTTAACATTTCAATGAAAAGTTTTGTAGTCAATGCTAATATTATTGTAAAAACTTGATTGCTATTTAAACTCGAAATTTTTAGAAAAGAAAGAATATTTACAGTTTCTGAAACTACTAGAATAGTAATTATTAAAAAAAGCCAAATAAATAAAATTATATATGAGCCATTTTCTTGAGTTTTTTTCGACTGAAGAATTTTGTTTTCATTAAAAAGTAAAGAAAATTTTGCTGTAACAGATTGATTCAATCCGAAATTTGAAATTTGAAATAACTGAGAAATTGAAATAAGTAATATCCAGTCACTATATAAATCTACTCCTAAATACTCTATGTAAAATGGGATAAAAAAAAGTGTCACAAAAATCCTGGAAAAATTACTAAATACATTAGCAATCAAATTCTTTAGAGAACTTTTATTTTCAATATATGTTTGAAATTTTTTATAAAACTTGAACATGTCTATGAAATATCTTCGAAACAATTTATTGTTTGAAAATCAAATGTTTTTATATCGGCTAGTAAAGAAAAATTTTTCATAAATAAAAAATCAATTTTGTTTTCTTTTGATACCTCGTAATCATGTAAAGAATCTCCAATTGATAATATTTTTTTATGTGGGTTATTAGCTTTGATCCTTTCAAAATGCTTGTTTTTATTGATTGGTGATCCCAAAATATTTTTTAAATTAAAAATATTTTTAGATGAAAATATTTTTCGTAGTTCTTTTTGATCACTTCCAGATACTAAATAAAAGATCTTATCACTATAATTTTTTCTAAACTCAACAAAACCTTGAGTATAATCTTCTTTTTGATACATTTTAATACATTGATTAGAGTATTTATTTAAAAACTCATCTATTCTGCTTAAATCTTTTTGTATAATATTTTTGAAGAAAAAATTAAAGATTTCTTTTCTTGTCTTCCCAAAATTTAATTTCAAATAATTAATAAATTCTGCTATACTTTTTTGGTCATAGTCACTAAGACAGTCTTTGAATAGTTTTATTTTTTTTTGATTGGTATCAAAAACTACACCATCACAATCAAGAATGATTATTTCATAATTATTTAAATTCATGGATTGATCTTTGAATTAAAAATTCATAATTTGTTTGTGTAAGTGATGTAATTTTATTGGTTTGATTAAAAGCATTTATTACTTCTTGCGTTTCTAAATTTAATATTGAGTTTTTTGAACTATTTAATAGATATCCATCAAAACCTATCATATATACATCATTTATTTTCATATCAATTATTGACTGAAGAGCAATTGCTAATGCAGAATCGTGATGATTATTTATAAAAGTAATTTTGTTTAACTCCTCCAATTCTATTTTATCATTTTGAATAGGGTTTATTTTTCTTGGATGAGGTGATGTAATAAATTTTTTAATTTTTACACTAAAATCAAACTTAGATGTTTCATCTCCTGATACAGCAAAAAATTTATCATTGTCGATATTGTTAAAACTTTCTAAATATTTAGATGTACAAAAAAAGATTAAACATTTTCTTTTTTTTAATAAGCTTACAATTGAATCAATATTTAAATTAACACTCTGGCCACCACCAATTATAAAAACTTCATTGTATTTTTTATTATGTTTAAATTTTGAATATTTGACACTACTTGTATTAGTAATATTATTAACAATACTATCAAATGTGTATCTGTTCAATCGTATTAAATCCATAACTTCCTGTTGCGGTTGTGAAAAAGCCCCAGAAATCATATATGGTAAACTGGTTCCCCAATTATATTCTTTCTTTAATTTATTAAACTCCGATACTATTGATGACAAAGAATTTAAAAATAAATTATTTTGATCTTCAATAGATGATAAATAAACGAGAAGTAGCTCCAACTTTAGATTTCCAGCACCCCTTCCCATTCCAGTTACAGTTGCATCAACAATTTCAATCTCCATTTTAATAGATTCTATTGTGTTAGAGAATGCTAACTCTAAATTATTATGCCCATGAAACCCAATTTTTAGATTTGTTTTTTCTTTTAACAAACTTATATCTTTTTTTAGTTTGTCGGTTGTAAGAGAGCCATATGAATCAACTAAATACAATATATCTACAACTTTATTTATTTCTTTGAGTTTGATTAACAGATTATGATTAAAATCAATTTTACTTACCCTCATTAAATTAATAGCAACTTCAAAATTGTATTTTTTTAAAATTTTTGCTGCTTCTATTGATTTATCAATATTTTCTATTGAAGATGCTAGCCTAATCATTTTTATTTTATTTTTAAAATCTAAAACCATCATTTCCAATTCATCTATGTTGTCAATATTTTTAATATCAATCATAGCTGAAAGGTTTTTAGAAGAAATACTCTTTATATAACTGACAGTCTTTTTATTTAAATAAAAATATTTCCCTTTATATTTTGATGAAGGTTTACTTATGTATCCTATTTCAATATAATGGATAGGCAAATTATTTGTAGCTTCAATATATTTATTGAAAATTTCATCTGTAAAATCCCAATTATTGTAATACCCTCCATCCCTTATTGTACAATCAAGTATTTTTGTCATATTTATTAATTTAGATATTTTTAAAGGTGTTTAAAATATTTAAGCTCCACTTCTTTGACCAATGAGAATTTTTCTTATTTAATACTTTTAGGTGCTCTTTTGGAATCTTAAGAATATCTTGATTATTTGAAATCCAAAAATGATAAGGTAATTCAAAGCCTTTTTTCTTTCTGAAAAGAATTTCATTTGGGATTTTATTTCTTAATGTGTCAACTAGAAGTCTTTTATTGTATTTTTTTGAAAATTTATTTTTATAATTAATTGCTAAAACCATTTCAGTTAATTCTTTTGATAAAAAGGGAACCCTTATCTCTACTGAATTTGCCATACCAAAAACATCAGAATCTCTTAAAAGTTGATTTTTCATATAGTTTTTAAGTTCAAAATTTCCAATAGTATCGTATAGATTATTGTTAATTATATTTTCTGAATTTAGTTTATTATTTAGTGTTTGGATTATTTTTTTTGTGGAATATCCTAGTATTTGTGAAATTTCACTAATTGAAAATATAGCTCTCGAAGCAGAGTAGATATTTCCAGGATAATTTAGGCTTAGAAAATCTAACTTTTGATACTTATCTGGTAAATGATTTGAAATACCTAAAATATTAAAATTTTTAAGATAATAAAGATACTTAGCATTTTGGAAAGAAGGGTATCCATAGAAAATTTCATCTGACCCAATACCTGAAAGAGCACATTTTATGCCTAGAGATTTTGTTATATTTGAAATAAAGTAAATATTTAAACCATCAACAGTAGGTTGATCCATATGCTTTATAAAATTATCATAATTATCTAAGAAGTCTCTCTCATTTATTTTAACTGAGTGATGAATTGTATCGTATTTTTTTGATATTATTTGCTGATATTTTTCTTCATTTAATCCTTCATCAAATGTTATAGAAATAGTGTTTATTTTTTTTTGATTTATTGATGCATAATATGTTAACACTGATGAATCTAATCCACCTGAAAGAAAAACTCCAATTGGTGCATCTGAAATTAATTGATTATTTACTGATTTTTGAAGTTGACTGTTTAGTCTAAACTCAATATCATTGGTTAATTGAGTATTATAATTTATTGAATAGTACTTTAAAATATTTATAGAAAAGTTTTTGATAAAAGCAAAACTTGCTTCTGGTAACATTTTAACACCCTTTAAAATAGTGTCTGGCTCATATACACTCCCTAATGCCAAAAAACTAATTTCATAATTATCATTGATTAAAGAAATATATTCTTTTAAAGGCTTGATTTCAGAGGAAACTATTAACTTCGATTTATCTAAATAATAATAAAGTGGCTTAACTCCAAAAATATCTCTAGCTAGAAAAATTTGATTTTTTGTCTTATCAAAAATTAAAAATGCAAAAATACCATCTAATTTTTTTAAAAAATTTTCACCATATTCGATAAATCCGTAAAGCAATACTTCAGTATCTGTTTTAGATTTAAATTTATACCCTTTCTTAATTAATTGGTTTCTTAATTCTATATAATTATATATTTCACCATTATAAGAAATAATATAATTTCCACATTCTGATTGAAATGGTTGATTTCCTGCATCACTAAGATCGATAATTGATAGTCTGTTGTGTCCTATAAAATATTTATCATTTGAAACAAAAGATAAATTATCTGGCCCCCTATGAGATTGAGCAAATAAAGCTTTTCTAGCTTTAACCTGATCTATGGATTCATCCGAAAAATAACCAAAGATCCCACACATTATTCTGGATTTCCAATTTTAAACAAATTATCTGTATTATTCATTTCTATTATTCCTCTTCCATCAAAAATTTTAAACTCTTTAGTGTTTTTTTTATAAAATTCATCCCATGAATACTCTTTAAATTCATCCCATTCAGTAATAATAGCAATTGCACTATGACCATTCACACAGTTATTTATTGAGCTGAAAATATTAACCTTTCTCATTAAGTCATCAATATTCTTAGCTCCTTTACTTAATAATATATTATTAATATCCTGAAGAATTCTATTATTGCTAACCATTGGATCGTATATATCAACTGATATCCCAGAGCTAATAAGATTATATGTTATATCAATTGCAGCAGACTCTCTGGAATCATTAGTGTCTTTTTTAAAGGCCCATCCAAGTATACTAGCTTTAGTCACATTATGTTTATTTAAATAATCAATAATAAGATTGGAAAACCTTTCCTTTTGATAATCGTTAATTTTAATAACCTGGCTCCAATAATCTGCAACTTCATCTAGGTTGTAACTTCTGCATATATATACTAAGTTTAAAATATCTTTTTTAAAACAACTTCCTCCAAAACCAACTGAACTTTTTAAGAAATGACTTCCTATTCTGTGATCTTTACCTACTGCATTTGACACTTCCTCAATTCTAGCTTCAGTTTTTTCACATAATGCACTTAAGCTATTTATTGAAGAAATTCTTTGAGCTAACATAGCATTTGAAGATAATTTTGATAATTCTGCAGACCAAACATTAGAAGTAATTATCTTCTCTCTAGGAATCCAATTAGAATATATATCAATAATTTTATTCATGGCTTTTTTGCCAGATTCTGTTTCATCAGCTCCAATAAGTACTCTGTCAGACTTAAATAGGTCATTAATTGCTGTTCCCTCAGCAAGAAATTCTGGATTTGAAACAATTTCAAAATCAACTTTATTATTATTTTTTCTTAATACTTTCTTTAGCATTTCAGCTGTTCTAACAGGAAGTGTTGATTTTTCAACAATAATCTTATTTTGCTTTGAGAATTTTGCAATTGTTTCTGCTGTTGCTACAACATATTTAAGATCTGCAGCCATTCCCTTTCCTTCTCCTTCTGTTTTAGTAGGAGTATTAACAGCAATAAAGATTATTTCAGATGTATTTATAGCTTTCTCGATATCTGTAGAAAAAAATAAATTTTTATTTCTTGTTTCTTTAATAACATCTTTTAGTCCGGGCTCAAATACTGGGAGTTTGTCAAGGCTTCCATTCCATTGATCAATTCTCTCCTGATTTATGTCAACAACATTAACTTTTATATCTGGACATTTTAAAGCGATTACAGCCATTGTTGGACCTCCAACATAACCAGCACCAATACAAGTAATCTCAATATTTTTCATTAAATATTTTTTAAAAGATTTGAGGAAGATTGAATTTTATCTCCCATTTCAAATAGCAGTCTAATACCAAGGTTATTGCAAGTTTTTGACTCAGGAATTGTATTGTTCATTTGATCTCCTCCGTTTGCAAAGAAAAACTCATACTCTTTATGATATTTATTATAAATATGAGTAATCGTCTTTCTTACAGTCCTGTCATTATCTATTGACAAAAAGACAAAATCAACTGGTTTAATTTCAGAAACAATTGTTACTCTTTCTGTTTGATTCATAAATTTCTTTGATCCTTTGAGTTCTCTTTGAATATCATTGTTTACGATTACAAATAATTTATCCATCCCTTTTTTTGAAAGTTTTAAATATTCAATATGACCAATATGAATTGGATTAAAATATCCAGATGTTATAACTGCTTTTTTCATTTTATTTTCTTCTGTAGTCATCTTCTATCCTTACAATATCATCCTCTCCAAAATAGTCCCCACATTGAACTTCAATAAATACAAGAGTTTCATTTGAATTATTCTCTATTCTATGTTTAGCTTTTAAAGGAATAACTATTGTGTCTGACTCATAATACTCTTTACTTATACCATTAATAGTTACTATTGCTTTGCCTGAGATTATTACCCATGTCTCTGATCTTTTATTGTGATATTGATACGAAAGTCTTTGATGTGGATTGACATGTATCCTTTTTAACTTATAATCTTCTTCATCATGAATAACAAAGTACTGACCCCAGGGTCTTAATTCAGAATCAATTTTTAAAAAACTATTTCTTTTCATCAAATAATATTATATGTGGTATTTTTTTTGAAAACCTTTTTGAAAGGGAGATTGTTAAACTTCTCTGGATTAAATTTTCAACTTTATTCTCTATTTGGCCAATATATTCCATATCAAGATTATTTCCAATTAATAACATTTCGATACTCCCCGAATCAATTCCTTTAGCGTATTCACCAATTAAAATTATCTTTTCTACATCACCCATCCTTTCAAGGACAGCCTCTATTATTTTTTCTATACCAAGATGTTTAAGTATTACTTTTTGTAGAATACTAAATAATGGATGATCTACATTAGCCTTGTACTTAACTTTATTATTAACTTTATATTTTTTCAAATAACCTGCTTGATACAAATTATTTAGTTCTTTTCTAATAGAATTTGTAGACTCACCCATCTCACTTGCTAAACCATTTAAATAACCATGATTTGCTTGAGATATAAAAAATTTTATCAGTAATCTTAATCTAGTTTTAGATGTAATTAAATTTTCTAACATAATTCAAGTAACAAATGTACTTAAAATTAATTAAATATTAATCATCTTTTAATATCAAATTTAAAAGACTACTGTCTGATAAATTAACAACTTTTATATTATTGTTTTTTGAATATTTAATAATATTAGTCCAATTTCTTATACTAATAGACATCGAAAGAAGATCATCAGTAATATCCTCTATATTTTTTGATCTATTTTCTTCATTATTACCATAAAAATGTGATTCTTCATTAATTATATCATAACAAAGTCCGTTGAGATCCTGCCCTAGAAGATTAACTTCATTTACACCCATGTACAAAGATGATATAAAGGCCGCTCCACTGACAGCATTCCCATAAGTTATATATTCTAGATTAATTTTTCTTAATTTGTGGAATTTTGTAAAAAAAAGCCTAGTATCTATCCAAAAAATATTATCCCCAAACTTTATTTTATAATTCTTAAACTTTTCATTATTGGACCATTTTGAATTAAGAAAAAGTTTAGTATCAGGATTTAATTTAAAAATATCATCAATAAATTTAATTGGCCATACTCCGGAGTTTAATTTTTCATCTATAATGAAATGAAATTTAGGCTTAAGAAACTCATAATCCTTGTGAAGAAAACCCCTATTCATGAAAAATAAATTATGATCTTTTAATTTTCTTAAATTAAACTTATTTAAAGATGGTCCGTTAGCAATAATATAGGCAGATTGGTTTTTTAGACAATCTTTAAGAATGATATTTTTTTTGAAATCTTTGTTCTTTTTTTGTGAAATTTTACTGAAGGATAAAAGTAGAAAATTTCCAAATTGATTTAAATATTCATCAATCTCAACTTTAAATTTTATAACATTAATTTTTAACACTATCTATATAAATTTTTTCAGCAATATTAAAATCTTGAGGCCAGTCTATATCAAAAGATTGAATTTTATTGGTTTCGTACAAATAAGGATTAGTACCAATCCTATCATTTAATTTTTCATAAACTTCTTTTTCTGTAATAAAAATTCCATTATTAATTTCAATTATCGGTTCAATATTCTGAGTATGTGGCCATTTTAAAATTTCTCTTTTATAATTGAGGGGCTTATTTTCTTTCCAAAAGAAATTTTTTAGATAAGAGACACTCATCAATGAATCATATTTATTTTTATTTTTTAAAAAAAAATCAATAGCATTATAATATGTTTTTTCATTGATGAAGGGTGAAGTTACATGTGTCCATAGGATTGTTCCTTTTTTTACTATTGTATTTACATATTCTATTAAATCATCAGTAGTAGTGTCAGATCTACAAAATTCTTCAGGTCTATTGTCAATAAAAACTTTATTACTATTTATTTTTTTTGCAATGCTAATAGCTATCTCACAATCAGTCGATAATATTATCTCATCAATATTACTTACGTTAATAAGTTGATCAAGCTTAATTTTAGTTAAACCACCCTCTACACCTGCAAAATTTTTTACATTTTTATTTGGTACTCTTTGGCTATTCTTTCTTATTGGCAAAAAAACACTTAACATATGAAATGCATATTTATTAACAAACTAGTAAATCAACATTAATTAAAATATAGACATGATTGTTTAATATATTTACAAACTTAATATATTATTATTTAGTAGAATTTTCAATTTTTGATAATATAAATTTAGTAAGTTTGATAAAATAACTTTTGTAAATGAAAAAAGCACTAATTACTGGGGTTACTGGCCAAGATGGTTCTTTATTATTGAAATATCTTCTTAAAAATGATTATCAAGTTCATGGATTAAAGAGGAGATCTTCATCATTTAATACGCAAAGAATTGACGAGTTTTATGAAACAAATGAAAGTCTCTCTAAAAATTTCATTATTCATTTCTCTGATATGATGGATTTTGGAAATTTATGTAGAATAATAAATGAAATTGAACCAGACGAGGTATATCATCTCGCTGCAATGAGTCATGTTAAAGTATCTTTTGACTTACCTTTATATTCTGGTGAAGTAAATGCACTTGGGACTCATAGAATTCTTGAAGCTGTTAGACTAAGTAAGAAAAATATTAAGTTTTACAATGCTTCAACTTCTGAATTATATGGAGATGTTCAACAAATTCCTCAAAATGAAGAGACACCTTTTTACCCAAGAAGTCCATACGCTGTAGCTAAACTTTATGCACACTGGATAACTAGACATTATAGAGAAGCTTTTGGATTATTTGCTTCAAATGGAATTTTGTTCAATCATGAATCTGAACAGAGAGGTGAAACATTTGTAACAAGAAAAATTACAAGGGGCATCTCATCTATTGCATATGGTTTTTCTAATTCAATTTCTTTAGGAAACCTTGACGCAAAAAGAGATTGGGGCTATGCGGTAGAGTATGTAGAACTAATGCATAAAATACTACAACATAACAAGCCAGATGATTGGGTAATTGGTACAGGTAAAACCAGTTCAGTAAGGGATTTTTTAATTAAATGTCTTGACTACATAGGTGTTAAAATTAAATTCAATGGAGAAGGGGTTGATGAAATTGGATATGTTTCTGAGAATAAAGGTAAATTTGATAATTTTAAAAAGGGGACTACAATTATAACTGTTTCAAAAGCCTATTATAGACCTACAGAAGTTGATTTACTTCTAGCAGATTCCTCTAAAGCTGAAAAAAATCTTAATTGGAAGCCTTCAACAAATTTGACTCAGCTAATTCAAAAAATGATGAAAAACGATTTAAAAGAATTTGAAATCAAACGAATAGTTAAAGATAAAGGTTTCTTTGTTTCTAACAACAACCTCAATGATTAAAAAAATTATTGTAAATAATACAATCAGTGGTATTCTGATTAAAAAAGAGTTTACACTAAATGATGGAATTGAGTTTGTCAATTCTAAAGATGACGAGTTTCAAATTGGACTTATGAAAAGAAAGAAAGGGTATAAAGTTGCCCCTCATTACCATGAAAAAATTTCTAGAAAAATAAAGATGACCTCAGAAGCACTTTTTGTTAAAAAAGGAAGTGTTGAGTGTACACTTTTCGATAAAAATGACAAACAAAATGGTAAAACTTTTATAATAAATAAAGGTGATATTTTAGTTATTTTTGATTCTGCACATAAATTTAATTTTTTAGAAGACTCCGAAATAATAGAGATTAAACAAGGCCCATTTATAGACTCAAAAATCATATTATGATCCCAGTAAGTAGACCACTTTTCATTGGAAATGAAAAAAAATATATAAATGAATGTGTTGATTCAACATGGATAGGACAAGGAGAGTTTAATGAAAGATTTGAAAAAAGCTTTGCAGAATATATAGGTAAAAGTTATGCAATATCGGTTTCTAATGGATCTGTAGCACTAGATTTATGTTTAAAAGGTTTAAATCTAAAAAAAGGTGATGAGGTAATCGTTACAAACTTTACTATTATTTCATGTATTTCTTCAATTATAAGATGTGGTGCTGAACCTGTTTTAGTTGACATTGATTCCTCTAGTTGGAATATAGACACATCAAAAATCGAAGAAAAAATTTCTCCTAAAACAAAAGCTATAATGGCTGTACATATCTATAACTTACCAGTAAATATGGATAAAATTAATGAACTATGTATAAAACACAACCTTATTTTAATTGAAGATGCCGCTGAACAAATTGGTCAAACATACAAGAAAAAGATGGTTGGTTCTTTTGGCGATGTTAGTTGTTTTAGCTTTTATTCAAACAAAAATATCACATGTGGTGAAGGCGGAATGATTTTAACCGATTCTAAAGATTTATATGAGTTTTATAAGACCAATAGAAATCTTGGTTTTGGAGAAAAGAGGTTTATTCATAATTATTTAGGATTTAATTATAGAATGACAAATATGCAAGCAGCCATCGGTCTTGCACAATTAGAGAAAATTGAATACTTAATTAATATCAGAAAAGAAATAGGGCGATATTATTCAAATGAATTAAGTTCATATAAAGAAATAATTTACTATCCTCCTGAAATAGATGAATTTGGAAATGAAAATATCTATTGGGTTTTTGCAATTAGAATTAATGACAGTATTAATCTAAATTTTGAAGATGTTAAAGATAGACTTTCAAAAAGGGGTATCGAGATTAGACCTTTTTTTTACCCTTTGAATATGCAGCCTGTATTTGCAGATAAGTTTTCAAAAGAACAATTTCCAAATTCAATAAATATGTATGATAAAGGGTTTTATATTCCTTGTGGAAACGGAATAACAATGAAAGAGGCAAAATTTGTTGTTAAAGAATTAAAAATTCTTCTAAATGAATTTTGAAAACATAAATAAAGTTTATGATAAATTATATATTGATAAGAAGTATGATCAAGAATACCTACATGTTAAAAATTTAATTTCAAAATATAATCCAGGAACCAATATTCTTGAATATGGGTCTGGGACTGGTAAGTACTCTAAGTTTTTTATTAATGATAATTTTAATTTAACTGGGATAGAGCTGTCACCTGAAATGCATCAAATTGCTCTAAAGAAAGGTATAGATTCCATTAATTATAATATGGTTGATTTTGTTTCAAAAAACACATTTAATAATGCTGTTGCATTATTTCATGTGTTTTCATACCTAAATTCAGAAGATGAAATAAATATTTTTTTTAAAAACCTAAATAAAAATCTTGACAAAAACGGTTTATTTATTTTTGATGTGTGGCATACTCCTGCTGTGAATCATATTTCTCCATCTGTTCGAACTAAAGAGTTTGAAGATGATAATTTTAAAATTAAAAGAACTTCATATCCTCATAAAATTAAAAATTCAAATATTATTAAAGTAGATTTTATATGTAAGATTTTTGATAAAGCATCTGGCTTAACAGAAGAGTTTAACGAAAGTCACAAGATGAGACATTTCTCTGTTTCAGAGATTGAAAGTATGGCTCTTAAATTCAAATTTAAACTTTTAACTTCAGAGGAATTAGTTTCAAAAAAAAATCCAAGTAATGAAACTTGGGCAATACTGCATGTACTTCAAAAATTATGATAATCATAGTCTATAAATCCCTAATTCAAGTTGGAGGAGCTGAAAAATTTTTACATGAATTTTTTTATAATTTAAAAAAATATCATGAAGTGAAAATCATGTGCAAAGAATATGATAAAGATGTTTTGAAGTTTTTTAATATTGATAAAAACCATATTATTTCTCCACTAAAAAATAATTACTGGAGTTGGTTTTATCTACTGTTTACTAAGATTAAGAGAAATCAAACAATAATCGTCCATTCTGGGTTCAAAGATATCTATTTAATTTCCATATTAAAAAAGTTTAAACAAATCCTTTTCATACATCACCCCTACTTCAATTCTTTAGATCATTTTGACTTACTCTCATTTATTCACTTTAAAAGAAAAAAAGCTTTTATAAAGTCAAAGGAAAACAAAAGTTTTTATAAAAAGTTAGAAGAAAAAGCTAAAAAAAAGACTAATTATTTTTTAATTAATATTAACGCCATTCTTATTTATCTTGCTTTCAAAAATGCATCCAATACTGTGGTTCTTTCTGAATATGGGAAAAAAGAAAAAAGAGAAATTTTTAATATTAACTCTAATTACTTTCCACCTGCTATTTCTCAAAAATTCATAAACGAGTTTGAAAATTTTACTAAAATTGAAAAGGAAAATCAAATAATATATTTTGGAAGATTATCAAAAGAAAAGAGAGTTGATGTTTTAATAAATGCGTTTAATTCAATCAATATAGATTATACATTAAAAATTATTGGAATTGGTGAGGAGCTTGAAAATTTAAAAGATCTTGCTCATGAAAATGAAAAAATAATATTTTCTGGATTTTTAAATGATAAAGATCTATTTCGTGAAATAAAAAAATCAAAATTATTAGTTACACTTGAATGGGCTGATTATAATTTGACTGTTTATGAATCAATAATTTTGGGTACAAGAGTTTTATTTGGTAAAACTTTTGAAGTTGAGAAAAATGATGATAAACTAATAAAAAATAATATGCTATTTTATTGTAATCCTTCTAAAAATGATGTTGCGGAAAAAATTATTAAAATAATTAATTTAAAGAACCCTGAACTATCCGATTATAGTTTTCTAAAAAATAACACTTGGGAAAGGTATGTCCTCAAATTTAGTAATGAAATATTAAAATTATAGTTTGATATTCTTGTTTTAAATTTTTGTAGTTTGCCAATTAAAATTAATAATCTTAAATATTGATTATACGCATGGATTATTTACTCATCTTAATATCTGCATTTTTGTTAAATATTTTTTTTAAAAAAATATTTTTAAAAAAAGATATACTTGATAATATAAATAGCAGATCTTCTCACAAGACTAAGGCAACTAGAACTGGTGGTCTTGTTTTATTTTCTCTATTACTTGTTTATTCCTTTTTTTTATACATACAGGGTATTCAGCCATATGACTTCTCTATTATGATACCAATCTCTATTTTATTTATAACTGGACTTTATGATGATATATATCATGTTGATTTTGGTTTAAAATTTATATTTCAAATAATTGTAGCTAAAATTCTTATTGATCTTGGTTATGTAATTGACATCTTTTCTTTTTTTGGATTAGAGTTCGAACTAAGTAGGATTATCTCTCAGATCATAAGTATAATTTTCTATGTATCAATTTTTAATGCTTATAATTTTATTGATGGTATTGACTTAAATATACATCTTGAAACTATAAAAAACCTAATTCTCCTTTTAATCATATTCAACTACGAAATTGAAATTGAAAAATTGATATTAATAACAGGTATAATTATGATTACTAATGCTCTTTTCAACTATCCAAAAAAACTAAAAGTTTTTATGGGAGACTCTGGAAGCCTTATTATACCATTAATTTTAATAATATTTATTTTTGAAGGTATTAAGATTAATCCCGATCAAAATATAATTAAATATCTATTACTAATCTTTATATATCCAATTTTTGATCTTGTTAGAGTAGTGATAATCAGGTTAAGGAATAGAAAATCTCCATTTATTGCTGATAAGAATCATCTTCATCATTTTGTAGAAAAGAAATTAAATAATCATTTTTTAAGCAGCATAACTTTAACTGTATTATTTACTATTATTCAATTTGTAATCTACCTTTTGATTATTAATTAATTTGTCTAAAATCACTTAAAAGAGAGAAGAGAAAAAGATTTTTAGTTTATTCTGTTTTTAAATTAATAATGGTAACAGATATTATTTGCATATTATTAATTATCCGATTAATTTATAATGCAATTACTAGACAACATAAATTCTTTAGCTTGAATTAAGCCTTCATCAAGAGCCATCTTAAGTCTTTTACATGCGCTTGAAAACTTTTTTTGATTAATAAGGGTAAGACCATAAGTGTAGTTTTGATATGAATCAAGTAGCTTCATCTTTTCAAGCTTATCTAAATAAACTTCTGTAGAATCCCATTGTTTTAAATTAAAATATGTAAATGCAATATTTTGTTTATTGATAGGGTTCGCCGGTGTTATTTTATCTGCTTCCAAATACTTATCTAAGGCTGCTAAATAATTAAGATTTTGAAAGTCATTAAATGCTTCTTTTTCTATTTCAAGAGATCGCTTAGTTAATTCTTGACCATACAATATATACAATGAAACTACTCTTATTGACTCATCATTTGAAAAGTAACGCAAAGCCTCTGAAGCGTAATTTTTAACATATTGCTGATTATCAGTATCTTGAATATAGTTGTTCATTGCTGCCAAATACACCTTCCAAACTTGATTATCATAGTTATCTTTAATTTTTTCAAAGTAATAAGAAATACTGTCATATTTTTTTTGAATTGCTAAGGTTCTAGTGAATTCTGCAAAATGAAATGGATTTCTGGAAAGACCCTTGAATGCCTTTCTTGAATAATAATGAGCGCTATCGATTTCTCCCATTGCAAAATATAACTTAGCTTTGGTTGCCTCGGAAAACATTATATATGGATTTGATCTTTCAGATATTGATTGATTTATAAACTTTAATCCTTTGGAAATAGAATCATTATATAGATAGTAGTTCCCTTTAATAGCCTTTAAAGACAAACTTGTAAGTGATAAATTTGGATAATCTGATTCTATAGAGTTAACATAGGCATCTGGTCTTAATTGTGTAGTTGGGTTATTAAAGTCTGAAAGAACATAATATTGTTGTCTGTAAGAATTATAAACCCTAATAGATGAATATAAACATAGTATTGTTAATATAAGAAAGATGATATTAGTAAATCTACTCATAGTTTATTAGTATTAACTGAGTAATATGAACACACTACAAAGAAATAAATAATAATCAAGTTTAATTGATTAATTACCCTAAACTGAGGAAAGTTAAGCATTGCATCAATAGTGTAGGACAAGAGACAAATAGCAAGTATTATTGCAAATTTTTTGTCTTCAAATCTTTTATTATTGTATATAAGATAAATTAAATAGAATAGGGATAAAAAGAATCCTGAATAAAAAATAAAACCGAAAATACCTGTCTCACCAAGTACTTCAAGAAAATCATTATGAAGATTATATGGCATTACATAACTAACTATATTTTCTCTATCTAAATAAGTTGATATAATCTTCCAATTGCCAACTCCTGCTCCCATAAAAATATTTTCAGAAGAGTACTCTAGGGCTTGTTTATAAAAGCGTAATCTTTGTTTACCTGAATTATCAATTTTATTTGGATTTAAAAATTCAACTCTATTCTGTATAGAGGATCGCCCCTCTTCACTTGAAAAGTTTGAATATATCATAAATGAAAATATAATCATTGAAGGAGCTAATAATCTAAATATTAATTTCTTAAAAGAAAAACTACTATTTATTACTTTTACTAATTCATATAAGGTGTAAGCAAAGAGCACTAAAATAATTAAATACGCCGTTCGAGTCCCGGAATAAACAATCATAAGTGTTCCTAGAAAGAATAGGATAAATGAAATAGATCTAAATATTATTTTATTAGAAGTCAGCGCAAAATATAAAACAAAAGGCAATTTAGTGGCTATTGATACTGCAGCGACATTTTTATTACCTGCAAGACCCTTCATGAAAGTCAGTGAATTTTCAAATTGGTGATTAAAAACATCTGTCAAAAAGAATAAAGGTATTGCAATATGTAATAACTCAACGGTAAAATATATTAAAATAACTATAAGAGTAAAGTGTTTGAGTTTATGCGAATCCTGAGACTTTAACAGGTAGAAAATTATATATAAATTTGAAAATACTAAAAAGATTTTAGTTACTGTAATTATTGATTCAACATAGTTTATAGCAAAGAAAATAGAGATAAGTGCAACGATGAGGTAGCCTGAAAAGAACAATAATGGTGCTTTAATTTTAGTAAATTGAAAATCTACTTTTGATTTTAGTATGATAAAAAAACCAAATATTGTAACTAAAGAAAGTCCTACCCAATGAACAGCAACTACATCTGCTACGTTTATTCTTGGAATAATCGGAATAAAAATTAAAGCTGCTATATAAATTTTAGATAATAATTTCATTTTTTAAAAATAAAAAAAACCCCTTCAAAAGAAGGGGTTTTAATTTATTAATTTAAGTTAAATATTAACTTAACCACTGTGTTCTATCACAAGTGATTGCAGCATCACCTTGAGTAGTTACATTTCCAGTAGAAACATCACTAAATCCAGCTACCCAGAAAGTAGTCTTGGTAGTTGACGTAGCACTAGATGAAGTTACCGTTCCAGCAGCTTCAATATTAGTACCAGCAATTAATAAGTTATTGTGTCCATTAATAGAGACATTAGATACTGTATATGCACTTAATAAAGCTCCATTAGAAACAGGCGTTAGCATTGCAGTAACAGCAGAACTAAACGCAACTGTACCTGTGTTGATTAATCTTAAAGCTAAACCAGTTTTCTGAACTGCAGTAGTATAAAGACTAAATACAGGAGTATTTGATGATGTAGTACTTCCATTTAATCTAGAGTATGAACCTGCATTTGATACAGTATCAAATAAACCATCAAAAGCAGCTGGAGCTAATACTATTGAAGTACTAGTTTGAGCAGCATCAAGTACAAATGTTACAGAAGGAGCATCCACAGCTATTGGAGATATATCCTGATTAGATGTACCAGACACATTTCTAGTTATAACAAACTGATTAGAATTTGCACTAGTAGTAGTTACAGCATCATAGTTAGCTAAAGCGTGAATCTTAGCCATTAGCTTGTTTGCTATATCAGTTTGATTAACAGCAGCACCAAAGCTCATAGAGATAACTTCAGTTGTTCCTGAAGGGTGTGAGTCACCAAATGTTGCAGTTAAAAATCCTGAAGTACCTGATGATGTAGCAGCACTAGCAGTACCTGAAGCAACTAAGTAGTTAACAGTAACTACAGTTTCTTCATAACCAGATCTTGAAGCATCTAAGTTAATACCTACAGCATCTAAAGTAGTGTCGGCATCTAAATAACCAACTAAATCATCTACTGTTGCAACGGTTGAACCATTAGCAGAACCTGTGTAAGTATCACCAGCATCAAAAGTTAGAGTTTGACTAGCAGCAAAAGTAATTTTAACACCTTCTGCAGCTGTTAAAGCATCGTCTGCTAAAGTATTATTTACTCTATCTACATCCCATACATATGTTCTTACCTCGTTTCCAATTACATCTTCTTGAGCAAAGTTTTCTTCTGTGCTTGGTCTTAAATATAACACCATCCACATATCATTAGCAGTATCTGCAGTAGTTGCAAAGTCAGCAGCAGTATAATCATATGAATCATCATAATCACCAGGAGTAGTAGTACCACTAGTTGTAGCAGCAGCAGTAGCTCCTTCAGCAACCTCAGTAGTAACAACATCAAACATTACAACAGGGTTAACAGTTGTTCCATTTGTAACAATTGCATCAAGATAAGACTGAAGACCGTCCATACCTGAAGTACCAGCGTCATAAGAACCTGTATCAGTAGAACCGTGAACTGCAGTAGATGCAATTGTAGCCTGATATGTATCAGTTGCTTTAACAGCAGTTAATGCATTGTTGTAAACATCAGCATCTGGAGCAGTAGTAGTTCCAACTGAATTTAAGTTAGCAAAAGATAATGTTGTTAAAGCTGTGTTACCTGTAATATCTAAATCACCTATATCATCAACAGTAGATGTCAATGAAGTTAGGTCTAAGTTATCAGTAACAGTTAAAGTTCCAGTAGTAACATCACTTGCAGTTCCACTCTCAGCCACAGCTCTATAACCGTAGTCTAAAGATAAAGTAGAAGCTCCACTTCCAACAACAGATACATCATTAATAGTTGAACCTGCTAAAGCAGCAGAAGTTAAGTCTGGAGTTGCATCTAAAGATAAAGAAGTAGCTTTAGCATTCATAGTAACTGTTGCTAAATTAGCAAGACCAAGTCCTAGGTTAACTACATTAAACTGACCTGTTAAAGTTACAGAACTTAAATCATCAGTACCTGCAACCGGAGAGAAATCTGGATAATATGAATCATAAGAGTATGGTAATTGATTAGTTGCTGATTTAGCAGCGTAAGTTTTACCATATGCTTTTACACCTTCAACTGTAGCAGTTTCTAGGTCAGTTGCACCAGAAATATCCATTAGATATCCATCTTCGATAGTAAGATTTTCAACTTTATTATTAACATCAATTGTTCCTGAGAAACCTGTAATTGTTAAATTATCTACTTTTGAGACTTCTATCTCTCCTGCAGTAGTAGCAGTACCATCACCATCAAGTAATGATAAAGAAACAGTTTCTGGACCAGCAATTGTTAATTTGAAAGGAGCTAAAGTTCCAGCTGAATTAGTATCAGTTAAGCTAGCAATATCTAGAGTACCTCCGTTCTTTGTAGTTAGAGAAAGATCTCCTCCTGTATAATAAGCAAGAGAACCTAAATCAATAGCAGTTGCTTGATCAAAAGTAATTGCATTAGCAGATGATCCTGTAACAATACTTGTAACAGATGTTAAAGCATCAAGATGTACTTTAGAAACATCATCAGAATAAGTATTTCCTAATGTAACTGTTCTAGCGCTAACAAGAGTCTTTAATTCATATGCACCTTTTTGTTGTAAGTTTACGTCTGTAGAAGAAGTTAACTTATTAAATGTAATAGGTGTTTGATTAGCAGAAGTAGTATTTGTAAAAGTTACATTACCTGTAACATTATATACTTTATCTATCACTGTCTGTAAGTCACCCATGTTCATGTCTGAAGTTACAGCAACGTTAAGACCACCACTAATTACATTAATTCCATTACCTAGTGCTTTAGCAGCAGATAATAACGCTGAGTTCGTAATCTGTAAAGTAGTAGTGTAAACACCACTTCCTTCAAGTAACTCTGTTACGTCAGCTTCAATCCCATCAAGCTCAGCTTGAAGAGTAGCTATGTCTGTAGCTGTAGCAGCAGTTGCTAAGGACGCTTGAATTGCATCTACTTCAGCTTGCAAAGTTGCAAGACCAGCAGTTAAAGATGAAAAATCAATAGCGTTAGCAGCAGCAGTAGCAGCAGCAGCTTCAGTCCCAGCAGCAGTAGCAGCAGATTGAGCAGCATTTCCAGCAGCTTCTGCAGCAGCAGCAGCAGATTGAGCAGCACTTACACCAGCTGAAAGACCACTAATAGTCCCAGAAAGTGAAGAAACTTGAGCTGATAAAGAGCTTAAACCGTCAACTTGAGTTTTTAATGCACTAATTTGAGCATTTAAATCATCAAATTGATCATCGTAGTTTTGACAACCCACTAAAACTAGTGAGGCAAGCAAAACAGTTAATAATCCTTTTTTCATTGTTTTAAATTTAATTTATATTTAATGTTTGTATTTTTATATGAACGTTCATGTTACATATTAAATGTACACACACACAAACACAAATATCATGCCAACAAATAAGAAAATGAATTATTTATCTGATAATCAATTAGTTAAAAAATTACTGTTGTATGGGTTCACTATTATTATGCTCGGATGTGGGACAAAAACCAATCCATCAACAGTTTTATGTGATAAGCTAACTTTAATAGACAACCTTAACTACCATGAAGACTCATTGTTTAATGGTATTTGCAACATTATGGATACAGATATTGTAATTGAAGAGAGGTTTTTTAAAAATGGAAAAAAAATAAGAGGTAAAGAGTATTATTTTCCAAGCGGGAACATTAAACACGACGGTTATTTTATGAATGATAGCTTATATGGAAGGTATTATCAATACTATTTAAACGGAGAGATTAGATTAAAAGGTAAATTTAATATGGGATTTCCTGATGGTAGATGGAAAACTTATGATAGCTCAGGTGAGTTATTATCAATTCAAATTTTCAATAAAGGGGAGTTAATTAATACAATTTTAAAATGATTAATAAAATAAAAGTTATAATAGCCGTCTCATTAATTTATGGGTGTAATGAAAAAACAAACATTATTACTATTGATACTCATGATGATATAAATGTTATCAACTTTACAGATAGCTTAAACTATACAATGAATACTGAGACACAAGTAAACCTCCCTAAAATGGTGGCGGGCGGGCTTGATGTTGCATGGTTTGTAGTTTATACCGGTCAAGGAAGTCTTGATGAAGAAGGCTATGCATCTGCTGAGGATAATGCTATTGATAAGTTTGATGCTATTGATAGGCTAGTTAATGAATATGCCCCTGATCAAATTGAGCTTGCACTTTCATCTGATGAT
>CESM01196013.1_pt1 | contig 30972 bp, 56 predicted proteins | sample 361421 | NCBI WGS metagenome assembly CESM01 (sample SAMEA2622219, study PRJEB7988) | marine metagenome | isolation source: saline water (ENVO:00002010), including | reverse complement strand
ATACACAGAGGTAAAACACATGGCATTCAATAAAGTATTCAATTCAGAAGAAGTCGCAAGACTCAAAAAACTCATTCAAGAAGGCGACCAAGTATTATATGAGGTCGATGCATTACAAGTAGGACTAAGAGAGACTGTGAAAGCAATCGCAGAAGAAATGGACATTAGACCTGCTATCCTAAACAAAGCAATTAAGATTGCCCACAAGGCAAACTTTGGAGAAGAATCAGATAAGTTCGACGAACTAGAAACTATCTTAGCGGCAGTTGGCAAAGACCAACTATAATTTAAACTTTGTTTTAGGGAATTCAATTGAGTTATGTAGACGCATATCATGACAGGGCGAAGGACGTTATCCACGTCTCAGAACGTGTCAATGGTAAAAGACATATAGTTACACACAAACCGGAATACAATTTCTATTATGCCGATCCACGTGGCAGAAAGAAAAGTGTGTATGGCGATCCTGTAACAGAAGTAATTTGCAAAAACTTTAAAGACTTTAAGAAGAACGTAGCAATTAATCGTGGTAGTGGACAGTTATATGAAACTGATATCAAGCCACTAAACAAAACATTAGAAAAACATTATCATCCTAATAACACAGAAACACCTAAACTGCATTCTGCATTCTTTGATATTGAGGTAGACTTTGATCCACTAAAAGGATTTAGTTCTCCTGAAGAAGCATTTATGCCTATTACTGCTATAGGTGTTTACTTAGATTGGATGGATGCAATGGTATGTTTGGCAGTACCACCTAAGACATTGAGTTGGGAACAAGCACAAGAAATAGCAAAAAGTATGCCTGAAGTTATCTTGTTTAGAGATGAAGCACAGATGCTTAAAACATTTTTAGATTTGATTGATGATTGTGACGTGTTGAGCGGTTGGAACAGTGAAGGATATGATATTCCTTATACTGTGAATAGAGTTATTAAAGTATTAGGTAAAAGCGAAACAAGAAAGTTTTGTTTGTTTGACCAATTTCCAAGAGAAAGAACTTATGATAGTTTTGGTAGTGAAAGACAAAGTTATGACTTGTCTGGTAGAGTGCATTTGGATTATATGCAACTATATCGTAAGTTCAACTATGAAGAAAGACACAGTTATAGACTAGACTATATTGGTGAAGTAGAACTAGGTGAGAAGAAAGTAGCATACGAAGGTTCACTGGACAGACTTTACAATCATGACTTTGCTAAGTTTTTAGAATACAACATACAAGATGTTATGTTGATTGCTAACATGGATAAGAAGTTGCAGTTCATTGACCTTGCTAATACTATTGCACATGATAATACTGTATTACTTTTTACTACAATGGGTGCGGTAGCAACAACAGAACAAGCAATTATAAATGAAGCACACTTACGTGGCTTTGTAGTTCCAGATAGAATAAGACGCAAGAGTGGAGAAGATACAACGGCGGCAGGTGCCTATGTGGCATTCCCACAAAAAGGTATTCATGAATGGGTAGGATCAATGGATATAAACAGTCTATATCCTAGTGTGTTTAGAGCATTGAACATGGCTCCAGAGACTGTGGTAGGACAGTTAAGACCTGACTTTACAGATGAAGAACTAGCAACTAAAATGAAACTTGAAAAGAAATCATTTGCAGATGCTTGGCTAGGTAAGTTTGGTACAAATGAATATGAAATGGTTATGGAGAAAGATGTCAATACTGTAATGAAGTTAGACATGGAAGATGGTGGTACAGTAGAATGCACAGGTGCAGATGTTTACAACTTGGTATTTAAAAGCGGACAACCTTGGTGCATTAGTAGTAATGGCACTATCTTTAAAACAGACTTCCAAGGTATTGTGCCTGGACTATTAGAACGTTGGTATGCTGAAAGACAAGATTTGCAGAAGAAAAAGAAACAAGCGACAACTCCAGAAGATATTGCATTCTGGGATAAGAGACAATTAGTTAAAAAGATTAACCTAAACAGTTTATATGGAGCGATATTGAATCCAGGCTGTAGGTTCTTTGATAAAAGAATTGGACAGAGTACCACTCTGACCGGTAGGCGGATCACCCGCCACATGGGAGCGAAAGTGAATGAGTTGCTCTTAGGAAGATACGACCATACAGGCGATTGCTTAATTTATGGTGATACAGACTCTGTGTATTTTACAGCCACTCCGGCTATGCCAGAAGATATGTCCTTAGATATGGACGGGGCAATAGCATTGTATGACCGTATCAGTGAACAAGTTTCAGATACATTCCCACAGTTCATGTTAGATGACTTTAACTGTCCTTTGAATATGGGAAGTGTAATCAAAGCAGGCAGAGAAGTAGTTGGTAAGTCTGGTATGTTTATTACTAAGAAAAGATATGCTATTAAATGTTTAGACATTGAAGGATATCAACCTGAAGGTGGTAAACTAAAAATTATGGGTATGGATATCAAGCGAAGTGATACTCCAGAGTTTGTGCAGGACTTTTTAGAAACATGTCTTGATGCAACACTAGAAGGTAAAAGTGAGAAAGAAGTTATACAAATGATTAAAGACTTCAAAGATGTGTTTAGGTCCTTGGAGCCTTGGAAGAAAGGTATGCCTAAAAGAGCAAACAATGTGACCATGTACACCAAGAAGTATAATCGACAACTAAAAGGCCCTGGCTCTAATGCAACATTGTATAAACTAGATGCATTAAAGAATGAAACTGAAAACAAAATGATTCCAGGACATGTTAGAGCAAGTATCAATTGGAATAATTTGTTGTTTGCTAACAGTGATAATTACAGTCTTAAAATAATGGATGGTTCTAAAGTTGTGGTATGCAGACTTAAGAACAATCCAATGAACTATACAAGTGTGGCATATCCTACAGATGAAATGCACTTACCTGATTGGTTCAAAGAATTACCTTTTGATGAAGAAGGTATGGAAGAAGCCGTATTAGATAAAAAGATCCAAAATGTTTTAGGTGTTACAGGTTGGGACTTGAATTCGGCAAATGACAGTAAAACACTAGATACATTTTTTGAATTTTAGGAGTAAACATGAACGACAATACGATGTACCAAACAGACTTTTTCATAGATACAGATGGTGCTGGAGAAACAATCACGATTACAAACGATGCACCTTACACACTAACAGGATCATTTGATACAGACACAATTTCAATTGATAATGTTACAACAGCATATGATAATGTAGATATGAGACGTCCTTTAGTAGTAGGAGACACTGAAATATCAGAGTCACAAGTAAAAGATTTATTAGTATTATTAGACATCATAGGTGAACTAGATGATGATAATCCTATAAAAGAAATGTTTAACTGCAAGAAAATGTTAGACAAAATAAAAGGAGATGCAAATGCCAATACCTGAAAAAGTATTCGTACCTGCAAGTAAAGATCCAGGCAAAGGTCATTTTTACGTTAGTCTTGTTAAGAGCGGAATCCGTATTTTAGCAGGAGTAAGTTTAATCTTTGGCGGAGTTATGTTAGCAGGAGCATTATTAATTGGTGCAGAAGTATTAGGAATAGTCGAAGAAATTGTATAAAAATTGCTTGACTTTTCTAAATACATACTGTATAATAGAACAAAAATATTATTGGAGATAAAATGGCAGATAATTATATCAAAGACGTATTGAAAGATGTACTCAGACATACACATGACTTGAGCATCTTTGAAATGGTCAAACTGAGAGGTACTTCTGAAGTAACAGAAGTTGAAACTGTTGATGCAGACAAGACAGTTATACTAAAAGGCACATTGAACAATCCTGTTGTAGACTTTATTGATTCTACAGTTGGAATGAGTTCAATGGGTGTGTTAAAAGGATACATACAATATCCTGGATTTGAAGATGAGAATGCAACGGTGCAAGTAAACACTCAAGAAAGGAATGGTGAAACTGTTCCAACTGAAGTAGAGTTTATTAGTGCTGAAGGCACAGATGCACATTACAGATTCATGTTAGCAGACGTAATCAATCAACAACTTAAAGACATTAAGTTTAAAGGTGCAGAGTTTGATGTAACAATTGAACCTACACAGAAAATGTTAAAGGACTTAACATACTTTAACAGTATCTTAGGAGCCTATGAAGCAAACTTTAGTCCTAAAACTGAAGATGGTGCATTGGTATTTAATGTTGGTGATGGTGCAAGTAACAGAACAAAGATTGTAGTCAACAACGATGTTGAAGGCGAGATTAATACAGATTGGAACTGGCCCTTAGATGTTGTGTTAAGAATACTAAGGCTTGGAGACAACTCTACAATTAATATGAGTTTCAACAACCAAGGGTTACTACAAATTAAAGTAGACAGTGGAATGGGAGTTTACACATACTTACTCCCTGCGAGAAGTTAATGAAAGACTTAGGAAGCCAACATAAAGACTATGCAGTATTTCTTCCTGCTATTAGTGGATTCTTTACAGAACTACTAGGTAGATGTAATAGTGTAGAAGGTTATATACCAGAAGTAGATGGTAAGAACAGAGTCCCTAATGGATTCGAACATGGCTTCGAAGGAATGAATTTCCTAGACAAAGAAAAAGGTTATTACACATATGACAACGCACTTTACTCGGCGGGCCATGCCTATCTCGATTTAGATAGAAGTGCAATAATGGAATACATTATACAAGAAAGAGGACCACATACAACTATTGTAGGCGACTCTGGTGGATTCCAAATAGGTAAAGGTGTAATTAAATTTGACTGGGAAAACTTCTTTGAAACTCCTTCTAGTGGAACATACAAAGGAGATGCAGATAGAACTAGAGCAAAAATACTTGCATGGTTAGAACAAACTGCTGACTGGAGTATGACACTTGATGTTCCTAGTTGGGCGGCAAAGCCTGGCTTTAGAGAAAAAACAGGACTGCAAAACTTTGATGAATGTTTGAAGTGTACTAAATTTAATAATCAATGGTTTGCAGATAACCGTTTAGGTAAGACTAAGTTCTTAAATGTATTACAAGGAACATATTGGGACGATGCAGAAGAGTGGTATCAAACTGTAAAAGACTATCCGTTCGAAGGATGGGGCATGGGTGGTAACAACATTCGTGATATGCATATGGTTCTTAAAAGACTTATCACAATGCGTGATGATGAACTATTGCAGGACAGAGATTGGATACACTTCTTAGGTACAAGTAAATTAGAGTGGGCAGTGATGCTAACAAGCATACAACGTCAACTAAGAAAGCATATTAATCCTAACATTACTGTTAGTTTTGATTGTGCTAGTCCTTATATTAGTAGTGCAAATGGTTTAGTTTACACTAGAAATAAAATTACAAGTGAACAAATGAGTTACATAATGGAGAAAAGTTTTGATAATAAAGCATTTAGCCATTTTAGTCCAGGTGATTTATCTAGTACTCCTTTCCCTTGGGAGAGTGAAATAGGTAATAGAGTTACTGCTGGAGATGTAAATTGGTATGCTCCTGGTATGTTAAACAAAATTAATAAAGAAGGCAAAACAAGTTGGGATAGTTTTACATATGGTATCTTAATGAGCCACAATGTTTACATGCACATTAGAGCAGTACAAGAAGCAAACAGTTTAGCAACAATGGAGTTTGAAAACTACAAGTTAGACTGGAGACATTGGCAAAAGAAAGGTAAGAAACTTAACCAAGAGAGCCTTTGGACACCAAGGAACTTATTGATGTTTAATACATTCGTAGAAGAACTATTTGTATCTGATAATCCACATGTATTATTAGACCAAGCAAAAGACTTCTTAGATGATTTAAGCAACAACAAGCACAAGGATCATGATAGTGCATTTAAAAATAGTGCGGCTAGTATGTTCTTTGATGAGGAAGTCGAACAACAAGTAGAAGGTGAGTTCGATGAAGTAATGGAACAAGCACTAGATAATCTAGTGGAGGAGTTGTAATGGCTATCTTAAACAAATCAGATTATAGAGAGTTTACATTTAAAGTAGGCGAACTAGTAGAACAAGGATACGAGTTGCCACATACAGTAACGGCGTTGCCTGATGGCAAATTTGAAGTTGTACTGCATGGTGATGTAGACTTAGACGAGTTAGATAGATTAACAAATTCAGCATTTGCGAGTTAGATGAAAGCATTATTAATAGGCGCAGGTGGCATAGGACAGAATGTCTATTTGCCACAATTGATTAAGAAAGGGTTTACTGTTGAAACAGTAGACTCTAACTTGCCTGCGACTTATGATAATATAGACAAAGTAGATAAGAAATATGAAGTAGCAATTATTTGTACACCTAACTTTACACACTATGAACTTGCAACATATATTGCTAAGAAGAATATAGCACCTATCGTATTTGTGGAAAAGCCTGGCTTTGCTACTGCAGACATGTGGTGTAATACTGTAGAGCAATACAAAGCAACAAAGTTTATAATGTGTAAGAACAATTTGTATAGAGATAAGCAAGGTGCAATTACAAGTTTTGTTAATGATGTAGATGCTGATAAGATATTAAGGATAGATATCAATTGGCTAAACAATAACAGAGTTCCTAATCCAGGTGGCTGGAGTACAAACAGAAGGATGTCAGGTGGAGGTGTTGCATTAGATTTATTCCCACACTTGTATTGTCAATTTATAAAGATGTTTACTTCAGAGTTTTTGCAATACATACAAAGAACTTCTTTTGCTATGACGCAACAATGGAGGTTAAGTGACATGTTAGGTTCTGATTATGGTAATGTAGATCCAAATGGCATATATGATGTATGTGATTTTGCACAAGAAACTTGGCACTTGAATGAAACAATTATTAATATACAAGCAGGTTGGAAGGCTGGTGTAGATAATCAATCTTTGATAGTACATACAGAAGATAGCAGTTACAAATGGCACTTTGGATTATGTCCTGATTATGCATATGGTGAAATGATTGTGCAAGGTATAACAGAAGACTATGACTATCATAAGGAGATTGATACTTGGATACACAAACAGTTAGAGGTGTACTATGAAGGTTAAATTATTGTACACAACAGGCAAGAATGATTTATGTGAAACAATATGGAATAAGCCTGATCCTGCTAAAGATGAAATAGAAGTAAGAGCAGTTATGACTGGGATATGTAGTAGTGACGTTGCTATGTATCAAGGCAAGTTTACAACATTGCCAATGGATATTCAAGGACATGAAGGACTTGGTATAGTTAGTAAGGTTGGTAGTTTAGTAGATGCAAACATGGGATTGAAGGAAGGCGATATAGTTGCAACCAGAGGAGAGCCTGGCTTTGCAGATTACTACAATGCTAAACAAGGAACATTTGTTAAAGTTCCTAAAGCAGATCCTAAATATATTTTAGAGCCTGTGGCATGTGGAATAAATGTTGCCAACGCAGTTATCAATCATTATGCCAATAAAGAACAAAGCATAGCAATTATTGGTACAGGCTTTTTAGCAAGGGTAACACATTACACATTGAAACGTGCAGGGTATAAAAACTTTTATGTATATGGTAAAGCATATCCTGAGTATTGGGATAAGCAAGATATTACACAAATTAAACACACAGGCTTTCATTTACAAATGCCAACAGACATTAAAGGCTTTGATGCATTTGTTGACTACTCTAGTAAGCCACAATACATCACAAGTAATTATGTAAATGAAAATGGTATATTTGTAATGGCGGCTGAAAAGAAAGTAGACAACTTAGACTTTAGCAAGTATCTTTGGAACAACATTACAATTAAATTTCCTAGTCCAAGAGACAAGACATTTTTAAATTCAATGAGGTATGCCAGAGAGTGTATAAAGAGCGGAAGTTTAAACGTTTCTGACATGTGGGAAAAAGAATATGATAGAGACGATGCCAAGAATGCGTTCGAAAATAAAGCAAATGGCATAGATAAAGGTAGGACTTATATAAAATGGGCATAGAAGAGATAATAACAATCGATATAACAATTAATACAGTTTTATTTGTAGTAGGTGTAATACTTATTACTTTAACTTTACTACTGATATTAACTAAAGATTTTCCTGCAGGAACTAAAGGTATTACAGATGAATACACTAGTCCATCTGGTAAGAAGAGAACAGCAAAGAAAGAACGAAAGGAGCACATTGTATAATGGCTAAAGTAGAAGGTAGAGATAATTTTGGAGAAGATCCAAAGTTTTTTATAGGTGTTGAAGTAGAGAAAACTCCTTTGCATGGAAGAAAAACATTGTTTGTTATTGGTAGACAGAATCCAAAAGAGATTCTTGCAAGATGTTTGAACAATAAGATTGACCATGTGTATTTAGGTTGTGCTGATTCGTTTCAACCTGGTGATGATAAGGACAGTTGGACTGACTGGGACTTTATTATATCGACTTTATTAAAAGCAGATGTTTGGGTTACACTAGACTTCGACAGCAAGTATGCTAATCATGAATGGTTTCATGACCAAGGCTGGAGTGAAAGCAGAAAGTTTATTCCAATGATTGCTGTAAGATTGCCATACATTGATGCTTTTAATTATAACACAACAGTCAAACTAGATGACAAATCCTTTGAAGGAACCAATACAGGTGTTTGGTGTCATCAATTACATGATTTAAAAGATAGATCCAACTACACCGATTGGTCCGAATACGTTGGAGATGAGGTTATTGAATGAGAGATGCACTCGCTAAATCTATGACAAAGTTCTTCCGTTTTATTGCGGATACTTTCTTTGCCAAGAGGTATGGTCATAGAGCAGTTGTTTTGGAAACTGTAGCAGGAGTACCAGGAATGGTAGCAGGCATGTGGTTACACATGAAAAGTCTGCGTAAAATGAAAACAGGATATGGACCAGACATAAGAGAGTTATTGGCAGAAGCAGAAAATGAAAGAATGCATTTGATGTTCTTTATAGAAATAGCACAACCTAATTGGTTTGAAAGATATCTAGTATTGATTGCACAATTAATTTTTATGATGTTTTATGCAATACTATATGCTATTGATTATAAGACAGCACACAGAATGATTGCATACTTTGAAGAAGAAGCAGTCCGCAGTTACACAGATTATTTGGCACTTGTAGAGAGTGGAGAAGTAGAAAATGTGCCTGCTCCTGAACTAGCAATCAAGTATTACAAAATGAAAAAGACAGCAAAACTAAGTGATTTAATTAAAAAAGTAAGGGCAGATGAGGAACATCACAGTCAAGTAAATCACAAATATGCAGACGGAAAAACGTCATATACCAGAAAAAATGGTTGACATTAACATTAAAAGAGTATAATATAGTATAACATGAAGATAAAACTTGAAGTTGAGATTGATACAAAAGTAGATATGGACGAGATAAACAGTCTAGTTGAAATTGTATCTGATTTTAGAGATAAACTGATAGCACTTCAGGATGATGATTTTGACGAGGACTATGATGATTAATACAATAGTTGGAATTATTTTTACTGTAATTGCATTTGGCTTTGCATATATGACATCTCATATTATTGCTGAACGTAAAGCAGGTAAACATATTCCTTTACCTTGGGAAAAGAAAAGTGATAAGTGACATATTAGAAATATTGATATGGAGTTTATTAATTGTTACATGGGCATCATATGGTATGCATGTAATAAAAGAGTTTATAACACAAAGGTTAAAGTAAGGAAAGTAAGTATATGGAACCAACGATGAAGAAGCCAAGTTTATTTAGAAGAACTGTAATGGGTATGGTAGCAGGCTGGAGACGTGTAATGGATGTTAGATATAATCCACTAAAGTATATTCCAGATCCCAGTCTACAAACATATTTTATGCTTGTACTATTTGTAATATGGAGTATATATTTTGGTGTTGTAGGTGCAAGTTACCTAGGCTGGTTTGGTTATAATATTGTAGCAAGTATTTTTATACATTGTGCTATAATTTTTCCTTTAGCATTTACTAATGCAGTTTTTGTTGATGCAGAAAGAGATGGTCATCAATGGTTAAAAGAATGGAAAGAAGAACATAATGCTTGGAAGATTATTGCAAACAGAATGAAAAAGGAAAATTTCCAATTATGGAATCCAAATAGTCCAGACATGGGTACAGGTAAGTTTGATAAGCAACGAGTACCTTATAGAGATGGAGACAACACATGACACAAGAAGAAAAAGATTTAATTAATGATTGGATTAAAGGTCAATTAGGTTTTGGGAGTTAAAATGACAAATGAAGAACTAAGAGCATTGGCACAAGAAAGTGCAGATGAAGAACGTGAAGCACAACAACGTGCTGAAAGAAATGAATGCGTATGTGGAACTGTAAATTGTTCTACAGAGTACGCATGTCATACAAGTGGATATTAATATGAGAAGTATTTGGGTAACATTTAGCCAAGAAGGTGTGCATTATTATCCAGGAGCAGATACTAATCCTGCAACTGCTACAGGCGATTGGGATGATGTTAGTTTCTTAGGATACAAGCACAGACATATTTTTCACTTTAAGGTGTGGATCGAAGTGTTCCACGATGACCGAGACATAGAATTTATACAGTTCAAGAGATGGTTACAAAGATTGTACAATCAAGATGACGTCCTTGTGCTGAATAATAAAAGTTGTGAGATGATTGCAGATGAACTGTATGAAACAATCACATCTAAATATCCTGATAGATTTATTAGGATAAGTGTAGCCGAAGATAATGAAAACGGTTGCGAAATGGACTACCCTGTTAGGGTATAAACTATATATAGGAGAAAGTAATGAGTAGTGAAATTCATTTACAAATAAAAGCAGAGATGGAAACATATCTGGAAGAGAGTGCAAAGTTCGAAGAGAAAGGTGTTAAAGCATCTGCTACTAGAGCCAGAAAAGCACTAGGTAATCTTGGTAAACTATCCAAGAGTAGACGTGCAGAAATCCAAGATAAGAAAAACAGTATGTAAATATGAAAGTATTTTTAGTTGAATTAGAACCAGTAGAAACTCGATACACCGCTCAGTGGAAACAACATTTGCCTATGCAAATGAAAGATGCTGAGTTAGATGTTGTAGTAATCGAAGGTCCAGAAGATGCACCTCAGGATACTACACCTGGAGCATTCTTAAACTTCAGTGGTACTAACTATTGGAAGAGTGAGCAGTTGAAAACTATTAGCAAGATGATTGCTGATGGTGAAGTTAGCGACGGCGACTATTTCCTTTACACTGATGCCTGGAATCCTACTGTAATTCAACTAAAATACATGGCTGAACTGTTGGGTATAAACATAAAGATTGGTGGCATGTGGCATGCTGGCAGTTATGATCCAGCAGACTTTTTAGGAAGACTGATAGGAGATGCTCCGTGGGTAAGACATGCCGAACGTAGCATGTTTGAAGTATTTGATGACAATTACTTTGCAACTGAATTCCATTTAGACATGTTCTGTAAGGAGTTTGGTTATGAGAAGTTTGATTTAATTAATTCAGGCAAGGCTCACATAGTTGGCTGGCCCATGGAATATCTCAAATCTACATTAGAAGGTTTTGATAGTGTGGCGAAAGAAGATACAATTTTATTCCCACACAGAATTGCTCCTGAGAAACAAGTAGAAATATTTAGAGACTTAGCAGACAGTTTACCTGAATATGAATTTATTGTATGTCAAGAGCAAACACTAACAAAAGAAGAATATCATGCTTTGTTAGGTAAAGCAAAGATTGTGTTTAGTGCTAACACTCAAGAAACACTAGGCATAAGTTGTTATGAAGGAGCATTGGTAGGTGCAACTCCAATGGTTCCAGATAGATTATCTTATACAGAAATGTATGACGCAGACTTTTTATATCCAAGTGATTGGACTATAGACTTTGAATCATATAAGATGAATAAAGATTTAGTTGTTGCACACATAAGAAAAATTATGTCAGAAAGTGACAGAGATTATATAGATAGATTAGCAATTAATTTATCACAGACATTCTTTAGTGGTGATGCACTTTATGATGTCATCAAGAGGAATGAAAATGAATAGTGAAAAAGCAGTTGTAATAACAGGAGCAAGTGGATTTATAGGTTCTAATGTTGCAAAACTATTTGTTGATAGTGGATTTACAGTAATCAATATTGACAAAAAGAAAAGAGAATTAGAAGGTGTAACACAATATCCATTTGAGATTGATAATAAACAAGTTAAAGGTGTAATAGAATTAATTAAGCCTGAGATTGTTATTCATATTGCGGCTAACAATAGTGTTCCTATGAGTGTGCAAGATCCTATGCCCACTTACACAGACAATGTAATGCAAACAATTAGTTTATTAAACACTTGCGTAGAAGCAAAAGTTCCTAACTTTATATTTGCTTCAAGCAGTAGTGTATATGGAACAAGTATAAATGAAGATGGTTCTTTCAAAGAAAGTGATCCTACTTCACCAATCAATCCATATGGTAGAACTAAACAAATTTGTGAAAACATTATAAAAGACTATGCAGAAGTATATGGTTTCAACTATGCTAATTTAAGATTGTTTAATGTTGCAGGTAGTAATGACGGTAGGTTTGGATATCAAAAGAATCCTTTAGTTCATGTACTTCCTATTATAACACAAAAAGCATTGGAAGAAGAGAAGTTCTTAATACACGGAGATGATTATCCTACTCCAGATGGAACTTGCGTCAGAGACTATACTCATGTAAACGATGTTGCTAGAGCATTCTTATCAACAGCATATTGGATGTTGGATCAAGATGACAGTATCACACTTAACATTGGTAACAATGAACCAGTTAGTTTAAAAGAACTGGTTGGTGTAGTAGAAGCAACATTAGGTACTACTATGGACGTTGAAGTAAGTCCAAGCAGAAAAGGTGATATGGTATCAACACATGCAGATATTGAATTTGCTAAAGAACTTTTAGGTTGGGAGCCAACCAACTCTATTCAACAAATTGTTGAAGATGAAATCAAGTGGCAAAAAATCAAAGTAAAACGTAAATAGTTTTACATCTTTCGTAGGAGAAAAAGATGAAATATCAGTTGACATTTGCCAGAAAATCCGGTATAATAATTACATGACGAAACTATATTACACTTGGGAAGATATCAATGGCATGATGGCTGATATCATTCAGCAGATGGCAACACAGATGTTGAGACCACATGTGGTATTAGGTCCAGGTAGAGGTGGATTTCCAATTGGTGTAATGATGAGTCATTACTTTGATATTCCATTTCATGGATTTGAATGGCAGACCAGAGATGGAGCGGTACAGAATTCTAATCAATTACAACAACTTTTGTCTAAATACAATGGTAAAAGAATTGTTATAATCGATGACATAAATGATACAGGCACAACATTAAAAGGCATACATGAAGTAGTTAAAAAAGCAGGTATGGAAGATAATGTAAAGTATGTAACATTATTAGAAAAGATGTCAAGTGACTTTAGTACACAAATTTGTGCCAAAGAATTTGACGAAGAAGAAAGCAAACAATGGATAGTGTTTCCCTACGAGGAATGGTGGAACAATAAAACAGGAGTACACAATGGCGGTTAGTGACGTAATCAGAGAAAGAATTAAAAAAGCAGGTGCTAAGTTTTGGGCTGGTGATAATATCAGTCAATACTTACATGAAGGCGAGAAAGAACAACTCATTGAAGAACTGCAACAAAAGTTCGAAGGAGTATTAGACAGTTTAGTTATTGATAGAGAGAATGATCCTAACAGTAATCAAACTGGCAAACGTCTTGCTAAGATGTATATCAATGAATTGATGTCTGGTAGGTATGATCCTATGCCTAATGCAACTGCATTTCCTAATGAGATAGAAGAAGGCTACAAAGGCATGATTGTTATTAGAAGTGAGATAACAAGTATGTGTTCTCATCATCACCAGACAGTAAAAGGTGTAGCCTACATAGGTGTTATTGCAAGTGATAAATTGATTGGTTTGTCTAAATACACTCGTATAGCACAATGGTGTGCAAGTAGAGGCACATTACAAGAAGAATTGTGTAATGATATTGCTAGAGAGATTAAGAAAGCATGTGAAACTGACCATGTAGGAGTTTACATACAAGCCACACATGGTTGCGTAGAGAATAGAGGCGTAATGGCACATAGCAGTCTTACACAGACAACTGTATTAGAAGGTGCATTTAAAAATGAGGCAAAAGTTCAACAAGAGTTTATGGATAACATTAAACTTCAGCAACAATTTGCCGCAGGTAAAGGATAAACATGATTGAGAAAAGGGCAAAAGCATTCGTAACTAGTAAAGGACTTGTTCCTGTTGACTTGATTGCGTCTGAGATAGGTAAAGGTAAAAACCTTAATGGTTTACAAAGACTCTTTCCTATGTTACTTGAAGAAGATATATTTGAAGCAGTAGAGTTTTATGCAGAGAATACTAGTTTGCCTTTAATTGAAGAAGAAAAAATGCTTACCCTTGCTAATGTAGGTAAGGATAAGAATGATATTATTATAGAAGTAACTAACTTACATCAAGTGATATATTTAAAGTTAGTTGCTGAAGGATATAAATTGTACCCAGAAACAAAAGATTTTGCAAGCCTTATGAACACAGGTTTAAGGGTATGTTGTTTAGAAAATATTATTAGTATTGAAAACAATACTGCAATAACAAACGAGTTGCATAGTTTGGTAAATAATGCTTTATTTGTTGCCTGTCCAGAAGTAAATGAGGACTTGGCAAGAACTAAAGATGATTTAGATTATGCAGAATATATAACAAGAAGGGATAAATGAAGTTAAGATACTCAGAAGCATTTTATAGTGTGCAAGGCGAAGGAAGATGGGTAGGAGTACCTAGTCTTTTCCTAAGAGTCTTCGGCTGTAATTTTGAGTGTGCTGGCTTTGGTCAAGAACGTGGTAAACTAATTCCAGTAGAGGAGATGCCTCACAACACAGATGAGAAAGCAGATCCTAATAACGAATTGGCTTATAAAAGTATAGAAGAACTACCAGTTACACCCATAGGGTGTGATTCAAGTGCTAGTTGGAGCAAGAAGTATAAACACTTGCAGTTGACTAAAACTCCGGAGGAAGTGTTTGAGCATTTAGTATCGCTACTTCCCAACAGCACTTTCGAGGGCAGGCACGGCGAAGACATTCATCTTGTTATTACAGGTGGTGAACCGCTACTGGGGTGGCAACGTGTCTGGCCCTCACTCTTATCATTGTGTAAAGAAAGAGGATTAAGGAACGTAACATTTGAAACTAATGGTTCTAAAGAAGTTACACCTGAGTTAATAAATTATTTTAATAGTCCAGAAGGAGAAGATATACATGTTACTTGGAGTACAAGTCCTAAGTTATCTTTGAGTGGAGAAAAATTAGAAGATACATTGAAGCCTGAATGTTTGACTTCAATGAATCAAGTGTTAAACAGTTATCTGTACAACAAATTCGTAGTTCGAGACATGTTAGACTTTGATGAAGTTGACATGTTTGTACAAGCATACAAAGATGCAAGAGTAATAGTAGACGCAATATATTGTATGCCAGAAGGAGCAACATTTGAACAACAAACATTAACAGAAAAAGATGTTGCTGAAGCATGTATGCAAACAGGCTATAAGTTCAGTCCTAGATTGCATATTAATTTATTTGGAAACGCATGGGGAACTTAGATAAGGAAAACACAATGAGATACTATTGGAAACTCTGGGCAATGAGTTTAGGAGAAAAAGCAACAGAAGATACAACAGAAGCAGATAGGGTAGCAATTATTAGAACTATTGTAGTTCTTGTTAATTTCTTTACTTGCTTCTTTATTATATCTGGAGTATTGAGGCACTGGTAATGAGCAAAGTAATGAAGTTTGTGTTAGGATTAATTGTTGTAGTTGTTGCATTGTTTACTACTATTCCAATAGAAGCAAGTGTAGACTTTGACGGTAAGAAAGTCAGAGTAGCGGCTATACAAAAGATTCAACCATTGAACGATGGTCAATTATTAATTACATTAATAGATGATATTGCTGTCGTTAATGTTGTTGGAGTATGTGATGACTTATCAAAAGCAACAAAGTTCAGTTTTATAATTGAGCGAAGTTTTTATATTAGAAAAGGTAATCAATTTGTATATTGGAACATGGATAGCATGGAACAAAAATGTACTGTAGATAGTTTTTCTAGATTAAGTGTAGACAATGTTGTATGATTAGTTGTGCAGAATGTGGAAAAGTTTTAATAGTAGAAATGGTAAAATATTATACTGCTAATAGAAGGTTTCATTTTTGTGATGCGTATTGCTCTAATGCATGGTACATGAAACATGAAACAAATGGAGATAAGAAAGATGAAAAGAATAATTCCTTTTAAATTACACCCAAGCAGTTGGGGTAAAACTGGTAAGGTCAGACAAATTGCAGAAGCAAATTACAGTTTGTCTGGAATTGAATTGAAGAAAGCATTGGCAAATATTGAACAGGATACGCCTGAAGATAAAGCACTAGCAGAACTTAAAGTTGAGTTTGATGAAGGCATGATTGGTCAGTTAGAATTTGACAGACGTGAAGCAAGTGTACTCAAACAACCTTGGGTAGAAGTTAAAAAGATGCAAGTCAATGAGGAAGATCCTAAGCAAGGTTATATGGAACTTGATTGGAATGATGAGTTCGTTGCCATGTTATCTGCTAAAGGTTACACAGGTGAAAGTGATGAGTCTGTAGTAAATGGTTGGTTCAATGATGTATGCAGAACTGTATTGTTAGATGAACTACAGGATCAAGACTACGGAATGGAATCCAGAGATGATGTAGTTGTAATCAACAATAATGAGAACAATGAAGGATAGTATTGCAACAGCCAAATTGGCTAAAGTAGTTAATGAAGAGATAGCACCTGCTATTGATAACTTCATTTCTAGTTTATCAGATGAGGAGATTTTAGAGTTGTTAAAAAACTTTAAAACAATGCAAATAGATTTAGTCCGTGACTTAAAGAAAGCCGCGGATGCCAGAAGGATAGAAGTCATTACAGGTGATAGTCCTTTTGATACAATCATGGAGGAGGGCATAATGCCTGCAAATAAATGACAATGCAGAAGGTCAATATAAAAGACATAGGTGGATATATAGCCAAAGAGGACGACAGATATGTTGTTAAAGATAATCCTTTTGGCAATACACTAATTTTATCTAGCACTTTCCTACAAGCAGGAAAAGAAACTTCAGGTCACTTTCATAAAGGACAAGAAGAAGTATATTTCTTTGTAGATGGTGTAGGGGAAATGACTATTGATGATAATAGATTTCCTGTTGAAAAGGGTGATGTTGTTTGTATTAATGATGGTGAGTTCCACAAAGTTCATAATACAAGTGACTTCGGATTATATTTTGTTTGCGTATTTGATGGCGCAAGGAGACACTAATGAATTATTTACTTGTAGATGGATTAAACATGTTCATGAGAGCCAAGCACGTTGGTGGCAAAGGTTCAATTGATATGAAGATTGGTATGGCAATGCACATCATGTTTAACAGTATTAACAAGTGTTGGAGAGAGTTTGACGGCAATCATATTGTATTATGTTTAGAAGGTAGAAGTTGGCGTAAAGACTTTTATGCTCCTTACAAAGCGAACAGAAGAGTTGTAATGGATCAAAGAAGTGTTAGAGAGCAAGAAGATGATGAACTTTACTTTGAAGCATATGATGATATGGTTAAGTTCTTTAGTGAAAAGACTAATTGTAGTGTTGTACAATGTGAGAAAGCAGAAGCAGATGATATGATTGCTACTTGGATTCAGCAACATCCTGAAGATAACCATTATATTATTAGTACTGATAGTGACTTCTATCAGTTAATAGCACCCAATGTAACGCAGTACAACGGTACAACTGACCAAGTAGTTACATTAGAAGGCTTTAAAGATTTAAAAACAGGAGAGCCTGTTATAGACAAGAAAACTAAAGAGCCTAAGAAGGCAATAGTTCCTGAGTTTGCATTATTTGAAAAGTGTGTTAGAGGTGATAGTTCAGACAATGTGTTTAGTGCATACCCTGGTGCAAGATTAAAAGGTACTAAAAACAAAACAGGTATATTAGAAGCCTTTGAAGATAGACACACAGGCGGTTATGATTACAATAACTTTATGTTGCAACGATGGGTCGACCATGAAGAAACAGAACACAGAGTAATAGATGACTTTGAAAGAAACAAGATCCTAATTGACCTAACTGAGCAACCTGATGAGATTAAGCAACTATGCATTGAACGTATGAATGAAGGCAAACAGAAAGAAGCAGTTGCTAACATAGGTATACACTTTATGAAGTTCTGTGCTAAATGGGACTTACAAAGAATGAGTGACAATGCTCAAACATATTCTGGAATGTTAAATGGCAGAGCTGGATAAAGATATAGAGAAGATGATGAAAGAAATTAAAAACCCGCAACATGGCAAGAAATGGATATATGAAAGAGCGGATGACAAAGTTTATAAAAGAGAATTCGGTGCTGATCCTAGTACCAGAATATTAATCAATCCTGAGGAGGTAAAAAATGATTAAGTTCAAAGAGCAAGTAAAATTGCAACAGATAAGCGATGATGCTTGGATTGTGAATGATGATACCAAACGTGTTGGTATTCTGCACAAAACTGTTCAAGACAAATTCACTTATGTAGATAAGACTGAGACTATCTTATATGATAGTGAAGCAGAAGTAAAAGAAGCATTTCAAAACAAGTTCTTGTTTAGGAATACAAATAAACTGGATATAAATCAACCAGCAACCTTTTACATTAAAGGTTATGAAGTTGATTACCCAAACCCAGTACCAGTAGATCCTAGTCACAAAGACTATATGGAAGAGATTCCTTTGTTTGCTAAAACAGAAAACAGTGATGTTTACTATGCGGCAGGCTGGTATGCAATTAATTTTGAGAAAGGATGGAAACATGGTAACTGTCCTAAATTGAGTACGTTGATTACATATGGTTATGAAGGTCCATTTAAAACCAAAATAGAACTAAAACAACGACTCAAAGTGTTAAATAAAATAAAGAGACAAGCAAGTAAAGTACATGCAAAATAACGAGCCAAACGATATTGAATTATTTGTTAGACACATTAATCATTTGTTTGATAAAGGTGAGAAACAAGTAACACTTGATGTTGAATACTTACATAGAATTGCAAAACAGTTTGATGTAAACAAAGCACCAAGTACCAATAGAGATTTGGACAAAGAAATATATGTTACAGGCGGACAATTTAAAGATAATGACTAAGATATCTGGAGACAGACTTCCGGAAAGAGTTGCTATAGGTATTAAGTCAACTCAAATGATGTCAAGAGCCACAGGGGGTACTCCTCAGACCAGTGGTGCAGGACAACTAGGTGACTATAAAGAAGGTTGTGGTTACAATAAAATCTTTGAACATAGAGTTATGTGGCAAGAAGGTTTCTATGATGGCAGAGATGAAGACTGGCGTGAAGTAGGAATACCTATGTATGTAATTGAAGCGATAAATATACAGGTTAAAGGAATGTTTGGTTGGCATTTTAATACAGTTGATAATACCAAACAAGCAATTATAACCTTTAGTGATCCAGACGATGCATTCTGGTTCAGACTTAAACACGTTAAACAAGGAAACACATGATAGTAGAAATTTATAGTAAACCACAATGCCCATATTGTGATATGGCAAAAGCATTAGCAGAAAGAGAAGAACACAATTTAACAGTTAAAATGTTAGATGAAGATTTTGATAGAGAAACACTAATGGAAACATTTCCAGGTGCAAGAACTTTCCCACAAATTATTGTAGACGGAAATAAGATTGGTGGCTATCAAGAATTTAAAAAAATAGTAGATGGAGAAAAATGAAAAAGATAGTCTTAGCATTAAGTTTATTTTTACTAACAGTTCCAGCATTTGCGGCTGAGCATGAAGTAAAAATGTTAAACAACGGAGCAGGTGGCATGATGATATTTGAACCTGCTGTATTAAAAGTTTCAGTAGGAGATACTGTGAATTTTGTAGCAACAGATATGGCACATAATTCAGCATCAGTGTTTACTCCTCCAGGAGCGACAGTATGGAATGGTGCAATGAGCAAAGACATTTCAATTACAATAACCGAGCCAGGTGTTTACATATATGAATGTACACCACATGCAATGATGGCAATGGTAGGTGTAATACAAGCAAGTGATGATTTAGACTTTGAAATGTCTCTTGACAGTACTTATGTTGAATTGGCACATGAGTTTGCAAAAACATATCAACAAAAATTTGTTATGAATAACCAGAGGTTGGATGCCTATATACACGAGTTAGAATGAGAGAGTTAGGTATGGTATTAGCAGGATGCGTTGCATTATATTGCTTCTTTGCATTTGTAATATATCCTGATTTAGAGTATAAAGGTTATAAACGTAACAGTAATTGCTCAGGCGAGTGCTATGTAGAGTATGTAAAAAAATACGGAACAGTAGTAGAAATAGAACAACGTAAAAGAGAATTAGCAAACTTAGATGACTTTAGTGGCATCAGAAGTTTATGGGCAGGTTGTGCCGCATGTCATGGATCAGATGGCGGTGGTGGAGTTGGTCCAAAGTTAGCAGGACAGACTGCTGACACAATAATAATGAAACTTACTACATATAAAAACAATGGACGAGTAGGTCCAATGAGTCAGATGATGTGGGGTCAAGCCGCTAATCTATCTCAAGAAGATATAGAAACAATTGGTAAGTTTGTACAAGAAGGATTTCCAAGCAAGTGAATATACAAGAACAACTACAAGATATAATCAAAGACAACAATATTATATTGTTTATGAAAGGTAATCCACATCAACCAAAATGTGGATTCAGCGGCAAAGTAGTAGAAATACTAAAACAATATGAAATTGAATTTAGTTATTTGGATATACTTGAAGATCCAGAAGTAAGAGCAACATTACCTAGTGTAAGTGACTGGCCCACATTCCCACAACTATTCGTTAAAGGCGAGTTGGTAGGTGGTTGCGACATAATTACTGAAATGCATGAGTCAAAAGAACTAAAAGAAGTATTAGAAGGTTAAACATAGTTTTAAAGACCCATTAAAACTAGTTTTTATGATAAATAAGTGTATAGGAGACTATACATGAGCAGACCAAAACCTAAAATACTACTAGAAGCAGTTCACAAGGACACATATAAAGCAGACCAAATATTAGCGGCTGAAGCCATATACTCTGTGTTTTATCAAGGAAAACCAATAAACTTGAGAACACTCAACAAGTTAGTTTCTTATCCAGGACCTAAATATAAAAAAGTGTCATTCAGTAACAGTGGACATGCCTTTAATCTTGCAGAAAAACTGAACAAAACTTTCAATACAGATGAGTTTCAAGTTATTAAATTAACACAAGGTGATGTCATATCAGAAGACCAAATCACCGGAAATGAATAACAGTAGCCTACAGGTAAAAATTACAGAAAGAATGAGAGAGGAGCATACAACTCTTCAACAATATCCTGTACCTGATGTTTGCTACATGTTATTTAAAAACTTTCAATACAGTGATACAACTTGTACAGGTTTACGTTTAACTAAACTTGGCTTTACATTATTAAAAGAACAATACGACATGTATAGATTTCCAATTGCAAAAGAAGGTATGCACAACAACTTACTATTAAAATTACATGAGCATATGAAATGGCCCTATTACTTAGATAGAAAGAATTTAATATTGTTTAGTGAAGAAGATGCTATGTGGTTAAAGTTAGTAGGAAATGATGTCGAAAAATTTGCTAAAGGTTTAGATTAAGGAGTAAATAAAAGCATGTCAGGAATATTATATAATTCAGTGTATCCTTGGAACACAACATCCGAGCCACCAAGTTGTATGGTACCTTTGCCATTTACACCTGACGAAGTTGCTGGTAATTGGAAATATGGCAAAATAAAAATACCTCCCGTAGAAAAACAATTACCACAGTCAATTACTTATACTTTTAATAATGTTGATGAGTTTGTTTTTCCACCAATGAAAGAAAAGCATATCTCTAAAGATGAATATATTTGGTATCAATTTTGTCCTACAGACACCTTAAGTGCCTGGAAATCAAACGAACAAATATTTAAAAAAGAACACAAAAATAGGGTAGATAGAATCAATCTTCCAAAACAATTTAACCTTAAGCCTTGGGAAGATTGGGACGAAAAGAACTTTCAACGTCATTGGAATTACAGAAATTTATATAACATTGACGAATTGTTATACAAAGTTAATCTGCATGGTTTTAGAGCAGATGATTTTCACTCAACAAAGAATTCAAATAGACGTAAAATTATGTTCTTAGGTTGTAGTTTTACATTTGGCATAGGTGCTAGAAATGAAGAGATATGGCCTCATTTGGTTTCAGAAAAGTTTGATGCAGTCAATTGGAATATGGGTGTTGGAGGCAGTTCGCCTAAACTTGCAGTAATGTTAGCAGAACACATGTTCAGAATAGGATATATTCCAGAGTTTGTTTGTGTAAACTGGCCCAGTAGATTCAGAAATGTTTTAGTTAATAGAAGTAAGTTTGAAAAGATGTTAGATTCACACAATGATACAATTAATGAAACAAGCAGTATGAATGAACAAATTAAGAAATGGCAAGCCATTGCAGATGCACAAGGTATGGCAGATTTGTTTTATGCTGAAAGCAAGAATGATGATGGGTTCACATTGCCTGATATTAATCCAACTAAGTTTGATCCTAAGAATTTTAATGATTATCCTAACCATACTTGGTCATATATGCCTTCAGATGGAACAGATAAGGAAAATAAATTACTTAAAGCAGTCAATACTACAGATGCTTTTAAAAGTCAAGAGTACCTAAATGGAACAGAACATGAACTGTTAATGTTCAATGATTTAAGAGCAAAATTAAGATTTATGTGTAAAGCATATGGCGTAAAACTTATTGAAACATTTTGTGATAGCCAATCACATAGGCTTGCATTAGAAGTTCACAAACATGAAGAAGATTGGATAAGCGGAACTCCAGTAGATACAAGTGTTTTTAACTTTGATAGAGCAAGAGACGGCAGTCATTGGGGTCCAGTTACTCATCAAATAGTGGCAAGATTGTTTGCAGAACGCATAGAAAAGCACATATAATCAGTAAAATCGCTTATTTCAAGCAAAAAAAATACCAAAAAAAGTGGAAAAAAGGTTGACTTTACCCTAGAAATCTGTATAATACTATGTATAAGTTAATAAAAAGGTAGGAGATTTTATGAGCACATTCGTAATAGTAAACAAACAAAATGACAGTTTGTTTTCTGAGCCAAGCAGACCATCTTGGAAGGGTACGTCTTACAAGTCCGAAGGGGCGGCTAAGGCTGGTATTACTAGAACTATTAAGTTCTATGAAAAAGCAGTTGCTGATGTTGAGAGAGTAGTTGCTGAAGGTGAGAAAGAATATGCATCAAGAATGTATAATGCTTTCCGTGATGCTACTGATACTGATTTAGGTAGAACTCACTTGGCAGACAGAGATAACTACAGAGTTATGTCTGCAGAAGAGTATGCTTTAATTGAGCCAATGATTACTAAGACTGGTAAAAGTCCTTATAATGGTAAGGAGATTACTGTAACGCAATCGATTAACACACCTCACTACATGGACCCATTGAGTGAGTCATATTACACTAGGTAGGAGCAACTATGAAATTTCACAAACAAGTTAAAATACCTGGTATGACTATGGAGCAGATTGTAGATGCTCTTCGTAACTCAGAGTTAGAAATGAGACCAATGAGGGCTGAATACAGTTTTGAGAAGAAGTTCAAAACTACTAACACAATGTCAGATTTCAATTTACTTATTGAAGATGAGCAAGTTGAAGTTCAGGCTAATGGTGATTACAATGTTTGGAGTTTTGTTCCTTATGTTGCTAGAAACCTTTTAGGTGTTAAGGACAAATACTTAACAATGAGATACACTAAGAGTGATATCGGTTACGAAAGACGTGGCTGGGTTGAGTATGGTCCTAACGGAATGGAAAAGGGCAAGAAATACATTGATGGTAAAACTGGTGAGGAGAAAACTGTATAATGCATACTCAAATCAGTAACAACAAAAGACAGCAGAGACGGGCGGCTAGACAACCTGTCTCTACTTTAACTCATACCACAAGAGAAGTTGCAGAACATTTTCTCAAGTGGAGAGAAAAGTTAAGAGAGACTATGATTGGTCATAACGGAGGGCCCAAAATAAATGAATAATCCTTGGAAAGTAATACAAAAGTTGGAATCAGATAACAGTTCTTTGTTCAAGCAGTCTGTGATTAAAGACAACTTGGATAATGAAGAATTTATTATGGGTGCAAAAATGTGCCTTGATCCGCTTGTTACATTCGGGGTAAAGCAAGTTCCATTTAGTGAAACAGATGGTGAAGGTTTGCCTTGGAAAGAGTTTGAAGAACTTGCTCATGCTTTGCAAACTAGACAACTTACTGGACATGATGCCAGAGATGCCATACAACGTGATTGTGATATGGCTACTAACGAGCAGTGGAACGATTGGTACAGACGTATCCTTATTAAAGATTTGAGATGTGGTACTGGTGCTAAACTTATTAACAAAGTTCAAGCAGATACTATTCCACTATTTGGTTGTATGTTAGCACATGATGGTGCTAAACATCCTAAAAAGATTGCTGGCGAATGTTATGTTGAATACAAATATGATGGTGTTCGTGTAATTGCTATTGTGCAAAATGGTAGTGCTACATTACATTCACGTAACGGAAAACTGTTAGAAAACTTCCCACACATTGAAGAAGCATTGAGCAAGCCTGAGTTTGAAGGACTTGTATTTGATGGTGAGGTAATGAGTGAGGACTTTCAAACACTTATGAAACAAGTGCATAGAAAAGAAGGTGCTCAAACTGAGGATTCATACCTAGCAGTATTTGACATGCTAACATTAGATGAATTCAATGCTGGTGGTACAAGTAAAAATGCTGTTGAAAGGCGTCAAAGAATAGTAAACCTTTCTAACCTATTTACATATAGAATCCAATTAGTTGATGCAACACTCATAGACATGGATTCTGATGAAGGACAAGTAAAGTTTCAGGCAATGAATAAACGTGCATTAGACGAAGGATATGAGGGTCTAATGATAAAGCCTGTGAGTGAAGGATACAAATGTAAACGTTCACATGCTTGGTTGAAGATTAAACCTTTCATTGAAGTTACATTAGAAGTAACTGGCTTTGAAGAAGGCACAGGTAAAAATGAAGGCATGTTAGGTGCTCTCATTGTAGAAGGTACTGATGATGGTAAGTTCTTCCACCTTAATGTTGGTAGTGGACTTACAGATGACATGCGTAAAGATGTCTGGGCAGTTAAAGATGCAGTAATTGGTCAATTGGTAGAGATAAGAGCCGATGCGGCAACACAAAGCCAAGATGCTGATGATGTTTGGAGTTTAAGATTCCCTAGATTTAAAACATTTAGAGGATTCGAATTAGGAGAAAAATTGTAATGTATGATATAAGTGAAAAAGGTGAAAAGCAATTCAAAAGGGTCGAACGACTCATTTGGGGATTGTATATTTTAATACCAGTTATGGTTTTTGTAATATGATTAACTGGGTATTTGGTTGGATTAGTATAGATTATCTTAAGCACAAAGGAGTTATCAAATGAGAGAATTACAAAATGGATATCTAGCAATCATAGTTTTAATTATTTTTACTGTGGTAGCATGTGGAACTAAAGTTGAAAGCAAAAGCATCGACTCTGTTCCTGTGGACTATTTGGATAGTCCTAAAACAGAATGTTATGATGTGGAAAGGTTTTATTTCGACACACCCGGAATAGATCCACATGAAATAAAAACCAAAAAAGAGTGTGAGGAGACAGTCATAGGTTAATGAGAAGGTACGAAAACATAAATGGTGAGAAACCAGTAATAGAAATCAAGGAACATCATGTTCCTGGCAGTAAGCATGTTATTCTCACGTTTAAAAACGGGTATGGTGCCAGCATCATACCTGAGTACGATTATCCACGTTTCGATATTAAAGGTGAAGAAATAGAAAAAAGTATGGACAGGATAATGAATAGAAAAGTTATTCCTGGTTTGTATGAAGTTGCAGTATTTTTTAATGGTGAGTTATGTTATGATACACCTATCACATCAGATGTATTGCGTAGTCAAAATGATCCTGAAGTACAAAATATTGTACAAAAGATACAACGACTAGAAAGAATGGACATTCACTATTTACATCCGGAGGAAGACGATGCCTAATTGGTGTGCAAATGAAGTTAGAATAGAAGGTCCTGTGGACAAAATCTATGACATGGCTATGGCTATGGAACGTGAAGAATTATTAGAACATTTAGTTCCTGTTGAAGGCGACAACTTTGAAAGAACTAGTTCATGGGGTACCAAATGGGATATATCAGATGTACACATGGAACACAATGTTGAAGATGGTGTTATAGAAGCAAGTTTTATGACAGCATGGGGACCACCTGATATGGCATTTGTTACATACTTAGGTAAGAATGATGATGTTACTATTGAAAACTATTTTTATGAACCTGGTATGGCTTTTGCAGGTGTTGATTCAGAATCAGTAGAACTACCTGAAACACCAGATGCAGATGAATGGGAAGATGATGTCTTACTGCAACAATTAGATACTATGTTTGGTATAAGAGATTGTATGTGGGAAAGTGAAACGTTAGAGATTGAAGAGAACGCAGAGTAATGGGACATCCAACTGAAACACAAATATTTAAAGCAATCAAAGATGGTATTGCAGAAGTGTTGGATAATATGCGAAAGCATATGGCAGAGATGGATGAAAAGTTAGAAGAAATTAAAAGGAGACTTGACAATGGAAACGACTGAATATATAATAATGGGATTGTGTATAATCGGAGTTGGTTATACATCTTATAACATTGGATTTAGAGAAGGACTTTCAATGGGTGCTGGACTGATGTGGGAGAAACTTTGGGACATGGGTAAGCCACGTAAAAGAGATTCAAGCATTAGATCCGTAGAATTAACAAGAGATGATGCAAGACAGTAAAACTAAAAGTCTATTAAAAACACTAAGTTGGAGATTGATTGCAACACTCATAACAATGATAATTGCATGGGTAGTTGTTGGAGACATCACAGTAGCATTGAGCATAGGTGCAGTAGATGTTTTAATTAAAATGTTTGCATATTACTTTCACGAAAGAGCATGGACAAAGATATGAGTATAAAATTTAACAATGTAATTCCTTTTCCAAAGAAAAAAGTAGACTTTGAAGTAGACATTACTTTAGATGAAATGCATGATATTATTATGGAAAAGCAAAAGGAACTTGATGACTTAGATGTTAGAATGGCAGACATACTGGATCAAGCAATACAAATTGAAAAAGAATCGCAACGTCTTTTAGACTTAGCAGAGAAAATGCAAAAGGGCAATGAAGACTTTTAAGCAAACAAGTTATAGACCTTTACCAAAGTGTCTTACTATTAAAACCAGCAAGATAGATGGTTTGGGTTTAACTTCAACTGAGTTCATTGAAGCAGGAACGGATTTAGGAGAAACTCACGTGTTGGTTCATAACCAGCATAGGTTAGAATGGGTTAGAACTCCATTGGGTGGATTTATTAATCACTCAGAAAATCCTAACTGCTACATTGATACTAGCAAAGGAGACAGGACTTTGCATACAGTTATTCCTGTCCGCAAAGGTGAAGAACTCACAGTTTATTATAGGTTCAAAGGCTATGATGGAACTGTTGGAGACGACACTGATGTTGAAATACATAACTAAGGAGAAATGTTTATGGTGTAGTAACCTTAAACTATATGAATACATAAGAGAGTAGATAAAACTAACCACCAAGAACAGGGATTCTAGATGACGGAGAAAACATAGATACTTCACTCACTAGCGGTAGTTTCCAAAAGGGGCAGGCAACTGCCCTTTTTTATTATATACGCAGATAAATATACACATGACAGACATAGTACTTCCTACAAAACATTGGAATGATTCAGACTTTCAGTACAATGTATTCGATGATAAAATACTTGTTTTAAACTTTTTAACATTACATGATTACAATGTTAAAGACTTACACAACGGAACTGCAACTTTATACAACAGAATCGTAGAAGCAATACAAGTAGCACAAGTAAAAGACACAAATTCATCATGGCAATATATAGTATTAGATAACTGTATAGAAAGCATGAGTTCTTTTTTCTCACCAAAGTATCCTTATTGTCCAAGTTCAATTGTCACAGAATTAACAGATGAATTTGCCAACGATGGATATAAATTTGTTTGGCTCACAGGTAATGCCAATGCAGAACGCAATCACAAACTGTGGTGCAATTTAAACGGTGTTAATGCTAATGAATCTTGGGTAATCCACAGAGACGTATTGAGTATTATGCAATTAGGTCAGCCAGTGGTAAACAGAGTTGTACTTGAACAGCCAAAATACTTAGCAACCTGTATGAATAGATTCCACAAGAAACATAGAGGTCAAATGTTACAGTCCTTGTATGATAAAAATGCATTTAACCTAGATAGAATCAAAGTCACAATGCCAAACAGAGATGATGATCCTCATACTTTCAATGCATGGAGTGAAGGCTTACAAAAACATTTGCCAATTGATTTAGTAGAAGGTGGCAAGCCAGATGATTTTATTCAATGGGATTGGAAAAAACGTATAGATGACTATAAGAAATTCACAGACTGTTATGCAAACAGTTATATTGATATTGTGTCAGAAACATTTGCGGGAGAATATGAAAAGGATACTTATGATTTTGACAAAGTAAAGTATCCGTTCTTGCAAAACTTTGTAACTGAAAAGACTTGGAGATGTTTTCATTGGAAGAAACCCTTCTTGTTGAATGCAGAACCAAACAGTATAGCAAACTTGCATGCCTTAGGCTTCAAAACATTTGGAGACTTTTGGGACGAAAGTTATGCAGGACTCAGCAAAATGGAAGACAGATGTGATGCTATTGCTGACATAGTTGCAGACATGCTCACATGGGACGAACTCAAATTGAATGCAGTATTTGACAGTCCTGCTATGCAAGAAATATTAGAACACAATTTTAATCAATTGAAAATTCATGCAGGCAAAAACACTTATGAACATGTGTTGCATCAATTGTACACCAAACAAGTAGAAGATGTGCCTTTTGAATTAGATAACAACAGCAAATATCAATCACCTTCATTTGAATCATATGTTTACAATGACCATTTGATTATTGCACCACAAGTACCATTGGAGTTTTACAACAATGATTCATTGGAAGAGATGTATGACATCATAAACATGCTGGGCAAAGGCAAACACATTGTTTTTGACAACAGCAAAGAAGCAATAGAAAAGTTCAATGGACACATCGGTTCACCTTTTCATTTGATGATGTTGGTGGATAAAAGATTCAACACACAAAAATTGATATACATAGATGGTAATGCCAGAGTGCAAACCAACTATGACAATTGGTTGCAACAAACCAACACAGAATCATTCATGGAAGTTCATTACTTGCATGTGTTTGCCAGACTGCACAAACAGTTTCAACCTCAGATAGTAGCAGATTACAGCACACCTATGACTCACACAGCCACATTTTGCAACATGATACCCAAAGAACACAGGGCAGACATGTTGGTTGAATTGTACAATCGAGGCTGGTTGGATCAACCCACAATATATTGGACTTGGCATTTGAGCAAAAGTGACAGCATAGGTTGTGAACAATGGTTTGAAAACACTGAAGGACTGGCAGACATACTGCCAAACAGTGGTCCAGACAAACTGTTACATGCCAGAAACAATGAACAACTGCAATGGAATCCACAACACAACAAACAGTTACACCTGTTTATAGACATATTCAATGACAGTTACTTTGACATCATAGGAGAAAGTCACAGTTTCTATGATTCAGCAAATGGATTTGAAGTGATGTTTCCCACAGAAAAGACTTGGAGAAGCATCAATTATGGCAGACCTTTCGTCATAAATGGACCAAAGTTTTCAATCAAACATTTACAACAGTTGGGATTTGAAACATTCTCAGACTATTGGAGTGAGGATTATGACCAATGGGGTGGCAAAGAACGAACCAAAAGCATAGCAGATTCCATAGCACCTTACTTGAGTGGCAACATAGCATGTTACGAAACATTCAATAGTCCACGTATGAGAGAGATATTGCGTCACAACACTAACAGATTCCATGAATATGTTGAACAACAAACTGTGGAATATCTCATAGACAATGTGTTTTAGCCAAAAATAATGGCAAAAAAAGGTTGACTTTTCAGTCAATTTCCGTATAATAGTACACTTAAATTAAACAAAAGGACCACAACATGGCTACTGATTTGAGAGCAATACCTAGAACTGAAGTAACTCAAACACGATTTGCAGGTGGAAAACAACGTGGTGTGTGCATACAACTAACTGGCATAGAGGATAACACCTTTCAGCATTTGCAGTTCACTAGAGAACAAGCACTGATGGTGGCACAAGAATTGTTGTTGTTTGCCAATGGTATGGAAGTCACTGAAGAAGACAACGTCATAATGGATAACTTATGGCCCAAACCCACAGATTCATAAGAGCATAGTGTAGATAGATTGGCTGTGTCAGTGTGCAATATGCTGACAGAGAGGGGCGGGAGGAGGACTACTTTAGAGCGAAGCGACGCGGCGCGACACCAGACAAATAGGTGCTCATTCCTACGTCCACAATGGCAATTATCATTGCATATCAGCTCATACATTCGCCCCTTAGTGTGATTCTAGTGTGTAGCAAGTGTATTCCTAGTGTATATACAATAACTTCTTTGACGCCTACAACACTTCTATTTGAATAGTCTATAGTTATACACAGTAGTATATCTTATAGGCTGGATTTTTTAATAATTATTTTAATTAAATTTAATTAATTAATAATTAATTACAATATTAATGTGCTTACGCACAATACTTCGTTATTACATGCGTAATAACTCGTAAGAT
>CESM01002764.1_pt1 | contig 31063 bp, 26 predicted proteins | sample 361421 | NCBI WGS metagenome assembly CESM01 (sample SAMEA2622219, study PRJEB7988) | marine metagenome | isolation source: saline water (ENVO:00002010), including | reverse complement strand
ATGTTCTTTGAATAACAAGTATAAACATAACAAGCACAATTCCAATAATAACACCATATATGGCTGCGGTCAAATCAAAAGGCAAGTCAAGACCAGTGTCATCTTCAGAATAAGATACAATTTCGATCAATGATTTCTGTTGCTCAGTTCCTGTTAACCAAATAACTTCAACTTCTATTACGTTTGAATCTGGCCATGATTGAATATCTAAATTCCCTGATAAAGAGGCCCCGGAATTAACCTCAGATACTAACAAAGAATCCAATAACATACCATCAGAAGCCCTTACTGCACGAACTTCTCCAGTAAGTGTTGCAGCATTTCCCTGATTAGTCAAATTGAATGGGATTATAACCATCTGATTAGGGAGAGGATTTAGCGGGTTAGGATTACTTATTTCTATTGATAACTCTAGTACTGGTGGAGAGAGAGGTACAGTTATTTCTATGTCAGATAAAGGAGTCCAACCTATTGCCTCTAAACGTATAATCAAAGAGTCTGCAGGAGGGGTTCCGAAATCAATCTCTATAGGTCTTCGACCGGGATCAATTTTTAGCTCAAAGGTTTGGACTATCGTCTCTATTGTTTGTTCTAGGAAGGCTACTTCAACTAATACATCTCTAGTCCGACCATCAGATAAATATGCAGAAAACTGAGTACTTAGTCCGTCATCAAGGGTCCAAATAACAGAATCCACTACAAGATTGAGAGATTGCTTAGATAAGACTTCAACAGTTACTGTACCATTCAATTCCTGACTCACACCTTCATCAGGAGATAATACACGCCAATTTATTTCAGAACTACCTATCTCTTGGGGATAAATTGTAGCAGAGACCTCTCGACTAGAACCAGGATTAATCATAATCGAATTACCCAATATTGGATCTTGGTCATTTGTAGACAGTTGAAGTTGTGCTAATTGTGGAGAGGTTCCCTGATTATGTACCATAATAGAGGCTGTAAGATCGTCCCCCGCATGTATAGGCTCTCCAATTAATGCAACCTCTGCAGCACCTGCTGGAGTCAGATTAAGCGGATTTGGTTCTACAAGTAAAATAAGTGAGTCGCTTTCCCCAGTTGAATCAATAGAGAATACTAAATTAACAAAGCCTTCTGGAAGAGGAGAAAACGATATATTGACTATAACCACTTCTAAAGAACCATCAAGAAAACCCGTTAATTCAGGAGATTCTTGACCATCGACAACCATATGGAAAACCCATTCATCATGACCTGCTGTAGTATCTGAATTCTCAATTTCGATACTTAATAACAATCTGTCACCTTCAAAGGCTGTGTTGTTACCAGAGTTTTCTCCAGTACTAGCGTCGATTAGAGTTACAGACCAATCATTTGAGTTCTCGATCGTAAATCTGTCTTCAGCACTTACAAATTGAGAAGATGAGAGCACGAATAGAAGGAAAAATAAGGCAAATAATGCCGACCGACGAATTAGAGATGCCTTCATCTTGCATCTCTGGTTGTCATCAAGCGTATCAAGACAACCCTCTCAGAGGTCACGCAGTGACCTTTATTGCACACTTTAACTTGGAGCGGACATACATGGATTCAGAGCCATTACTTCAGGCAACTCCGGAGGAGTTAGCACAGACTCTTCTTAATCGAAGATTGTTACTCAAAGAACAACTCCCTACTGTGATAAGAACTCTAGAAGCTGAAGAAGAAGTTATTGGACCAAAAGCCGCTAAAGTAATAGAAAAACACAAACATGCTAATGAAAAAGTTTCGGGTTTTAAAAAACAAAGAGATGAATCTCAAAGAAAGGCTAGAGAACTTATACCGAAGATTAAGCAGTACCAAGAAAAACTAGTAGATTCAGGCGGCATGGTTAATTTAGATCCAAACTGGAAGAAAGAAAAGTTACTAGAAGAACTTGATAATATTGAAAAGAAAATCCAAACTGTAGCACTAGATCATAAGGATGAGAAAAAACTCATAGATCAAAGAAAAAAACTCTTAGATAAAAATGAAAAATGGCTGAAATCAAGGCGTGATTCAAATCCAGAAATGGCGGAATATATAGACTCAAGAAAATTAATCTCAGAATTATTTCGCAATGCAGATAAGGCACATAAAGATATGCTGATTGCTGTGGAGAAGGCTCAACCATTACATGATAAAAAGATTGTTTTGAATGAAGAATTACGTGAAATACGTCGGCAAATGGACCGTGCAAAAGAATTGCTTTCTCAGTCAGACAGCGCAATAGATCATTGGGGAAGAAGAATAAGTGAGGGATTTGGAGATTTAGGACAGGGTTATCCCGACCTATTAGCCAATAAAAGACGAGTAGAAAACGGCGGAAATTCTACTTTTGCTCGAAAAAATAAGAAAATAAACAATAGAGAGAAAATGAGTAAAAATAAAAGTGAGGAAGAGGAATGAGTGAAGGCCTATTTTCTGATTTGGAAGAAATTCCTCACGAAGATATTCAGGATAGGGTTAAATCTTTAGAAAACCAGTTGCGCTCACTGGATAATGAATTTAATGAATTAAAGAAAGAAAGACGAAGCCAAATAGATCTTGTCAAATCTTTACGCGAAGCAGTAGGAGGTATCGAAGAAGCTAATTCGGAAAGAAGAAACCTCTTGAAAAAATTCCATGAAATCAAAAAAGTAGCTGACAAAGAACGAAGTGCACGCGATAAAGTCAATGAAGCCATACCCCCTCCCGCATCAGTACTAGAAGAATGGATGTCGGAGACATATACTAAATTGACAACAATAGATAATGATTTGACAGCAGTACCTACGTTAAATCGCGAATTAGATACATTTCAGAGATTCTTTGAGTTACAGTCTGCAGTTGTAGTAAAAAGAACTGCTGAAGAGTCTCATGCTAGATATATCAAGTTAGTAGAAGAAATGCGGACAATTACTTCGCAGCTTGATAATACGCGTAAAATAAAAAATAAAGTTGCTGAGAAGACATCCGAAGAAAATTCCGAATTAGATACAGATAAAGTAACTAGGAAGGAAATTCGTAAAATGAGTAGAAGAATTTCAGGAATCGATAAAAAACTAGATGTTATTAATACTGAAAGAAAAGAAGGACGTAAAGAAATAAATAAATTACGTTCTTATCTAAGAATAACTAGTTCTCGAGGTAAACCAATAAAACTCTCAGATGTTAAACAAAGAGCAAGTGAAGGAGGATCACTAAATGCACAAGAATTAGGTGCAATACTAGACTCGGGTGGTTTAGCCAACATAGATGAGAAAAAAACTAATGAATCTGTTCGTACTTCTAGACGTATGAAAGGGAAGAAGAAAACTCGTCGTTTGGGAGTAACTAGAGGCGCCCCTAGGAAAGGAAATTCAGCCACAAAAAGAGAATGAAAGCTATTCTGTGCTGAAAAATCCCATACTATTACCTTATATCAAAATCTAAAGTCGGCAATTATAGAGGTGTTTAATTGGACGTATCTGAGATTCGTGAAGCCATTACACCTCGATGCTCCTCTATAGAGGAGCAGATATCCTATAATAGAGAAGAAAGAGATCTTTGGAATGCAAAAGTAAGGAAATTGCTAGATCAAAGAAATGAATTAAATAGACAAGTAAAGGAATTAATTACTGAAGTTCAAAGCCTTAAATCACTCCGAGACGAAGCTAATGGATCAGTTCGAGAATTAAAGGAAAGAAGATCTGAACTTACACAAGATTTGAAAATTATTAGAACGGAATTCCGAGAGAAAATCTCTGAGAAGAAAGAAAATCAGGACAAGAAAGAGAATCTGAAGAAAACCAGATCCCCTTCCATAATTAAAACGGAAATGAATAGGCTTGAGAGTCTATATGAGCAAGGCAAATTCCTAGGTAAAAAAGAAAGAGATTATGTTATGAAAATGAAAAGTCTTTCTTCTGAATTTAAGCAGGCTAAAGAGGCTGACAAAAATGATGATATAAGAACTCTAAAGATCAAGTTGAGGGATTCTGAAAGGAAGCAAGATGAGGCACATAGAAATGTGAAGAAGGCAGTTTCTAAGGCACAAGAGGCACATGATCTAATGGCAGAATTGTCTAATGAAGTAGATCGCTTAAGATCGGAAGCGAACAATGCGCAATCTGGAGTAACAAGGGCAAAAAGAGAAGCAGATTCCTTACATGCAAGATATATTGTTTCACTAAGATGTATTCACTCTATGCAAGATTTGTTGAAAGCGATGGATAATAGAAGCAAAGGTCGAGCTGAAGGGAAAGAAAATGTTGAAGTTGCTGATCTAATGACACGGTTAATGTCTGGAGATACACTCTCTACTGAAGAGATTATGGCCCTTCAGCGTAATTGACATCATATGTCCTTCCATTTCTTGAATGTAGTAATTCCCGCCCATCATTACTAATCAATAACCAACCAGGTATTGCGCCTACAGTCTTGTGAAGTGTCACTCCAGATGAGTCTAATTGCCACCTTTCAAGCATTGTACTTTTGACAGACCCTTTGCTAGTGGAGTTCTTTTTCTGACGTCTTGTCTCAAGTATACCCTGTAACATAACGAGTAAATCAGATTCTTCTAGCCACATATTATTTAGAGGATTCATGATTCTTATATCTGGGATAGTTGGTAGGATTTCTGATTCGTTAAAAATCTCAATTTTGCTAGCCCAAGGATCTTCTATTACAAACCAACTTCCATATTCGCCATCACCATCAGGAGATATTAGCCTACCATTAACTTCCCAAACATTAATTCTAAGAAGAATTGGTTGGGCTTGTATATTTTCTATACCTCGTTGGATAATCCATTCATCTAAATCGATTATAGGTGAAAGAATACGCCTATTTTCTGAAGTTGCAAATTCATCATTGAAATCTTCGCTCTCAGAAATAATATTTTTTCCAATCATAGGTATGTGTGCATCTAGAGACCCACTAAGTACCGATTCACCTATCCATCTGGCCAGTTTCTCAGGACCCCAGAATTCTATTAAATCATTTTTTAAGATTGATTTAGCACCCGTACTCATTTCTCTCTCACTTAGTATCCAATGACGACCCGGAGGGGAGTCTACTATCCAACATTCAGCCTCAGATGGGCTAATTGGTAAGATTTCTCTACCGACATGCCAGACATGTACCAAAGAACCTCCCAATTCAGAGGACTCAGGTATTCTTTCAGCTATTCCAAGACATTGGAAACCAATTATTTCCATATCTAATTCAGTAGGAGACATCCTTATGCCACGCAGATCTAAGAGATCGCGCACAATACTGTCCATGATGGCTGAACTCCATATAAGCCTTGAATAGAACGCTATTCAATGGCTAAAAAACGTGAGATTCAGATAAAATGCTAGTACGCCACAATCATAGATTAGGTGTAAGAGTAAGTAGATCTGATTGACCTGGGTCAATTATACACAAAGCGCTTATTGGAAATGGCTTTGCACAAGCATCACCTAATTGTCGATTGACTAAACTGACTTGATGCACAGGGATATCGGGATGACGAGATGAAAGATCATGGATAAAATCAGCAGGACAATTCGCAGCAACTACTACAAGTCTTGCTTCTCCCTTCGTACATGCGCTAGTTGTTTGTCTTTGACCAAAAATAACGGTGCCTGTACTGATTCCTTGTTTCAAATTTCTTGCTAAGTCCATAATAATCCATCCTATTCTAGGCTTCGGCTTCTTCAGGTATGTAGAATAATTCTACACTACCAGTTCCAAGAGATACTGGTTGACCTACAATAATGTTCTCAGTAACACCACGTAATTCATCCCGCTCACCAATTACACCCGCACGTAGAAGGTGATTGACGGTTACTTCGAAAGCAGAACGGGCTAGAATACTATGCTTAGTTCCGCTAACTCCATGACGACCAATTGCCCTCACTTCACCCTCACTTGTCATCACATCAGAAACTGTCAGAAGATGACGTACATCAACTTCAAGCCCAGCCTCTCCTAGTGTAGATTCCATCTCATTAATTATCGCTTGTCGTGCGGCTTCAACACCTAGATACTGATAAATCTCATTGATATTATTTGTATAAGTTCGTCCTCTATCTACACCTGAAAACATACTGACCTTTGAAAGATTTGAACCAATAGTGGCGATATAGTACTCACCAGTATCTCGATTAGGGCCTTGGACGTTTGCCCTAATTATGTCTGGCAGACCTTTGAGCCTCAACTTCTTGACCTTGTCTTCTAACTGAAGTAGTGCCGTGTAAGTAGGAGGATCATTTGCTAAATCTTTCAGATCATCTTCTTTAATAACTCCTGGTATGATCTTCAAAACTTTTGGTTTATCATCATCATCAGCCTGTATGAATAACCTTAGTGCTCGAGATAACTTATCTCTTACTTCAGCACCATTCATTTTCTTCAGCCTAAGATTAGAACGATTTAATTCTAGATTAAGATGTCTCTGAGCTACATCCACATCAATTGAGGCTATGTCTCGAGTTGTAGTTGTTTCAAGAGCGGCAGCAATCTCTTGAACTTTCTTTTCATCAGTTTTAAGAGGCTTGCCCTTTGAATCATTTTCTTCAAGGTACACTTTCATCGTCGGAGTCTTAGGAACTTTGCGTGCATCAACTATCTCAATTACTCTTGGTAATCCCTGAGTGACGTTAACGGTAGCAACACCAGCATAGTGGAAAGTACGCATAGTCATTTGAGTACCTGGTTCGCCAATTGACTGTGCAGTTGTTATCCCGACAGCCTCATGAGGATCAACACGAGCAGGAGCCATGTTAGATTCAGCACTAAGGATCACCTTACGTGCCTGAGCTGGAGTTAATTTCGAAGTACCTCTCTCAAGAAGACCCTTGACTATGTCGTTAATTGTCTTAAGTGAAATTTTGACATTCTCTTTAGCTGCTGCATCAGTTAAAGCAGAATACATTGGATTATCAACATCTAAATCTCTGAGGATTTGCTTCATTTTTGTTTCAGAATCATATTCTTGCAGAGGAAGTATGCTTTTCTTTCGGCTTCGGCGTGAAACTATTCGCCTGCGGATTAGAGTTTTTTCAGTCGCTTTCTGCTTCTGGGCGGCTTTGGTAGAGCCCTGGATGACTTCAGTTATTTTTTGTGCCTGCCCTGAATCAGTTGCACAAATCTGAGCAATCTCGCCCGCGGAAAGTACCTTCACATCATCCCATTTTCGATCATCTGCGAGACGATGAGCAAACTCTTCTTGGATACCAAGATCCATTAGCTTCTTCTTTGTTGCACTCTTAACAACCATCACTTACCACCTCCAAGAGCATCGTCAATAACCTTGTTAACATCAAATGCAAGACCCTTGCGACTGCGTGCTGGATCAATACCATCCTCTCCATACTCAAACTGAATTATGCGGTCTGCTGTATTTCTAACTGAACCTGTTCCGTCAGAAGCAACCTTTAGATCATCCATAGCATTAATCAAACGACGCTGCATGTAACCTGATTTACTTGTTCGTACAGCAGTATCAACGAGGGATTCACGCCCAGAAACTGATAGCATAAAGAACTCTGTTGGTTCAAGACCTCTCTTGAAGGAGGAAGATACGAAGCCTTTCTCTTGAGCTCCCTTAACTCCACGAGGGAAGTGAGAAAGTACACGATCTTGATATCCTCTCTCCAATCTCTTACCACGAACCTTTGGTTGACCAATTGAACCCGCCATCATTGCTAGATTATCCATAGATCCACGAGCTCCAGATACCGCCATCATTACAGCTGCGTTGTCGTCACCAAGATAGGATTTAGCAACATTACCGGATTCGGCTTTAGCAGAATCGAGTATTTGTAGAATATTTTCTTCAAGAGTTTCAATAGGTGTTCTTCCAGGACGTGTTTCGTATCGACGACCATCATTGCCAAATTTATCGAGTTCGGAATCAACCTCAGCACTTGCCCTCTCATTGATCTGAACAATCTCTGCCTTCGCTTGAGGAGGGAGGTCCTCGTCATCTATACCTGTGGTGAATCCCATTGATGTACAAATAGCGATTGTCATCTTTGTCATACGATTGAGGAATTCGGCACCCTTGTCAGTACCATGAGTTTGAACCACAGCATCAAGTAAGCGACCATCTTCTGCGCCAATACCTCTCTTGTCGATAGTTCCACTAACTTCACCAGATGAATTAACCTTAACTTCATCGCCAGATCTACTTGTATAACCTAACTTGAATCCACCAGGGACAATCAAACTAAGTACATCAGTTCCACGATAACCAATAACTCCATTCGATTCAACTTCTTCTGGAAGTTCTCCTTCCCAACCAATTGCACCAAGTACTTCCATAACTAATACCTTAGGAAGTACTCTGCCAGAGTGAGTAAGCAAGTATGCTCCCGATATGTGATCGTGAATACCGCCGATAACTGCACCACCATATCGTGGTGTAATGATATGTTCCTGAACTCTCATCAAGATCTTAGCCTCAGCACGTGCTTCTTCAGATTGAATTACATGAAGATTCATTTCATCACCATCAAAGTCAGCGTTATAGGGAGTACAGTCTGCTAAATTAAACCTGAATGTTTTACCCTGCATCACACGTACTTCATGAACTAACATAGACATTCTGTGAAGAGATGGTTGTCGATTGAATATTGCAACATCACCATCAATCATATGACGCTCAACAATAACCCCAGGGCGAGGATTGCCATCACGGTCATATGTAGAAAGTCGATCTTCAACTTCTGTTCGGTAAGTCTCACCATCATCCTCACTTAATTGAGCAGGGCTGCCGCAATGAGGGCAATTGACTTCAAGGTGATCCGGTAGGTATTCATCGGGATTATTTTGCTCCCATACCCATCTATTATGAATTACTGCCCTAGGGTCATTAGACTCAAGAGGACGTCCGTTTTCATCTTCACCTCTGAGGTTAGAAATTGTTGACTCAAGGTCCACTGACCAAACCTCTTCCAACTCATGGAGGGCTGTTCTTCTCATTTGCTTCTTCAATTCAAGACCTGGAAGGAAATTAGGAGCAGGTAATACTGTATTAAGGTCAGGTCGGTAACCAGAATATGGTTCATCTTCACTACCGGAGTGGCAGTCAGGGTTTAGACAACGGAATCCTGCCCATATGAATTTGGTCCTATCCGTAATTCTAACTCTGAAATTATCTCCTCTTATGATATAATTAACACCAGGATGATTATCAGGACCCCGAAGAATCATACGACGTAATTGTTCTCGATTTCTACTTGTAGCTCGAATTGGAACCGTCAACTCTTTTGCAGTCTGAACAGGAACACCCACTTCATTAATTCCAAGATTTGGATCTGGACTTATGACGGTACGTGCACAAAAGTTAACACGCTTACCCGAAAGATTGCTTCGGAACCTTCCCTCCTTTCCTTTGAGACGTTGTGTAAGAGTCTTAAGGGGTCGGCCAGAACGGTGCCTAGCAGGAGGTATACCACTTGTCTGATTATCAAAATAAGTCGTTACGTGGTATTGTAATAATTCCCAAAGATCTTCTACAATAAGTTGAGGCGCTCCAGCATCTCGATTCTCACGTAGACGCTGATTTATTCTTAGTACATCTACTAATTTATGAGTCAAATCGTCTTCAGAACGATCTCCACTATCTAATGTGATGGAAGGGCGAACCGTGATTGGAGGAACGGGTAGCACCTTCATGATAGACCACTCTGGACGACTCGAGTCTGAATCCATACCGAGGAATATCAGGTGTTGATCTGGGATCTTTTCAAGCCATTCACGGATATCCCTAGCATTCAATTTGTGTTCTCCCTTGTCCGCTTTCTTCTCCTTGAAAGTTGAGGGTTTATCAAGCATTATTTTACCTTGCTCTGATCCACAGTGCATGCATATAGCACGCTTAGCGGAGGAACATTCTTTCTCAACTTCCTTGATTATTTTTTTGAATTCGGTAGATCCGACACCATGTTTCCTCATAACATCATGAATTCGGTCTCGATAATAATCCTGCTCGGATTTTTCTGGATCCAATGGGTGAGTGTCTGTCGAACTATGCAAAAGAATGTTGCTACATTGATTACAAGTTGACTTCAAAGAGGTCTTAATCAAAGCACAAAATCCGATGTGCATGACTGGAAGCTCAAGTGCTATGTGTCCAAAGTGACTTGGACACTCATCATGCTTATTACCACAGGTTTCACATCTGATACCAGGATCAATGACACCCATTTTTGGATCCATAAGACCTTGCTTGTAGGCATGCCCATCATCCTTGTAAGTGTCCGCTGTTTTGACCTCAACTGATGACATTTTACGGATCTCATTGGGATCCATAAGGCTGAATTTTATCGATTCGATTCTCTTAGGAATCTTTGCTACTCCTCTTGCGCTCATCTTTGGTCCTCCAACTCTAGTCTCATAGCCACACCCAGACTCTTCATTTCATCTAACAGAAGTTTGAATGCATACGAAGTTTGTACCGAATGGACATCTGCTCGATCTCCGCAAATTGGACAAACAGGAGTACGCCTCTTCCAATCATAGTACGCAATATGGCCACATCCACTATTATTACAAACCATTAGCGGCCAACCATCCGATTCATCTAATAATCTGTCTTTAATGACCATAGATGCTCCGTGCGCAATTAGGCAATCACGTTCCATTTCACCGAATCTTAGACCACCCTGTCGTGCTCTACCTTCAGTAGGTTGGCGCGTAAGGATCTGTACACGGCCTCGACTACGTGCGTGTAATTTACTGCTTACCAAATGATGGAGCCGTTGATAGAAAATAACGCCGGCGAATACATCTGCAGAGAATGCTTCACCTGTTTCTCCACTTATCATAGACTCCCTTCCCGTATGGGCAAAACCAGTTCTTAGCAAACCAGATCTAAGTGAGTCTTCTTTTTCACCGCTAAAGGCAGTCCCATCGATCTTGCGACCTTCCATGGCTCCAACCTTTCCACCTATCATTTCTAAAACGTGAGCGACTGTCATTCTGGAAGGTATTGCGTGAGGGTTAATTAGAAGATCAGGAACTATTCCATCTACAGTAAAAGGCATATCTTTCTCATCAACAAGTCGCCCTATTATTCCCTTCTGACCGTGCCTACTAGCAAATTTATCCCCTAGTTCAGGTATCTTCTGTGTCCTGACTGTTATCCTACAAAGAAGACCAGAATCAAGTGATTCCGTGACATAGACATTGTCTACCCAACCATATTCTCCATTACGGACCATCATTGAAGATTCTCTACGTTCTTGAGCTTGTAAGAAATGTCCATGAGACTCTTCGAGGAATCTAGGAGGACTAGTTTTACCAACTAGAACATTGCTTTCCCCGCCTAGACTTGTAAGGAACACTTCAGGAGTAGGTAGACCATCTCTCTCAAGATGAGTGTAACTCTCCCATGACTTCAGACCCTTTACTTCATCTAGACCAGTTCCTGGAATCTCAATTCTTTCTTCTTGGCCACCTGGGAATCTCTTGTTTTCCGCATTGTAGGTCCTTATGAAAGAAGAACGGCCCAGAGATCTTTCCACAGCCGCGCGATTAATTATTACTGCATCCTGCATATTATAGCCATGATGACTTAGGATTGCAACCACAAAATTTTGGCCACCCGGACGTTGGGCGAAATTGGTAGTTTTCATAGAACGAGTACCGACTATAGATTGCTGAGGGTAATGCATAACATGCATACGAGTATCGGGCCTTAGACGATAATTAGCACTTGGCAGACCAAGACTCTGTTTGACCATCGCAGTACCTCCAGTTACTCTTGGTGTCGAATTATGTTCTGGATAAGGTACTAGAGAAGCACATACACCTAGAATAAGCTGAGGATCTATCTCTACATGTGTGTAAATTAGAACAGTATTGTTTCTCTTTTGTTTACGTCGTAGAGTATCTAGATCTTCTTGATAATAATTTAGAGGAACACTGAATTTTTCAACCACTTCTTCTCCATTCGGCATTTTAACTTGTACAGTTAATTGTGCTTTTTTGATCTGCTCTTTACCTAGGTTTGACCACTCAACCTTATCGGGATTAATTGGCCTACCATATTTAGGTGATACATGAGGTAGATCAAAAGGTCTAGGTGCAACCAACAGATCTTCTTCTTCTTCTGCATCTACCCATTCAACAATACCATTGGATACTAGGTCGTTGAAATTCCATTCACCGGATCTTATCATATCGAGGTGCTCTTTAGAAAGAACTAGGTCTCCTTCTTCAATAACAAGTAATGGACGCAGTATTCGACCTCTGTCTGTATTAATGAAAATATCTCGGTTTGCTGAATCGTAACGTATGCTGACCTCTGGGCGTATTCGACCCTGTCTTCTTCTTCTCTTGAATTGCGTGACTAATTTGTTAGCATTCTTGTGGAGACCAAATATATCTCCATTAACGTGAATTCTGAAACCGTCTGACCATCCAGCAGGAGAGGAGTCAACACCCGCTTCCCTAAGGAGTTCTTTGACTTCCATTTCTTGGACTTCTTCAGATACATCTATCATTTGTGCAGCGTTTTTTACAAGACCGCAATTTTGCCCTTCAGGAGTTTCATTGGGACAAAGACGGCCCCACTGAGTTGGATGAAGATCTCGTGCTTCGAAATGAGGCTGGCTTCTTACCAAGGGGCTAGTTACACGTCGCATGTGTGAAAGAGCAGCTAGATAGGTAGTTCGGTCAAGTAACTGGCTGACACCACTCCTGCCACCCACCCAATTACCTGTTGCAAGTGCGTGCATGATTTTCTGAGTCAGAACGTCGGGTCGGAGACAAGCATTTATTCTGAGCTCTCGCTTTCTGTTGTGGTGCCTCTCAAGTTGATATTTCAAGTCGCGTGCTAGTTGCTGTAAACTAACTCTGAACAGATCTTCGACTAAGTCTCCTGCTAAACGTACACGCTTATTTGCATAGTGATCTTTGTCGTTAGGGTCTCGGTTTGTTATTGCCATCTCAAGAACCTGGCGGACAATTCTTCCAAGGAAGATTGCCTTCTTTTCACGGTGTTCAGGTCCTGAACCTAGATGAGGTAATAATTCCTTATCGAGAAGATTCTGAATTCGAGCCTCTCTATACTCCTTTTGCTGTCCTGCAGCAAATTTCTTCTCAAGCCAAGCTAGAGCTTCTTCGCAGTTCTCAACAGCATACTCTTCATTGTCCTTAACTTCGTTGAGGTTGGCTACTGTATATTTCATAGCCTCAGCAGGACCAGCTATAGCAGTAAATATCTCCTTGTCATTTTCCATACCAAGAGCTCTCATCAAGAGAACCACGGGAATAGCAGTTGTACCCGCACTCGGGATTTTACACATCAACATTCCATCTCTTCGCTTTTCGATATTGAGAGGCTTTCGGACTCCATCTTTCTGAGAGAAGATTTTTGCTACTTCTGTTTCATGAGCATACTTCTTATTCTTTTCAACAGTTACACGGTTAGGTGCTAGATCTTCCATTGAAATTAGTACCCTCTCAGTTCCATTAATAATAAAATATCCACCGGGATCAAGGGGGTCCTCACCAGACCTTCTTAGAAGCTCAGTCAGCCTATCAGCATCTTCTGTAGAAGCATTAGGTGAAAGCTTTCTATCTGCATCTCCACAGAGATGAGAAATATGATTTGCATGTAAATTGCATTGAGCTGAACGCACCATAATAGGTAGGTTTCCAATATGCACTCTTTCCTCAACATCTGGAGTTGGTTTGTCATCCCGAATTATTTGGAAATCCAGATGGACTGGAGAATAATAAGTGAGTTTTCTCAGACGGCATTCAAGGGGTGTTGCAGGATGTTCTGCACCATTAGCCTCACGTATAGTTGGACGGCCAAGATGAATATTTTTCATCCTGATGATAATCTCGTGGTCTAATACGTCAAGTTTGATAATACCTCCAAGATCATCTTCTATTATTTCGTCCGTACCAATTCTGATATTCCGGACAATCTTTTCCATTCGACTTAGATTTCCATCAGAGGAAGGTATACAATCATTGTAAGATGCAAGTTGATGATTTACCAGACTTCTTTGTTGGAAGTAACTTTCTACTATTTCCTTCATTTCAAAAACCCCTTATGCACTCTCTACGATAAGCCTGAATGCTACACTTGAACCTGCGGCTCTACTATATCTGACGACTTTTACTACCCTGTTAGTTAACCAACCAGCAGGAAGGTCATCGGCTTCAGTCTCGACCTTTTCCTTGATTGCTTGGACCGCAGGATCTGTGATGAGTATCTTAGGTAGTAGTTCTTTGGCGATTCTTTCCCCGCCCTCCTCTTTGTTAGGGACTACAAGGCCCCAAGGAGACAATTGCTCATTTTCGTCCTCGATATTGACCAATTCATGATGGGGGACCAATATATGGTTAAGGACATTAAATCTGTCATCTCCCATTGGTATGTCATCAAGCTCTAATGCTTTACGAGAAATCGTAATTCTACCTGATCGGTTACGGCGGCGAGAAGTATTATGCTCCCTTATTATGTTCATTATATTCTCGAGTGTATTATCGGTTGTTGAAATTCCAACTTTCTCAGCGACTTCTTCAACTGTCATTCTTTTGATCGCATCCATGTTTGCGTCATCGGCGAGGCGGTGGGCGTGTTCTTCTGAAATTCCAAGTTCGATAAGTCTCTTCTTCGTTGAACTTTTGACCGCCATGCACACTACCTCAAACTCAACAAAAAACAAGGGCCTGAGGGCTTGGTCAGGCGGGCCTGATGGGATTCGAACCCACGGCCACCGGGTTAAAAGCCCGGCGCTCTACCTGACTAAGCTACAGGCCCATGGCTAATGCTGGGCTATCCGCCGACCGAGGGGGTGTTTAAGAAAGTGACGGTCTATGCAAAGCATAGTCAAGGCTGGACCCGTCCCCCTCCGGGATTCCCCAGAAGCAATATGGAACTAGACATATGTGGCATAAAGGTTTTTGAAAAAATGGCATTCTAGATGGAATTTAGTGGCTTCGAAAGGAATTGAGATCAATGTATTACAAAAAATCAAAACTTGTCCGATTTGATTCTGGGATTGGCCCCTTAGTTGAATTATTTGTACCTCACACAGTATACCCACCCAGAGAAGATACAACAATGATGGTTAAAGCGATAGATATGATTCAAGGTGGAGCTGGCGAGGCAGTAGAGATAGGAGTTGGATCCGGAGCATTATCAATAGCCATGGCACAGAGAGGTTGGAAGGTAAAGGGATTTGATTTGAATCCACTATCTGTTGCAGCATCGAGAGGTAATGTAAACAAGATGGAATTAAGTGATATGATTAGTATAGAAGAGGGAGGACCTGGATTCGAAGGATGGAAGATACCTAAATGTGACCTATTGATATGGAATTTACCATATCTAAATCCTGTTAAAGAAAATGAACAAAGCCTAGAACCATTAGAAGAATTAGGACTTAGTGACCTCGATGCAGAAGGTGGGTGGTCGGATGAAATCAGAAAACATATTGAGAATTATAATGAAGGAAATAAACCATTGACTTTAATCCTCTTCAGAACAAAACCTCGAAGCCCAAGCAATCCGGATGATTGGAAAAATACTGGGTGGGCTGGTAGGACTATTGTAAAGGAAATAATTGGAGATGATACACTACAAGTCGTCGCCTTCTGGAAACCTTCTAATGAGAATCCTGCTTTATTATTGGAGTCAGTGAATTCAACAATGGATTATGCTAAGAATCTTGATTTAGAGGGTTGGCATCGAGTAAGAGCCACTCATCAAACTTCAGGCAGAGGTAGGAATCATTCAGAATGGGAAAGTGCGCCGGGAGATCTAATAGCAACATGGTCAATTGATAATGAAATATTGAAAATAACAACTCCTGGATCCTTACAATTATGTGTAGGCGCATGTATAGCAAAGACGATTAAAGCAGATTTGAAATGGCCCAACGATATTTATACCAATGGGAAGAAATTAGGAGGTGTCCTAATAGAAACTAGTTCAGATCAAGAAAAAATAAGAATTGGAGTCGGATTAAATAAAATAGCACCCGATGTAAAAGGAAGAGAGACTGCTGGGTGGCTAGATTTAGAACCTGAAACTGAGGCCCAAGAATTATTTGCAAGGATAGATTCGGAACTTTCTTCTTGGATAGAGAAACATCAAAAATTACCATTTCCTCCAGCAAATGAGATACAGCGATTCTCTTGGGAAATTATGTCCAAATCTCTTTCCAGAGGCGTAATTTCGGAGGATATATCTGTTTTCAGGATTTGCGGCATCAATACTGAAGGCGAATTAGTTGGAGTCAATGAGGAAAAGAAATTTTCAATAGACTCTGTTAGAAATTTAATCATTTCTTTCTAGATGGTTTATCAATATTCATCCTTTGCCTTACAAGTTTGATTTTACCGGACGATGAAATAGATTCGATTTTTTTATGACTTGAAATTAGGCCCCTTGCATCCTCATAATCATTGATTGAAACTTTGATAATCCCTCGAGTTATAGAATCTGAAATTAGACAATCAAAAAGTTTGAATTTTATACCAATTAGAACTTCAGAAATTTGGGCATTCAAATCATCTCTTTTTTGATCGCCTTGGACGCTTATTCCAATCCAGCGATGTTTCCCCCGTAACGCCTTAGTAGGTTTGGCCACATTAGCCCAATATATCCTACATTTAATTATAGAAGGGATAGAAAGTCGAAGATCAGGTTTTATTCACTATTTATGCCGCTAACCAGAGCCACTAATCGCAACCTACCAATCATCTCATCACTTGCACGAGCGCCGAGAATAATTTGGCAATTAGCATCCAGATTTTGGATAAATGATTCGGCCAACTCATTAAGATGAGAAAGTGTCATATCAGGCCCACCTTCAACCTGAATTAGACAACCTTTAGCGCCAGATATATTTTTATTAGAAAGAGGGGATGATTGGGCCATTTTAACTATATCATTTGGATTATTTACATCACCATTCGCCACAATCAATGTTGCATCCCCAGTATGCTTAATAATTGTCCTAAGATCCATTAAATCAAGATTTATTTTACCCACTTGAGCAAGAGTAGTAACAAGTCCTTCGATAAGATCCTCTATCCAACCAGCACCAGTAACCCAGTCCTCTTCACGCTTACGGGAAGACCAAGCGAGCCGTTCCATACTAACTTGAATACAAACATCAGATTTAGCATCGAAGGCAGGCAATGCGGCTTCAGCTAGAGCGAGGCGTAATGGTTGTTCTGCAAAAGGAAGTCCTGCAATAGAGATAACCAAACAATCTTTAGATTTAGCAAACCGTGCTAATTCACTCGCAGCACCAGTACCAGTACCACCTCCTAAACCGGCCATTATTATGACTAATTCCGCAGCCTCCATTAGATTATCAATTGCCTCCAAACCTTCGTTCAAACGATGTGCTGCAAGCCCAGGTAATGCCGCTGAACCGCTTCCATCGCCAATAGCGTCAAGATGTAAACAATGAGCTTGACTAGAACCCAAAAAAGAACCCTCGTCTGCATCAATAAGAAGAAGATCTGCTAAATCTGAACATCTGGCATGCGCAGATTCTGCCCATATACAACCTAGCCCGCCGACTCCTGAAATCAGGATCGCCCCCTCGTGCATGTTACATCAAGCCAGAGTTAGTGCCTTCAAATTGCGGGTCAGTCATAAGTAATATAACGCTGATAACGTCTCCTTTCATCCCTCGCCCAAGCATTATCTGGTTCGATTTGAAGTACTAAATCATAGTATTCAATCGCTTTCTCAAAATCAGAAAGATAGCGGCCATTCATATGAGCTAGATTGTTAATCACGGGCACACACTTAGGATTCTCTTTATGCATCTGCAAAAGTATACTTTCTGCCTTATTTATGTTCATCATCTCCATGGCCTCTTCAGCAGCATCAAGTTGTGAAACTTGTTCATCAGTAAGACGATAGATATTCTTCCAGGAGGGCCCACTCATCATCTCTTCGAGAAAGTAGTGTCTTATGAGTTTTTTAAGGATAATTTAATTAATTTAGGGGATTAGAAAATGTTGACCCCTTAAGGGTCAAACTGAAACCTTGATAGCCCCCCAACTGTTGGATTAAATTGTAAGAAGTGGTCCTAAGATGAAAATACATCAGATGACCTCTCAAAGGCTTTTGGTGCTTTTCTGCTTTGTGTTACTCGCAGGAGGTCATGCTCAAGCCTATCCTGAAGGGATAGGAGGTGACGCTGATGGGCAGGGCGAGGTTTCTCTTGCAGGATGTACTTGTCATGCCGAAACTCCTGATAATGCAGTTACAATAATTCTCGAAGGAGTGCCCTACCACTATCTCGCAGGAACTACTTACCATATGAAAATACAGATAATTGGCGGCCCGGAAATTGATGCTTCTTCAGCAACTGGCGGTTTTGCAATGAGTGTTAGCCAAGGTTCGTTATCTGGGGGAGAAGGATTTGAAGACAAAGTACAGAATTGGGAAGAGGATTTAGCAACACTAACTCATACATCATCCGGATCTAAAACAGAAGATCGCGCTTGGCACATAATTTGGTCAGCACCTCCTGAAGAAAGTGGAACAGTGACATTTGCATTGGCAGGAAATGCGGTAAATGGCGATGGAGCACCTTCTGACCTAGATCGTTGGAATCGATTGACAACTTCTGTTGGAGAAGGAGAAGACGATGGGAGAACACGTACTATATTCAGTGGAAATGGAGAAATTAACCCACCGGCACCCGTGGAAGAAGGAGTTGATCTACACCATATGGGCGCCAAACTTAGAGCACATTGGCTTGGATTACTAGGGTTTGGTGCAGTTATACTAGTGATTGTGTTCTGTGGACTATTCTTAAGATATGGATTCTCTAGACATTACAAGGGTAGAAGCAACCTTCTAAGATTGAGGATAAAGCATCTAAAGAGAGGTGACCAACTATGAAGGACGATCTAGTTATCAAACTCCTTAGAGAAGTTAAGGCCGGCAAGGTTAGTGTTGAAGATGCACGCTCAGCCCTAGAGGGAGTTAACCTCAGCGAAGATGTTTATCAAAACGCTGTAGATCATGGAGTTTTCAATGACCCTGAACCAGGGACTATAATCAGGGCTAGTATTTCCCCTTCAGGAGAATCATGGTTAGTGTTTACATTCGCATTATGGGGTATCCTATGGACTCTATATTGGGCTGGCACTCTTTCCTACGGACTCTACAATCATTGGGATCAACAAAGACTCTCATTCCACTTAGCAATGACTCTCTTGACTGTAATCATGATGGGTATTATATATCTTAGATTTGTAATGCCAGATGTAGTGATAGTAAAACAAAGAAGAAACAAATACATAACACCAAAAGACACAGAAAGTTGGCAGCAATACGAGGTATGAAAATGGCACGCAGATTCAAGTTACGACCTTTGCCTGGTGCAGAAGAGGCGCCACCTCCTAGTAATCCAATAATTGATCGTAGAGAATTCATGAGGCATTCTTTCAATACCGCTGCAGGAGTAATTACAATGGCGAGTTTAGGGAGTATTGGTTTTGCATCTCTTTTGATGGGGACAGCTGAATCTTCAGGAGGAGATACGGCAGTTCGATTTTGGGTCCCCACAGGTGCTGAAGATTCAGCTTGGTATGGTGATCGGCATCTTGAACCAATGTCATATTCAGCATTCACACAGGCTGCATCCTCAAGTGAAACTGGAATGGCGGGAGCCCAAGGAGTTTGGTCAGGACTGCCTGTTAACGTAGTTTATGTACCTCATGATGAAAATAAAAATTCAGCCGCAATATCTGATTTACCGCGTTTTCAATATGCAGATGGATATAGCGAAAGTGGAAAATATGTAGGCAGTGGATTCGAGGTTGAAGAAGACCCACAATATTCAACATTATCAATACATGATAATCTAATTGTAATATTCTCACGGTGTACTCATTTATGCTGCATACCTGGTTGGCAACTTGTTCAGAATGATTTCACAAATGATCAATGGACCCCAGGTGCTGTAGATGCAGGAGGTAACAAATTATTCTGCATTTGCCATTCAAGTAGATTCGACCCCACAACAATAGAAAAGAACAGAAGTAGGAACAGATCTACGGGATCTGAGTTTGATTTCATAGGCATCCGAAGAACTGGAGGACCCGCTCCTTATGGACTACCATTAATTCCTTGGACACTAACGGGAGACACAATAGAGGCCCTTCCAGATTTCGTAGACTGGTACACTTATTGCGATTAAGGTGAAAATGATATGTTACAATTTTGGTTCCTTTGGCTATTCATTGCGATTATTGTTGTGCTAGTCGCTTTCACACTTCGCAAGGAAAGAGATGATATGCCAAGAAAAGACATATTGCGGGCTGTTGAAACTAGTGCAGGTAGTATGGGACTGGCTGAGAAATCTTTCTTATGGGCATTTTCTTGGCTAGACACTAGGTTTAGAATTCAAGATTACTGGGGCATGAGCAGGCAAGCATACTACAGCATGCATAGACAAATGCCTCTTACCCATGCTGAGAAATACAAACTAAGGATAATCTGGTATTGGTACCCGCTATATTGTCTAGGAGGCATATCATTCCTAGCATTCATAATCCTAGTGATTACTGGAACTATACTTGGATTGTATTATGTCCCAGGAGGCGAAGGAGACCCTACTCCTGCTTACTCATCAATGGAATTTATAATGACTCAATTGCCATTTGGATACATAATTAGATCAATTCATCACTGGACTACTCACTTCATGGTGGCTGCTGTATTCTTACATATGTGTAGAGTTTACTTTACTGGAGCATACAGAAACCCTCGTGAATTGAACTGGCTAATTGGAGTTGCTCTGATGTTTTTCACGATATTCTTTGGTTATTCAGGTTACTTATTACCATGGGACAGTCTTGCATTTGGAGCTGCAACTATTGGAATAAATATGGCAAACTCAACACCACTAATAGGAGGATGGGTTGCAACTGCAATGTTTGCAGGCACTTCTCTTTCAGGCCAAACAGTAACTAGAATGTATTTCCTTCACGTTTTTATCTTACCTGTAGTAGTTACAACTTTAATTTTGGTTCATCTATTCATAGTATGGGTGCAGGGGATTGCAGAACCGCATTGATCTTTTAGGACGTTATTGAAATGGGAATGATTGACAGATTTGGAAGAATCGCGGACACCTATGTTCGTGAGAAATCAAGTCTGATCGAATCAGAACAAGAAAGAAAAAGAGTTCATATGGGGCATGCTTTTTGGCCTACTGAAGTCCTTAGAGATTCCATTATATTCGCATCAATGCTAATGGTTCTTGCATTCTATTGTTGGCTAATACCTCCACCATTACATTCGGCAGCAGATCCCTTCGCTCAGGCAGGATTTGTTTTCCCAGACTGGTATGTTCTATTCTCATATGGTTATCTAAGATGGGGCGAGTATCTGCCACAATTTGTCATCCCGGCTGGACCCATAGGAGAATTTCTTGGATCACCAGTAATTTCTTGGAATGCTGCATGGTGGGGTGCCGCAATAACAGGCCTACCTGTTGGTATACTTGCCCTACCTCCTTTCCTCCCTGGACGCGAGAAAAGAGGTGTCGAAGATCCTTGGTTTGCAACAGCTGGTGCAGTTTACCTCGCTCATGTATGGTTCATTTCAGTATTTTCAATAAATATCTTCCTAGAATTGTATGCAAAAGATCGAACTGATTATTGTTGGGCTAATTCACATCATGTATTTGACTGTGGAAGGCAAGCACCTTGGACTGCAGAGGTTTTCAATGCAATACCTTGGATACTAACCGGAGTGTTCATCTTCGCTGTGATTTATTTCGGTGTTAGGAGATCGTTGATAAATACAATCGGCGCTAGACTTAGTCCGAATATAGGGAAGCAAATTGCCATAGGATCAATTATTCTTGCAGTTTTGATATCCGCTGTTACTTGGCCAATATACGAAGGAGGATTCTGGAACTATGGAGGATTAGGAGCCATGCCAGAAATGGAAGAATTGGAAGTCATGAGAGGACAGCCAAGTGATACATTAGTCTATTATGAAAAAGGTGACGATTGGAATGACTGGGAAGATCGATGCCTTACGTTTTCGGATTCATCAGAACTTAATGTCTGGCATGAACTTGATGAATCAGACGACCCACTGAAGTGGTGCGTCATACCTGCTACTTATTGGTCCAATTGGGGAGTATTCCAACCTACTCAAAAAGTTATGATTGATTTTGAAGGTGTTAATGGACATCAGAATATTGAGAATGGTGTTAACGCCGCAGGGAATGACTTAGAATACAACGGAAATCCCTCGATGTCAATTATAGCTAAGGAATGGAATGATACAATGTACATTGAGGATTTAGGTGTTTCAACCGTATTTGTAGACGTAGGTTGTAATTTCCGTACTACTGTTCGAAGTGCTGGAGTACATACTCAAAATCTTGAGATAATAGATGAAAATGGAGACTCTATTTGGTCAACAGAAGGGTCTTGTGATAGTACGACTCTGAAATTAGCAAGTGGATCATCTTACAAGTTGGAGTATAGGGTGACTTCAGAAGCAATTAATGAAAGTGTAATCGTTATTACAGATTTCTTCGCTACGGCATTCCAACCACTATTGCTTGATCAAAATGGTGCAACTGTAGACCGTACAGATTTACCTGTAGGTACAGAATATGGATCAATGATGCTAGAAAACCCCACCTATCAGAAAAACCCCTACAGTCTTGATGCCAAGTTAATTTATTCTCTATTCATTCCTTGTCTTGGAATTGGAGCAATGGTCTACATGTTAATGAGAAGCATGGCCAGAGGTTATGAATGGGAAATGAACAAGTGTTATGGATGCGACCTCTGCGACGATGCTTGTCCGGTTAGACTATTCAATGCAGGAGATAAATTAAACATCATCTATAATTCCTGGAACAATGAAGATGATGGAGTTCCACTATACTCATGCCTAACATGTACTGCTTGTACAAATGCCTGCCCACAACTAGTCGACTATGATTCTTACATAGACATCAGAAGAAATTTGATTGTAGGGGGCCCTCCCGCTGCAGAGATACCTCATACGCTACTACAAGCAGTACTTGCGGCAGAAGCAGAAGAAGATGCTGATGATGCGTTTATCCCAGTCGAAGAATACCCAATAGACTCCAGCGTTGGATACTACCCTGGATGTGTTGATTACATAGATCAAGAAATGATATTCAGCCATGTCAACCAAGGTGCAATGAATCTTGGAGAAACAACAGAGGCGGCATTTACTCTGTTTGAAGAAATGGGGAAGGAAGTCACATATCTGGGGAGAGATTTCTTGAAATGTTGTGGACATGATCAGAAATGGCAGGGTATGACTGAAGTTTTTGAGAAACTTAAAACTTACAATCAAAAGAAATTAGGAGATTCAGGAATTGATACCCTAGTTACTTCTTGTGCAGAGTGCTTCAGAACATTTGCAATGGATTATGAACTTGAAGATATGAAAGTTATGCATACAACGGAATATCTAATCGAAAATGGATTCGATATGGAGTTATCAACCTCTGATGATGTCACTGTAACTTATCATGACCCATGCCGTTTGGGAAGACAGATGAATCTCTATGAAGAACCGCGAAACCTGGTCAGTGCAGTAGAGGGAGTTGACTTAGTAGAAATGGAACACCACGGCGAAGAGGGATTATGCTGTGGCGTATCTAGCATGATGTCTTGTAACGAAAATAGCCGAGCTTTGAGATTACAGCGTTTTGATGAAGTAAAGGCCACTGGAGCAGAAATAATGCTCACAAGTTGCCCCAAGTGTGTTAGTCACTTTGAATGTTTAAAGTTTGAAGGAGATCCAAGACATGACTTTGAGATTTTGGATGTTGTTTCTTTCTTAGCAAGACAAGTTGAAGCAAATCGAAGATAGTTATTCAGATAGTAACTTTAGCCGAATGCGATCTGTGCCGAATATATTGCAAGTATGATATTAATCGATATACCAATTAGCGTTGCTTTAGCCATTCTTGGATTTTCATAACCAAGAGCAACCAGCCATAGGAAGAATCCTATCAGCCCACCGCAAGCCAGAGAAATCCATGCTATTTCTATGGAAAGAAAAATAGCCATTGCGAACCACATAACTGGAGCAGATAAAAAACCAACCCAAACCATAGAGTCATAATACCACGGGATATCAACAGGAGCAGCCTCTTTAGACACGACATTGCGTCATTGGGATAATCTATGAAGTTGATGAAATAAGACCGTAGAGTTGAGAAGTCATGGCCTTTAGCCTATATCAGATGACACGTACTGCGGACCTCGCCGCTAGGAGAATTCGTGAACAAAGACGAATTCGTATAGCTATGAATTCCTTACGTGCTGAAGAACGAGCCAAACTAAAGGGTGGTGAAGATGCTGTTGCTTGGGTAAAGGAGGAGCTCTGTATTGGATGTGATCAGTGCACAATTGTTTGTGATGATGATGCCATTGAATTGTATGATAAACCTCTTTTGAGCCCGATTATGAATGTAGATGTTAACCGTAAAGCGAGAGTTCTTCGAGAACCCTGTACTGGTTGCAAATTATGTGTCCTGGCTTGTCCAACTGACGCCATTATAATGATAGACAGGTGATCTAATGTCAAACGAACCTACTAGATTTGGTGCCGAATTTGGGCCTAAAAGAACTGCTAATAGTAAAGGAGTCGGGCTAACAACATTCAAGAATCTGGTTTGGATATCAAATGTAGGTGGCCTTATTCTATGTGCAATAGCACTTGAAATGATAATTACTGGCCAATTTGAACTCGGTTTGTTGTGTATGGTTGCGGGTGTCATAGTGGCTCTTTTCCCATCTAATTACGAAATAGTAGGAATGGATACTCTTGATCCAAATAGCCCTCTAGAGTCTACTGATGAGGAAGAAAATAAAGAAGAATAGAGGACGAGATTAGGAATTACCTAGTGACATTCCAATCACTAACATCTTCCAAGAGGCTGAGAAGATCTCCACTACGCAAATTATTACTTGTATCTGTAAAATGAACAGCATGGAATAAACGCAGACCTATTGCCATATCTGGTTGTTTTCTCAACTGCTTTGCCAGAACACCATAGTCATCAATCCACTGAGACACATGAGGAGTCAATTCATTGATTATATCAGATACTAGTTTTGGACTAGTTGCTGTTCCTGCAGGAAGTTTAGGTCTACGAACTATTTCCATTGGCAGTCTAGTTAACTCGGCAGCGGTCCTCAATGCCATTTTCTCATCATGAGAGGAAATTCGATATGAAATAGGCAATCTGTTTGATATACTGCGATGATTGCTACTTAGGAAAGGTACTCTCGCTTCTATCCCATAAGACATGCTATGCCTATCACCAAGCCTTAGCTGAAAGTTACTCAATTGCCCTCTAGTTTGTTCAAATTCAAGCGCTGAAGGTATGTCTTTGAGATTATGTTCAGGATATATTGATTCTTCAGACCACGCTTTACCTAATCCACGATCATTAGAAGAAATTGTGATTTCTTCCGCTAATTCTAATCTCTCACGAATTACACGAGAATGGGCATTCAAATTTCTATAACGTGAGTAACCAGCATGTAACTCATCAGCACCTTGTCCACACAATGCAACATTTGTATGACCATTCATCATTTCAAAAACAGATTGCCAGAAAATAACAGTAATGTCGAGATCCTCGCCATGCCATGAAAATTTAGAAAGACCTTTCCACATTGTATCTTCATCTTGAATGGATACTTTATGATCTAAATCATGGTGTTTGGCAACTAAGCACGCCGCTTTCAAATCTACATTTTCCTCTGAATCTGCAACTGTCCAAGCGCTTGGTCGGTCTATTGATTTTGATATGGCTACGTCATTGGCTATGCTAGCAATTAATCCAGAATCTAAACCACCTGAAAGAACAACCCCAACTGGAACGTCTGCCATCAAACGGTCTTCGATACTATTTCTGAGAGATTCTAACAAAACTTTAGCTTGAGTGGCAGGATTCCAAGATTTGGCCAGTTTAACTCTAGGTTTATCGTAATTCACAACACCTGTCAAATATGCTCTTCCATTTTCATCTAGTGACCATGTTTCGATAGTACCGATTCCAACTGAAGTCACATTAGAAAAAAGTGTAGTCTGATCTAAGGGGTATTCGTATGCAAGACGTACTGATAAGGCGTTTATATCAGGCATTGCTGAAAAATCAGGATGAGTATGGAATGCTTTTACTTCCGAAGCAAAAAGGAGCGTGCCATCATTTAGAATTGTTCTTACTATTGGCTTAACACCCATTGTGTCCCGACATAGTATCAATTCATTCGCCCTATTGTCCCAAATTGCAAAACCCCACATTCCATCAAGTTTCCGAACCCATTCTACATGTTTTAATGCGGGATTATGAGTTCCTTCTGTATTCCTTTTACTAAAGTCAGATATGTATTTCTTGTGTAGAGCAAGAATTGATTCGCCATCTCCATTTGTTCTAAAGGGATAGTCTGTTAATTTTTCCCTCAGTGAGATATAATTGTAAATTTCGCCATTAAAAAGAAGAGTACAACCATGGTCTGATTCAATCGGTTGATTCGAATTTAATAAATCTATGATTGAAAGTCGTGAATGACCGAATGTGATTGTTCCAACACCCTGTTTTACATCTTCTTTGAAAAAACCAGATCCATTGGGACCTCTATGAATGATTGCTGAAACCATAGATTCCGCATCTGATAGATTTCCATTACCTAGAATTCCTGCAATACCACACATAATCTATCAACAAATCTGGAAAATAAACTAAATTGGTCAAATTTCAAATTGGATATGCTATAAAAATAGCAAAAGAAAGTACAGATGCTAGAACCCAAACAAACAGATATGTATTCTGTGAAATTGGAGATTCTACAATACCCGTCTTGTCGTCTGATTCGGCCATCTCTATCATTTGTTCCAGAAGTGCTAGGGTTGTAAATGTGACTGTTTCAAAATAAGGAATGCATGATTAAAAGGGCAATCAGAGGTAAGATTATCATTGTAGCATTATCATCAATCCACTTCACTGTAGGTATTTCTCCTAACACAGTCAAAGGAGCAAGAATGATCGCATAGATTAATGGTGTTGAGAAAAGATGCACTGATATCAACCAGACTAAATATGAAACTACAAGACCTGCGATTATTGCTTTTTTAAGGCCTGCTTTCGATCTTTTCACTTCACCCATCAGAGGGTCTACAAAAGTCAAACCGAGAATTATTGGAATAGTATATTTTCCTGCATTAAGACCACTTCCCTCCTGAGGAGCAAGAAGTAGGGTTGCACATACGGCCAAGGCACCCCAAGCAAGTGCACTTATCTGATTAGACTCATATTCACGTTGGCCGACGATTATTATTCCAAGTCTAATTCTTATTAGTTCGATTATAAGGAAAGCCACACCAACCCAAGTTACAAATTCCCTTAATGAAAGTGAAAATAGACTAGAAATATCCTCACCCCATAAATGGTAGACAAATGGTATTACCCCCATTGAAATATGTGTTACTCGACGAAACCAATGGCCTCCATGGCCACCTACTGAATGCTTTGCATGATCTATATCAACTGGAATTTCACTATTCATATATTCAACCCATATTTATTGTAATATTAATATTTAATTAAGATTTTCTAATCATTTCAACTGCTTGAGAAAGAGAAATTTTACCAACCTCTATGTCTGAAATTACTTCTTCCAATGAATTAGAACTTAACAGAACAGAATCCCAAGCAGATATTAAACGTTCTCTAATTCGCATTCTATTACGATTAGGAGATGATTTTAAGAGATCTAATTCATCAATTATTTCTGAAATGCCATCTCCTTTATGAGCAGAAGCAAGTAATACATTGGGATGTTCATTGTTAAGAGAAAGTGCAGATCTAATTGAATCAGCAGCATTTTGAGAGTTCTTAAGATCTGATTTGTTGATTACAATTAAGTCCGCCATCTCAATGATCCCTGATTTCTCTGCTTGAATAATATCGCCTCGGTCAGGTCCGTCGACTAATATTATGACATCTGCAAATGCAACAACTCGTATTTCAGATTGACCTGCCCCCACGGTTTCGATAACTATGTTATCCCAACCACATTCAGAAAGAACATCAATCATTGGAGTTAAACAATTCATCAAGCCACCCGGATGATTTCTAGTTGCTAGAGATCTGACAAATACTAATTCACTAGAATCTGCATTTACCATACGCATGCGATCACCTAGTAATGCACCACCACTGAGTGGAGAAGAAGGATCTACTGCTAATACAGCTACAGATTCGCCACGACTAATCCATTCATCAATTAATTTACCTATAAGTGATGATTTTCCTACACCGGGAGGGCCAGTGATTCCTAATGATTTACCAGTATTATTATCTAAAGGAGAGGCTCCTCCTTCTTCTAGATACGTAAGTAACTTCGCTAAAGATCTACGATTGCCCCTCCTTGCTTCTGCGAGAAGTAAATCGGCTTCACTCATTCCAATACCAACCTGATTTTTCACCTATTCCAACAGGTTTATTTTCCTTTTTTCTATCTCCAACAACTTCTAGGAAATTTAGAATTTCTATAGTAGTACTACCTGGGCCGAATATAGCCCTAATACCTTCATCATACAGGGCTTCTCTATCGTCAGGAGGGATTATTCCCCCAGCAAAAACAACAACATGATTGAGCCCCTCTTGACGTAAAATAGCAGATACCCTTGGTATTAACACATCATGAGCCCCAGATAGAGTAGACAATCCCAAGGCATCTGCATCCTCGTCATTAACAATTCTGACAATTTCTTCAGGAGTTCGACGTAATCCGGTGTAAATAACCTCATTACCCCCATCCCTTAGAGCTCTTGCAATGACCTTAGCACCCCTATCGTGCCCATCTAAGCCGGGTTTGGCAACTACGATACGCATGTTTACCTTGACATATCGGAGTAGGAAGGTTGCCTTCAAGCAACCGATTGACAACTGACAATAACTGATATTCTTTGGGGAATGCTCATGGGCGGCTTCGCACCGTTGAAGCACGTACCATGTCAGGTGTGAAGGAACGTATCGATGATTTACGTCGTCGAAAGGCTAAGGCTGAAGCAGGCGGCGGACAAAAAAGAATCGCAGCACAACACAAAAAGGGTAAGATGACTGCACGTGAAAGAATCGAACAACTATTGGATGAAGCCTCTTTTGTTGAGGTTGATTCTTTAGTAGAACATAGGTGTAGAGACTTTGACATGGATCGTAATATTATACCAGGTGACGGAGTAGTATGTGGGCATGGAACTATAGACGGAAGAACGGTTTATTGTTTCGCCCAAGATTTTACAGTATATGGCGGTTCACTAGGTGAAATGCATGGTTTGAAAATTTGTAAAATTCTTGATATGGCACTTAAAACTGGATCTCCTATAATTGGGCTAAATGATAGCGGAGGAGCAAGAATACAAGAAGGAGTCGCGAGTCTAGGATCATATGCTGAAATATTCTTCAGAAATGTTCGTGCAAGTGGGGTAATTCCGCAAATTTCAGTTATCATGGGACCTTGTGCAGGAGGAGCGGTTTATTCACCCGCGATTACTGATTTTGTGGTCATGGTAGATCAAACTTCTCATATGTTCATAACTGGACCTGAAGTAATTAAAACTGTTACAAATGAAGAAGTTAGTTTTGAGGATCTAGGCGGTGCATCAACGCACTCAACTAAGTCTGGAGTGACTCACTTCACAGCCGAAGATGATCAAGAGGCAATAGAACTTGTAAGAGATCTTGTGAATATGCTTCCATTAAATAATCTTGAGAAGCCACCTATAATTCCAACAAATGACCCATATGATAGAGAATGTGAATCTCTAGACAATTTAGTACCGAATAATCCCTCGACCCCATATGATATAATTGAGGTAATAGAAGGCACTCTTGATGAAGGTGCATTCATGGAAGTGCAATCAGAATTCGCAGGTAACATCGTTATTGGTTTGGGTAGATTAGGAGGTCACACGATAGGAGTAATAGGTAATCAACCAAAGGTTCTAGCTGGTTGTCTAGACATAGATGCGTCAGTAAAAGCCGCAAGATTTGTGAGATTTTGTGATGCTTTCAATATTCCATTACTGACTTTTGTAGACGTTCCCGGATTCCTCCCAGGTGCTAGTCAAGAATGGGGGGGTATTATTCGACATGGGGCGAAATTATTGTATGCTTATGCAGAAGCAACAGTACCTAAAATGACTGTAATAACAAGAAAAGCATACGGCGGAGCATATGATGTAATGTCTAGTAAACACATCCGTGGAGATTACAATGTAGCATGGCCTACAGCACAATTAGCAGTAATGGGAGCAGAGGGGGCAGTCCAGATAATCCATAGAAGAAGAATTGAATCTTCGGGAGACCCTGAAGGCGAACGTAGTCGGCTAATTGATGATTATGAAGATACATTTGCAAACCCATACAGGGCTGCTGCTTTGGGTTATATTGATGATGTCATTCAGCCTCGAGAGACTCGCTCGAAATTGATTAAGGCCTTGGGGGCTTTACTAGAAAAAGAAGAAAGTAGACCTGCAAGAAAACATGGAAACATACCACTATGAGGATTTATGATGGCTAGTCAAAAAGAAAAAATTCTAGCCGCAGCCATAATTGCCGTATTAATTGAAGAAGAAGAAGGAGAATTCCTAAGACTAAGCATAGCACGAGACAGAGGAGATTCATGGACTCAAGATCACAGGAGATCTCTGATAGGAAGACGGAATTTATTTCGCTCACGTTCGCGAAGAAGTACATCGAGGTGATTTTTTTGAGTACTCGTAAAGTCAAAGTTGACGGTGAGGATTTCGAAGTAAAACTAGAAAAAACCGAAGGCATTTGGAAAGTAGAAGTAAACGGAACTTCTTTTGAAATCGAAGTAGATGCATCAAGGAATAAAAGCCTGGGTGGTAGGAAAAAGAAGAAACGTGTCGGGGGGAAAAAATCAGGAATAATATCTTCTTCAATCCCTGGTAAAATCGTTTCCATATCGGTTGATTCAGGCGATGCTGTAAAAGAAGGAGATGTTGTGATGATTATTGAAGCTATGAAAATGCAAAATGAAATTCATGCGCCTT
>CESM01181088.1_pt1 | contig 31073 bp, 26 predicted proteins | sample 361421 | NCBI WGS metagenome assembly CESM01 (sample SAMEA2622219, study PRJEB7988) | marine metagenome | isolation source: saline water (ENVO:00002010), including | reverse complement strand
ATTGGAATAATTACTACTTGAAATGGTGATAATTTCGGAGGCAAAACCAACCCTGAGTCATCAGAATGGGTCATTATTAATGCTCCCATAAGTCTAGTGGAAACTCCCCAAGAAGTTGCCCATACATATTTAAGAGATCCATCTTTATCTGCGAATTTAACATCGAATGCCTTGGCAAAATTCTGACCAAGAAAATGTGATGTTCCAGCTTGCAATGCTTTGCCATCTTGCATCATTGATTCAATACTATATGTTTCCACAGCTCCTGCAAATCTTTCACTTTCTGTTTTAGTACCAATAACTACTGGCATTGCCATAAAATTTTCAGCAAATTTAGAATATACATTTACCATCTTTTCTGTCTCTTCAAGAGCTTCCTCCTTTGTAGAATGAGCTGTATGTCCCTCCTGCCATAAAAATTCTGAAGTTCTTAAAAATAATCTAGTTCGCATTTCCCATCTTACAACATTTGCCCATTGATTTACCAGTATTGGTAAATCTCTATAAGATTGAATCCATTTTCTATATGTATCCCATATAATCGTTTCTGAAGTTGGCCTTACAATTAATTCTTCTTCTAACTTTGCACTTTCATCTACAACAACTCCTTTTCCTTCTGGAGAATTTTTTAATCTATAATGAGTTACAATTGCGCATTCTTTAGCAAAACCATCTACATGACTAGCCTCCTTACTAAAATAAGATTTAGGAATAAATAATGGAAAATATGCATTTTGATGACCTGTTTCTTTGAACATCCTATCTAATTCAGATTGCATTTTTTCCCATATAGCAAATCCATATGGTTTGATAACCATACACCCTCTAACTCCTGAATTCTCTGCTAAATCTGCATATTGTACTAATTCATTATACCATTGAGAGTAATCTTTGTCTCTTGATGTTAGTTTTTTTCCCATTTTAATTTAAAATTTTGTAATTTTATGCAAAGTTTTTCGTTATTTGTAATACAATAAAAGCAAATTTAACAATATTAAACTTATAATAACAAAAATTATTAAAAATGAAATCTAACATAATTTTATTTCTGCTGTTTTTTATTACTTCATGTACTACTACATATCAAACGTATAATTACACAGACCCAAATTATCTGACTGCAGAAGAATTTACTTCTTATTCAATATTGAACACAGATCAAAAATTTTCAAATCAGAATGATTATATTAACGAAGATTCAGATTTAGATAGTATTAATAATATAGAAGATTTCACTATAAACAATTATTATTACGATGATTATGACTTTTATTACACTTCAAGAATAAGAAGATTCCATAATCCATATTATAGTTATGGTTACTATGGTCCATATTATACTAATAGTTACTGGTATACAGGAAACCCTAATTATTATTCAAATACAATATACTCATCTTATGGATGGGGATATAGTAATTATTACAATAGCTATCTTGGATATTATGACCCTTATTATGATTATTATTCATATCATTATTATCCATATATAAATCACTATGGATATGGACATTACCATAATCATTTCCATGGAAATCACCACAGCTCGAATGTAAACTCAAATAATAGAGACTATATATTTGGACACAGAAAAAGTTTTAAAAGTAGAAGTCACCACTCTATTAGTATAAACAAACCAAATAATTCAATTAGTACATCTACTATCAATTCAATAGACATTAAACCTGATTTAAACAATACAGTTAAAAATAATTCTAATACAATTAAAAATAATTCTAATATAAAAATCAATAAAAATGTAACGAAAAATAATCAATCTATAATTAACACAAATAAAACCAGTATAATAAACAAAAATTCTAATAACAAACGAAACAAGTTTAATAAATCAAATACATACAATAAGTCAAATAAAAATTCCTCAAACTTTAACAACAGGAACACTTTCAATAATTCTAGAAATAAAAACTCAAATTTCAAGAATTCAAATAATAGAAACTCAAACAATAGAAATACTAAACCAAGAAAATAATCATAAATGAAACAAAAAATATTTTTATTAATTAACTTTATTATTGGAATAAACTTAAATGCTCAAAATGAAATAGATGCTTTAAGATATTCTCAAGATAATATTTTTGGAACAGCAAAATTTAACTCAATGTCTGGAAGTTTCGGTTCTTTAGGAGGTGACTTTAGTGTACTAAGTAATAATCCAGCTGGTATTGCTTTATATCAAAACTCAGAATTTAGTATAACACCTGGATTGAATTATATAGAAAGTAAAAGTAATTTACAAGGAAATATTAATTTCTCACAGCAATATGGATCCTTAATATCCAATTTAGGTGTAATTTTAGTTGGGGATATTATCGATGATAAATGGCAAAGAGTTAATATAGGTTTTGGTTGGAATCAAACAGCAAGTTATAATAATTCAATCTATTTAAATAGAAATAATGAAAATAGTTCTTTAGCTGATTTATTTTTAGAAGAAGCGGATGGATTAACAATTGACAATCTTAATAGTTTCGGAACATCTCTTGCATTTTGGACAGACATTATTGATTTAGAAAACAACTTAGTAGATACATCAACTAATTGGTATGCTTTTGATAATGGTAATTATATATCTCATGTAAACCCTTTATCTCAAAAAAGACAGTTTGAAAACATTAATAGTTATGGGGATAAAGGTGAATTTGTAATATCAATTGGATCATCATATGAAGATAATATATACTTTGGAGCAACTATTGGATTTCCCTTAATCTATTATAGTGAAACCAGCACATACACAGAAAACAATTTCATTGATACAACTTATAACTTAAGAGAATTTAATTACACACAAAATTTAACCGCAAACGGAAGCGGAATAAATCTAAAGTTTGGTAGTATTCTAAGAATTAATCATAAAACAAAGATAGGAGTATCAATAAATACGCCATCTTATATCACTATGGAAGAAGATTATTCAACAAGAATGAATACACTCTGGAGCAATGGCGAACGTATTTCAGAAGAATCTCCTCTAGGATACTTTACATATGATATTATAACTCCTTGGAAGATTTCATCATCAGCTTCAACAGTGATAAATGATAAGTTTTTAATTAACGCTGAAATCGAACAAATTGACTATAGCTTTACTCATTTTATTTCTAATAATTATTCATTTATAGATGAGAACAACATAATTAGTAGTTTATATAAAAAAGCCACTAATATTAAATTTGGTGGAGAATTGAATCTTCATCCATTTAAATTAAGAGGAGGTTACGCAATCCTTGAATCTCCATTTAATGATCAAAACATAAACAACTCTGAAAACTATAGTGCTGGACTTGGTATAGATTTTGGTTTAAGTTTTTTTGATGTTAGCTATACTATAAACAGATCTTACTCATCATATACTATGTACAGCCCAGAGAATGAAGCAAGTGCAAATATTAGAAATGAAGTTCACTATCTTCTATTCACTTTAGGTGTTAGATATTAATAAATGATATTTTATTTAGATAAAATATTAGAATCAACTAAAATTCTTCCACAATGTTCACAAACAATAATTTTTTTGTGCATCTTAATATCTAATTGTCTTTGAGGTGGAATTTGATTATAACATCCACCACAAGCATCTCTATCTACAGAAACTAGTGATAAACCATTTCTTACACTTGATCTAATTCTTTTATATGATTCTAGTAATCTTTGATCAATTTTCTTTTGAAATTTATCTGACTTAGCAATCAACTCATTTTCTTCTTTCTCAGTTTCAGATGTGATTTCAGAAAGTTCAGATTTCTTTTCTTTTAAATTTTCTTGTAAATCTTCTAACTTTTCCGCATCCTTAACAATTACTTCATCCTTCATCAATATTTTAGCTTTAAATTCATTTATCTTCTTTTCAGATAATTCTTTCTCAAGCTCTTGAAACTCTATTTCTTTAGTTAATGAAACAAATTCTCTGTTATTTTTAATATTATCTAATTGAGACTTATACTTAACTATTAATTCATCAGAGTTCTTTATTGATTCTTTAAGAGACTTCTTTGTTAACTTTAAATCATCTTTTTCATCTTTAAATTTATCTAATCTTGTATTAATCCTTACAATTTCGTCTTCTAAATCTTGAATCTCTACTGGTAATTCACCTCTAACTATTCTTAATTGATCAATTTGAGAATCTATAATTTGCAAATTATACAGTGATTTCAGTTTTTCTTCTACTGAGAGTGATATGCTTATCTTCTTTGCCATTCTATATGTAATTTATAGGATTTGTATTTACTTTTGATAACAGGACAGCAAATTTACTAAAATTATTAATAATCAAGTCATAAATCAACTCCTTTGTGAATTGTTCACTCTCATAATGACCTACATCAGCAATTATTATGTTATTTTCTGCATTAAAAAAATCATGATATTTAAAATCTGAGGTGATAAAAATATCAGATCCAGAACTTATTGCTTCATTTAATAAGAAACTTCCGCTTCCTCCACAAACTGCTACTTTTTTAATACGATCATTAACTATTTTGGTGTGTCTTATACATTTAGTTTGAATTTTTTTCTTTAATAATTTTAAAAAATCAGTTGAATCCATCTCTTCAATCAATTCTCCAACAATTCCAGTACCAACTTCTTGAAATGAATTTCTAATATTAATTATTTGATATGATACCTGTTCGTATGGATGAACATTTATTAGCTCCTTTAACATTTTAGATTCTATATTTTTAGGATATAATAATTCTATTTTAAATTCATCTGTCTCCTCTAAAACTCCTATTTCTCCAATAGATGGATTAGCATTTTTCGTAGGTAAAAAAGTTCCAACACCATTAATTCTAAAAGAACAATTCTTGTAATTTCCCAATGAACCTGCTCCAATATCAAAAAGTGATTGGAGTACTTTTTTTGAATCTTTCTTTGGTACATAAAATTCAAGTTTTCTTAAAAAATTATTTTTTGGAGATAAAATTTTCTTATTTTCTAAACCAATTATATCTGCTATTTTTGAACTAACACCACCAATTATATTATCTAAATTAGTATGAATTGCGTATATTGCAATATTATTCTTAATAGCTTTTATTATTGTTCTTTCTATATAATCTTTTCCATTTAATTTTTTAATACCTGAAAAAATGATCGGATGATGAGCTATAACTAAATTACACCCATTTTCAATTGCTTCGTCAATGACTTCCTCTGTACTATCAATACATATAAGAGCAGAGGTTATATCCATTTCTTTATCTCCAATTAATAGTCCTGAGTTATCATAATCTTCCTGCAAATTTAAAGGTGCATTTTTTTCTAAAAAATTAGTTAAATCTTTAATTTTCATTTTTCAAATATACAAATAGTTCATATATGACTATCTTTGCTCAATGAGATTTTTACTATTGTTTATTTCTTCCATATACGGATTATTAATATTTATTAGAAATAAATTATTTGATTTGAAAATTCTCAAATCTAAAATTTTTAACATTCCAATAATTTGTGTTGGAAATATCTCAAGTGGAGGAACAGGAAAAACTCCTCAAATTGAATACCTTATTGATTTTCTATCTAATAAAAATATAGCAGTTCTTAGCAGAGGATATGCAAGAAAATCTACAGGATTCATAATTGTTGATGAAACATCTTCATCGAAAATAGTGGGAGATGAGCCGCTTCAAATCAAACAAAAATTCCCGCAAATAAAAGTTTTTGTTTGTGAAAGCAGAAGGAAAGGGATAAAAAAAATCATGAAATTATATCCAAATACAGAATTAATATTAATGGATGATGGATTTCAACATAGATGGATAAAAGCTGGTATTTATATTTTATTAAATAATTATGAAAAACCATTTTATTCAGACAATTTAATACCCCTAGGAAGTTTAAGAGAGTTTAAGAATGGGGCTGAAAGAGCAGACATCGTAATTACAACAAAATGTCCTAATCTTGAAAATAACGAAAAAGAATTAATTAAATCTAAAATTAAATTATTTAATAATAAAAATACATACTTTTCTTCAATCAAATATTTACAAATTAAACCTGTATTTAATGCAGAAAAAATTTCAGATTTGTTCAACTATAATGTAATATTAGTAACATCTATCGCTGATTCAAATAATCTTATAAAATATTTGGAGGCAAAGGAAAATAAAGTTAATCATATACGATACCCTGATCATTATAATTTTAGAAAAAAAGATATTGAAAAGATAATATATTCCTATAAAAAATCAAATTATAAAAAAAATATTATATTGATTACCGAAAAAGACAAGGTAAAAATTAATAAATTTGAAAAATATTTTGAAAAAATAGATATTTATTTTATACCTATAAAAACTAAAATTCACAACTCAGCAAAATTTAATACAGAAATCCTAAAATATGTTAGAAAAAATCAAAAAAAGCGCTAATTTTATTAAGAATCATACAGATTTTTATCCAGATTATGGAATTATTTTAGGAACTGGTTTAGGAGGTTTAGTTTCAGAAATTGATATTAAACACTCAATCCCTTATGAAAAAATTCCTTTCTTTCCTATTTCTTCAGTAGATGGTCATCATGGAAGATTAATACTTGGAAATCTAGGGAATAAAAAAGTTGCTGCAATGCAAGGAAGATTTCATTTTTATGAAGGATATGATTCAGAAAAATTATCCTTACCAATAAGAGTTTTGATCAACTTAGGAATCAAAAAGTTATTTTTATCAAACGCAAGCGGAGGAATAAACCCTAATTTCAATATTGGAGATCTAATGATTATAGAAGATCATATCTGTCTTATTCCTAATCCATTAATCGGTAAAAATATAGAAAAATTAGGACCAAGGTTTCCTGACATGAGTGAACCATATGATAAGACTCTTATTTCATATGCAGAACAAATAGCATTTGAAAAAAAAATTCAAATAAAAAAAGGGGTCTATGTTGCGCTTACAGGACCTACTCTAGAAACTCCAGCAGAATATAAATTTATGAGAATAATTGGAGGTGACACTGTCGGAATGTCGACTGCTCCAGAAGTTATTATTGCTAGACACATGAATATACCGTGTTTTGCTATATCAGTTATTACCGACCTAGGAGTTCCTGGAAAAATAAAAAAAGTTACTCATGAAGAAATCCAAAAAATATCAGAATTAGCCGAACCTAAACTTACATTAATAATTAAAGAACTAATCTCTAAATTATGAAAAAGCTATATTTAACAATATTCACATTTACAATATTTAATACTGGAAATGCTCAACTTAACTCAAATTTATTATTTAATTGGGATGATCCTAATTTAATTGGTTCAAGTATGTATGACAACACTTACAATGAATGTTGGGCCCTTACTATAAATAATAGAGAAATTGCTATAATTGGTTCCACTGCAGGAACTCACTTTTTTGATATCACTGATCCACAAAATAGTATTGAAGTAGCTTTCGTTTCAGGAGGAAGTACTGGATCTGGAATCATCCACCGGGACTATCATGACTATAATGAATACTTATATGCAGTTTGCGATGAAGGAAATACTAGTACTCTTCAAATTATTGATATTTCAAATTTACCTAATAGCGTTTCAATTGTTTATGATTCTGATTCTTTATTCCAAAGAGCTCATAATATTTTTATAGATACTGCAACTGCAAAACTTTATGCATGCGCAGTAAAGCATATCAATCCAGTCAGCTATACAGCTATGGATATATATTCATTATCAAATCCAATCTCTCCAAATCTAATATACACATATAATGAAGTTGGTCATGTACATGATGCTTATGTCAGAAATGATACAGCTTTCCTTAATTGCGGAAATGATGGATTAAGAATTGTTGATTTTCATTATTTAGATTTTAGTGGAGGAATAGAACCTGTTGAATTAGCTTCTTTAAATTCATATCCTGATGCTGGATACAATCACTCAGGATGGCTTTCAGAAAATGGTAATATATATGCTATGCAAGACGAAAACCATGGATTTGATGTTAAAATATTAGATGTGTCTGATTTTAATAATATCACTGTAATCTCAAATTTTAATTCTGGAACAAATCCACAATGTATGGCACATAATGGAATTATTAAAGATGAACTTTTATATATCTCATATTATCATGATGGTCTTAGAATTTTTGATATTTCAGATCCTTATAACCCCACACAAGTTTCTTACTATGACACATATTTACCAAACTCATATAATTCATATAAAGGAGCTTGGGGAGTGTATCCATTTCTCCCTTCCGGAAATATTATAGTTTCTGATATGCAAACTGGACTTTATATCCTAGATTGTAATATTCATATAAATTCGAATAAAATCATCTCAAATAAATCTCATATATATCCGAATCCTGTTTCAGAATATTTTACAATTCACAGTTCCGCTAATATGATTGAAATATTTGATATTACAGGAAAAATAATAACACAAAAATCAATTCTTAATAAAGAAACTATACACAGAAAAAATATATTATCAGGATCATATTTTTATAAACTTTTGGATGAAAAAAATAATGAAATTAATACTGGCAAAATTATCTTTAAGTAAATGAATAATATCGAAAAATATGAAGCAGTAATTGGGCTTGAAGTACATGCTCAACTACTAACAAATTCAAAAGCATATTCTTCAGAAGAAAATACTTATGGAGCTAATCCTAATACTAAAACATGTCCAATTTCTTTAGGTCATCCGGGCACTCTTCCTGTTGCTAATTCAAAAGTAATTGATTATGCAATAAAAATGGGGATTGCTATTGGATCTAAAATTAGAAAGGTAAATGAATATGCTAGAAAGAATTATTTCTATGCTGATCTTCCTAAAGGATTTCAAATTACCCAAGATAAAACACCAATATGTAATGGAGGTAATATTGAAATTAAAGATGAAAATGGGAAAGAAAAAACAATAAGAATTAACAGAATACACATGGAAGAAGATGCTGGTAAAAGCATCCATGATTTAGATCCATTTCATACTTTAATAGACTTAAATAGAGCTGGTATACCACTAATTGAAATTGTAACCGAACCAGATATTACAAGTTCTGATCAAGCATACAATTATATTCAAGAAATAAGAAAATTAGTGCGCTATTTAGAAATATGTGATGGAAATATGGAAGAAGGAAGTTTAAGATGTGATGCTAATGTATCAGTTAGATTAAAAGGGTCAAAAAAATTAGGAACGAAGGTAGAAGTAAAGAATATGAACTCTATTAGCAATGTTAAAAAGGCAATAGAATTTGAAATAAATAGACAAATACATTTATTAGAAGAAGGGGTGAAAATTATTCATGAGACCAGGAGTTTTAATGCATTTAATGGAGAGACTATATCAATGAGACACAAAGAAAAAGCTAATGATTATAGATATTTTCCTGAACCAGATCTACAACCAATAATTATTAATCAAGAATATATATCTAAAGTTAAAAATTCATTACCATTACTTCCAAAGGAACTTTTCAATAAATTTACATCAGAATTTGGACTCTCAAAATATGATACTGACATTTTAATTGAAGAAAAAGAATTAGCACTATATTATTTAGAGATTGTGAAATTTAATAAAAACTATAAATCTATAGCAAACATAGTAAATGGACCAATTAAAGCTCATCTGAATGAATTAGGTGAAAAAATTGAAAACTTTAGTATATCCGCTAAAAGGATTGCGGAATTAATACAATTAATTGATGATGGTAAAATAAGTAACTCCATAGCTACATCAAATATTTTTACGGAAATGTTGAAATCAAATAAATCACCTTTGGAAATAGCGCAAAAGCATAACCTAATTCAAGAATCAAATACAGATTATATAAATAATATTGTTGAAGAATCATTAAAAAAATACCCAGAAAAAGTAAAAGAATATAAATCAGGAAAAAAAGGTCTAATTGGTCTTTTTATGGGGGAAATCATGAAGATTTCTAAAGGAAAAGCTGATCCAAAATTAGCTAATAAAATTTTAATTAAAGAACTTGAAAAATAAACTAAAATCAAATAAAAAAATATACTTTGCTTCAGATTTTCATTTAGGAGATCATATCTCAGAAAATAAAGAAAGAGAGATGAAAATTGTATCATGGCTTGAAGATATTAAAAGAGATGCAAAATGTATTTACTTACTTGGAGATATATTTGACTTTTGGTTTGAATATAAAAAAGTGATTCCAAAAGGTTTTGTTAGGATTCTTGGTAAATTTGCTGAACTTACAGACTCAGGAATAGAAATTAATTTTGTTGTTGGAAATCATGATTTATGGGCAAAAGATTATTTATATAATGAATGTGGGATCAATATACACCATAAACAACTAGAATTTTCGATAGATGAAAAATATTTTTTCATTGCTCATGGAGATAATTTAGGTAATAGCAAAAGGTCTTTAAAAATCTTAAAGTTTATCTTCAAAAATAAATTTTGTCAGTGGATGTTTTCTAAAATTCATCCAGACCTTTCATTTAAGATTGCTCATAAATGGAGTAAATTTAGCAGAGAAAATGGGGGAAATCCTAATTATCTTGGTCCAAATAATGAACATCTTCAAATTTTTTGTAAAAATCATTCAGAAAAAAATCCTCATATCAATTATTATATGATGGGGCATCGTCATCTTCCTTTAATGGTTAAGATTTCTGAAAATGTTACATACTGTAACACAGGGGATTGGATTACTAACTTCAGTTATTTTGAATTTAATGGAAAAGAAATCAAAATTAAGTACTACAAATAATAAATAATCTAATTACTCTACTATCATAGAATTAGTTTCCAAAATAATTCCATTTTGAATTAAAGAAACAAAATAAAGACCTGATTCTAATTTAGAAATATCTAGTTCTAAAGAATGTATTCCAGAAGACAGATTATCTTTAAGTAATAAAGCTACCTCCTTTCCTAAAACATTATATACCTTTAACTGAACGTCGGATTCATGACTTATATCAAAAATAAAGTTAGATTTATCCTTAGAAGGGTTTGGATATATAGAAAAACCTAATCTATTATTGATTTCTGAATTTAATTCTAAATCCGAAAGTTCACCTATCTCAATATTATCAATATAAAATCTATTAGTCAGTGAAGATACATTATATTCAAATTTAAACCTTATATTCTGAGATTTTAAATCATTTGAACCTATCTTATCATATGTCGTTAAATTATTCCATACTACCGAAGAATTAGGAATGAAATTATCTTGATAATATCCAGCTGATGAAATTTCTTCAGCAGATAATGTATGTAATTCTTTCCATACTCCACATTCTTTTGAATAATATATTATTAAGTCATTAGTAGGAAATGAATTAACTGCAGCTCCAATATAATCAAAAGAAATAGCTGGATTATTCAAATCAGAAAGATCAAAAGTTTGTGTTTCAAATATAACAGGATTAGCTGATGTTAATTTTTTTCCATTTAACATCATACATGAGTTGCCATCACTACAATTACTGTTGCTTATTAACTCCCAATGAGGATTAGCTGAAACATTAAAATCCCAATCAGCTACAAGATTATTATTTATTAAATTTAAATCATCCGTTATACTGCCAGACTCAAAACTATATTTATAAGAATTGTTATTGTTCTCAGAAACATCTGACAAAATTGTTATGAAATTCTCTTTTGTTACAGATGAGATACAACTACTTTCATAATGAGCTAAATAATATGTTTCTTCATATTGACCTCTATATAATAATGTATCTAAATCTACACTATAATTACTATCATCTAAAAATAATTCAGCTGGGTAAAGTAAATTATAAGAATTAACTTCACTTTCAGAACCTTCAATATATTTAGTTTCAACAATTGTCTCAATATTAGAATATCCTGGACTAATATCATCCATAGAATAAGCCTTTACAATGACATTATCTAGATATTCTATTGTCAATGTCACATCATAACTACCATCATTACTATAGACATGTTGTGGGGAATTAACAGAAGAAGTATTTCCGTCTCCGAATTGCCATGTTAAAGAAGATATATTTGAAAAAATGTTTTTATTACTCTTAAAAACACTTGACTCACCTAAACAATTATAATAATTATCATAATTTTCAGTGAAATCTACTGTTTTTATACAGTTTTCTCCAACATAACCATCGGCAGTTCCAGTAAATGTTACATTTTCATTTGACCAAAGAAACTTTCTAAATGGATAATTTTCTTCATCACCCTCAAGTGTTTGATTAACAATTTCCATCTGACCATCTGTAAACATTGAAGTTACTTGATCAGGAGAATAATCCATATAATTAACAAACATTTCTCCAGCAGGATTAATTGAATCTGCAACACATACATTTAAATTATGAGGAAAATCAGAAAGTTGAACTCCCCAGTTTTCCTCCTTAGCGGTTGGTGTATCCATTACTCCATCATCTCCACACAAAGCGTCTCCCCAAGTATGCCTTAATCCTAACCAATGACCAACTTCGTGAGTTAAAGTGTGACCATCTTTAAATTCATCAGATCTTATAGCAACTCCATCAGTAGACATAGAACCTGACCAAGGAAATTGAGCATAACCTAGCAAAGTATTTCCATCAGAATCTGGCAATGACCTTACAACCCATATATTAAAATATTGATAACTATTCCAATAACTTAAAGACTTAACTATATCTCTTGGAGATGGAACATCTGTTAGATCTGATTGTATTCTAACAATACCATTTGTAGCATTAGTATCAGGGTCAACTTTCGCTAATCTAAATTCAACATTAGCACTTCCAGAAACAGCAGCAAATACTGGAGGTGTAGTTAACAAATTATCAGATTGTCTATTTATATTCTTATTTAGTTGATCTATTGCATACTGGACATCTTCATCAGTTACATTTTCTGATCCAAAATCATGAATTATATGCACAACCACAGGAATAATTTTTGTTTCACCTAAATTTTGTTTTGATGATATTCCTGAAACTAATTTTTCACATTCAGCATGCAAAATCTTATTTTTTTCTTCAAGATTATTATAAAATGTTGGATACTTTAATTTCTCATCTTCTAAATAACCATCATATGTTCCACATACTCCCTGTGAATAAAGATTATTAGAAATTGTAAATAAAATTAATAATGGTATAATAATTTTCTTCATATTGCACATAATGTTAATTTATTTTTGAAAACAAATATATGGTTTTATTATATTAAAAAAAAAGAAAGAAGGAGATATTTAGAATATTAAATAAACAAAATTAATACATATGCTTCTCTGCGTGATATGAAGAACGAACTAAAGGTCCACTTTCAACAACTCTAAATCCTATTTCCAATCCTATTTTTTTAAACATTTTAAACTTATCAGGATTAATATATTCAATGACTGGTAGATGCTTTTTGGTTGGCTGAAGATACTGACCAAGAGTCATGATAGATACTCCTACTCTTCTTAAATCTTTCATAGTATCAACAACTTCATCATCTGTTTCTCCTAATCCTAACATTACTCCAGATTTAGTACGAACACCTCCATTAAATAACATATCCAAAACATCTAAACTTCTTTGATACCTTGCCTGAATTCTAACTTTTTTAGTTAATCTTTTTACTGTTTCCATATTATGTGAAACTACCTCAGGTTTAACATCAATAATTTTTTGAATATCATCTTCTTTGCCTTTAAAATCTGGAATTAAAGTTTCTAAAGTTGTGTTAGGATTTAAATTTCTTATCTGATTAACAGTTTCTGCCCATATAGCAGAACCTCCATCTTGTAAATCATCTCTATCTACAGATGTTATAACAGCATGCTTTATATTCATTATTTTCACAGATTTTGCAATATTATATGGTTCTGAAATATCTACTGATAAGGGACGACCTGTTTTAACATTACAAAAACCACAAGATCGAGTACATATATTTCCAAGTATCATAAATGTAGCTGTTCCTGCACCCCAGCACTCTCCCATATTGGGGCAATTTCCACTTTCGCATATAGTATGTAGAGAATGTGATTTGGTTAAACCTTTTACCTTCTTATAAGATTCTCCAGTAGGTAACTTTACCTTAAGCCATTTAGGTTTTCTCTTTTGTAGTGTCTCCAAAAAACTATTTTTGAATGTTATAACTTACCCCTTCACATTGATCATGATAAATTCCACATGAAGAAAGAACTAACATTGATGAAACAAAAAATATAATTATATAATTCATACCTTTTTTATGCAAAAATACAAAATAAATACTTTTTAGATTTGTTATCTTTGAAACAATATTAAAAATTTATTGATGATTTCATTATGTTCTTTACAAGATAGCTGGAAAAAAATTCTAGAAAACGAATTTCATAAGAATTATATGAAAAAACTAAATGAAATGTTAATTTTAGAAGAAAAAAAATATAATATCTTTCCTAATAAAGAAAAAATATTCAATGCGCTAAATAAATGCCCTTTTAATAAGGTTAAAATTGTAATTATAGGACAAGATCCATATCATGGATATAGACAAGCAAATGGCATAGCTTTTTCTGTAAATAAAAAAATGCCTATTCCACCATCATTAAGAAATATATTCAAAGAAATCAAAAGAGATTTGTCAATAGAAAACTCTAAAAATGGAGATTTATCTAATTGGGCAAAACAAGGTATACTTCTTTTAAATACAAGTCTAACTGTTAGAGAAAATAAACCGAAATCACATAGTAATATTGGATGGAAAGAATTTACAGATACAATTATTTCGAAAATTTCACAGAAAAAAAATGGAATTATTTTTTTATTATGGGGTTTAGAGTCAAAAAAAAAGAGTGAATTGATTGATTCCAAAAAACATTATATTTTAATGAGTTCTCACCCATCACCTTTGTCTTCGTATAGAGGTTTTAATGGTTGCGGACATTTCTCTAAATGTAATAATATTTTAAATAAAATTGGAAAAAAAACTATAAATTGGAAAATAACATAAAAAAAATATTATTCATAATACTCATAATTCCTATTATAACTCTCTCTCAGGAAAGAGATGATATTTTTTATATAAAAATTGATGAATCTGAAATAATTAAACCTAAAATTGATAAAAACGGATATTTTATCACTAAGATTTCTGAAATAGAAAAATTCATAAATGAGTGTTTATTAATATATGAAAATAACGGATATCCATTTGTTGAGATAAAATTAGATGAGATTAATGAGAATAAAGCTAAATTGTTAATTAATTCAGGTCAAAAATATATAATTGACTCAATAATTATTAATGAAGAATCTAAAATACCTTTAAAAATAATTTCAAATATAATTAATATTGAAAAGGGTGATATTTATAATCAAAAAAAAATAAACGATATTGAAAATTTAATTAATATATGTCAATTTATAAAACAAAATAAAAAAAATGAACTAGTTTTTCATGCAGAAACAGTTGATTTGTACTTGTATCTAGACTGGGCATCATCAAATTATTTAGATGGTTTAATCGGATTATATTCTGAAGATAATAAATTACAATTAAATGGAAATTTAAATCTGAAATTTAATAATAACCTGAAATTAAGGGAAGAAATATTAGTAAATTTCAATTCAAAAAAAGAAGATTTTCAAAAACTAAATGCAATAATATCAATTCCATTAACAAAGAGATTAAACTCATCAAGCAAATTGAATATATACAAGAAGTATGATCAATTTGTCAATATAGAATCAGTATTAAATATCAATTCTGATGTCTTAAAAAATCATAACTTAGGTCTAATAATAAAAAATAAAAAATCTTCAAGCGATCAGAGTGAAATTGAGAGCTCAGAATCAAATATGGTTGGAGCAAACTATACAATTTCATTAAATAAAATAAATCTTCAAACTATTATAAATATTGGTAATAGAAGAATAAGTGATGAGAAATATCAAAACCTAGAATGTGAGTTAGATTTATCAATTTTTACAAACCTATACAATAAAATTAGTGTGATAAAATCATTAAATAGCAAAATGATGTTTTCAAATAATTTAACAACGAATGAACTTTTTATTTTTGGAGGCATTAATTCAATCAAAGGGTTTATAGATGATCAGTTTAATAGTGATAATTTACATATTTTATCTGTAGATTTTTTATATAAATTGGACGAAAATTTAATTTCCAACATATTTTTTCAAAATGGATGGTATTCTTATGAGAGGGAATGGAAGAGAATTAGATCCTTTGGAACTGGATTAGATATAATTAATAATAATAATAAAATATATATAAAGTATGCTTTTGGAATGCAAAAAAATCAACCTTTAGAATTTCAAAATGGTAGAATATATATTGGAATTATCAATAGTTTTTAATAAATATTTTTTTTATCATGATAAACAATTTTTTATTTGTTATTTTGAAAAATAAATTTTATAATTAATTATGGAAACTATATTACCAATAATAATCATTCTAGGATTAATAGCTATTTACTTAAAGAAACCTCACAATAATAACATTAAATTAAATGAATTATTAAATAAAATATCAGAACTTGAAAAAAACAACTCATCAATAACTGAAACAAATAAAAACCTTCAAAATAATTTAAAAATCACAGAAACAAAATTAACTTCATTAGAAGAAATCAAAACAGAAAAAATACAATTAATAGAAAGACTAAAAAATATTGAATTAGAAAGAAACAATCTGAAAAATGAAAATATTAAACTTCAAAAAGAAGAAGAATCAAGGAATGATCATTTAAGAAGGTCAATTGACTCAACTAATATATTACAAGATAGTTTAAAGACCGAAATCGCTAGAGTAAATGATGAAAGAGTTAAAGAAATAGAGATTAAATTAGAAAAAATGAAATCTAAATGGAATGATCATGAAAAAGAAATTCAAAACTATATTAAACTAATTTGCAACAATCACTTAATTAATTATTATGGTCAAGAAGACTTCCCTCATCCTAGAAATAAACCAGATAATTCTATAGAGATCCTAGATCAGCTAATTGTATTTGATGCAAAAAGTCCTGCAAATGATGACTTAAGTAATTTTCCAAAATATATTAAAAATCAAACTGAAAATTTACAAAAATATGCTAAACATGATAATGTTAAAAAAGATCTATTTTTAGTGATTCCATCAAATACATTACATGTGATTGAAAATTTTAGTTACAATATTGGAGACTATAATGTTTATATTATTACAAAAGATGCATTAGAGCCAATTATTTTAAGTCTCAAAAAAATAGAAGAATATGAATTTGCAGACAAATTAAGTCCTGAAGATAGAGACAACATATGTAGATTAATTGGAAAATTTGCACATACAACAAAGAGAAGAATACAAATTGATCAGTTTTTTGCAGAAGAATTTCTAGACGCTCTACAAAAAGCAAAAAAATTACCATCAGATATACTAGAAAATGTGATACAATTTGAAAATGCTGAAAAAATTAATCCACCTATGGAAAAAAGAAAAAAGCAAATACTTACTAAAGATTTAAGAGAAAAGTCTAAACAAATAAAAAAAGAGATTGAAATTAGAAATATTCCGGAGATTGATGCTAATATAAAATTCAAAAGCAAAGAGAAAAATGATTAATAAAAAAGATAATAACTTCATTTTCGGAATAAGGCCAATTATTGAAGCTATAAAATCGGGGAAAACTATTGACAAGCTCTTAATTCAAAAAGGATTACATAATGAGTTGTTTTCAGAACTATGGAAATTAGTTAGGTTTGAAAGAATCAACTATAGACATGTGCCTGTAGAAAAGATTAATAGTATTACTAGAAAAAATCATCAGGGAGTACTAGCATTTATCTCTCCAATTGAATTCTATAATATTGAACATATTATTCCTAATATTTATGAAAAAGGTAAAGATCCTTTTATATTAATTTTAGATAGAGTCACTGATGTTAGAAATTTTGGATCTATTTGCAGAACTGCAGAATGCTTAGGGTTAGATGCAATTCTTATTCCTGAAAAAAATTCAGCCGCAATCAATAATGAAGCGGTCAAAACTTCAAGTGGATCTATACATCATATTCCAATATGCAGAACATGGAATCTTAAGATGAGTCTTGAGTATATAAAAAATAGCGGTTTGCAATTAATTGGATGTACAGAAAAATCAAGTGAATCAATTTATTCTGGTAATTTTAAGAACCCTACAGCAATCTTAATCGGATCAGAGAAAGATGGAATTTCTCCAGAATATATTAAAATGTGTGACTACAAATTTAACATACCAATGATAGGAAAAACCTCCTCGTTGAATGTATCAGTAGCTTCTGGAATTATCATATCTGAAATTTTAAGACAACGAAATTCTTTAAATTAAAAAAATCATAAATGAAACATAGATATCTCATAATATTATTTACTTTTCTATTTATCAAATCATTCTCTCAAGAAAAATATACTATTAGTGGTTATATTACAGATAAAAATAATGGAGAAACAATTATTGGAGCCAATATATATACCAAGTCTTCAGGGAAAGGTGTTAGTACAAATAATTATGGTTTCTATAGTTTTTCTTTAGAAGAGGGTTCACATAATATAATTTTTTCTTTCTTAGGATATGAAAGTATCTATAAAAATATAAATTTAGATAAAGATATAGAATTAAATATAGAATTTGAGACGTCTTCTGTGAAAATTAATGAAATAAATATTTCATCCGAATCAAATATAATTGAGAAAACACAAACTTCTGTAATTGAAGTTCCAATTGAACAAATTAAAAATATCCCTGCAATTTTTGGAGAAGTTGATGTATTGAAAGCAATTCAATTATTGCCTGGGGTTCAATCAAGTGAAGGAACATCAGGATTTTATGTTAGAGGTGGAGGACCTGATCAAAACTTAATTCTGTTAGATGGTGTACCAGTATATAATTCATCACACCTAGGAGGTCTTTTCTCTGTATTTAATGCTGATGCAATTAAATCTGTCAGACTAACAAAAGGTGGGTTTCCAGCAAGATTTGGAGGAAGACTGTCTTCTGTTTTAGAGATAGATATGAAAGAAGGAAATAATAAAAATTTCAAAGCTGATGCAACACTAGGATTAATCTCATCTAAAATAACATTGGAAGGTCCTATAATTAAAAATAAAACATCATTTATCATTTCCGGAAGACGCACATATGCTGATCTATTAATTAAACCCTTCATAAATAATGATAACAATGAATCTTCATTAGGTATTGATCGGTTTAATCTATATTTTTACGACTTGAATGCTAAAATAAATCATAAATTAACAAAAAAAGACAGAATTTATTTGAGTGCCTATATGGGTGATGATATTTTTAATATTAAAACCTCAGATAATTTTGATAGAATGCAATTTGGATTGGGATACGGCAATATAACCTCTACATTTAGATGGAATCATTTGTTTAACAGTAGATTATTCAGCAACACAACTCTTACTTATAGCAGATATAGCTTTAACACTGGTTTTTCCATTAGAAGCAGCGTAAATAATGATACAGTTTACAATCCTGAAAACCAAAGTTTGTATATAGGAGAAAGCTCTGATGAATTTTCTTATCAATATATTTCTGGAATTCAAGATTTAGGAGTCAGAGTTGATTTTGATTATATTCCAAACCCAAATCATTCAATAAAATATGGAATATCTTATACTCATCATGAGTTCTTCCCTGGAGAAAGTAATCTATATATTAATACAATATCTCCTGACACAACAGAAAGTTTTTTATTAGATACCAATATAAATTTTTCTGAAAGAACAAAAGTTCATGAAGCTTATATTTATTTTGAAGATAATATACAGTTTAGCAGCAGATTAAAAGCTAATATTGGTTTACACATTGGATATTATGCCTTAGATGACAGTATTTATAGAAAACATATTTATGATTATTTAACTTATGAAAAATTCTACAATATTCAACCAAGATTTTCAGCAAGATATTTATTAAATGACGATTGGTCAATTAAAGGATCATATGCAGAAATGCAACAAAATATACATTTACTTTCTAATTCTTCTGTAGGATTGCCAAGTGACTTATGGGTACCAGCTGTTCCTAATGTTCCATCACAAAAATCTAGACAATTAGCCTTAGGAATTAATACTATGATGTATGGAGGTACTTATGAAATTAGTTTAGAGGGATATTATAAAGAAATGGATGACTTAATAACTTACAAAGCTGGATATTCAAATTTAAGTAGTACCGAAAGTTGGGAAAATGCGATTATTACTCAGGGAATGGGGAACTCATACGGAGGGGAATTATTCATACAAAAGAAAAAAGGGTCAACATCAGGATGGATTGGATATACTCTTTCTTGGACCAATAGAAAATTTGAAAATCTAAATTTTGGAAATTGGTATCCATATAAATATGACAGAAGACATGATTTATCTATAGTATTTTCACATAAATTTAATGAAAAACATGATGTAGGGTTTACATGGGTATATGGCACAGGTAATGCAATTACTTTTCCACAATCTGTATATTTTGGTCAACCATATTCATATGATTGGTATGAAGGAACGTTTATTGATTTAGTAGAATCTTACGAGGAAAGAAATTCTACTAGAATGCCAGCATATCATAGATTAGATCTAGGTTATAACATGCATAAATTTTCAAAAAGAAATAAATGGAAAAGCACACTTTCAGTAGGCGCTTATAATATATATAATCGACAAAATCCTTTTTTCATCTACTTAGATATAGAAGAAAAAACAGGTAATAGGGTTGCAAATCAAGTTTCCTTATTTCCTATAATTCCATCAATATCATACAGAATTCAATTTTAATTATGAAAAATCAAATAATTTTATTTTTATCATTAATTATTTTCAGCGCATGCGAACTTGAAAATATAGTAGAAATCGAGATACCTCCTCATAAATCAGTATTAGTTCTTAATGGAAACTTAAATCCTGATAGTGTAATTCAAGTTTTGATAACAAACTCTGTTGGTGCTTTTTCCCAAGAAACTCCAACCTCGATCAATAATGCTAATGTATTATTATATGAGAATAATAATCTAATTGGACCTCTAATTAAAGACACTATAAATCCTATATATGTAAACTTTTGGACAGACAAAGGAGCAGATTCAGTATTATTAAATTATTATAAAATAAACTATTTTCCTAAAAGAGGTTATAATTATAAAATAATTGTTAATCATCCTGATTATGAAAGTATTGAAGCAGAAACATCAATCCCTGAAAATATTATTATTTACAATATCGAAATTGATTCAAGCTCAGAAGATATCACAGAGATTTCATTTACTTTTAATGATAATGTAGATCTTCAAAATTATTATCAATTAGAATTAGATGCAAATTGTTCTAAAACATGGTTTGAGTATGAATATGGAATTTATGATGAATATTTTTATACAAATAGAATATTTTTCTATTCAAATGACCCATCATTTCCTGGAGGATTTCCTTTTTCAGGATATACATTTGAAGGTGAATCAGTAATTTTTACAGATGCTATTTTTAATGGTAGTTCAAAGAAAATAGAAATAGATATACCAAGTGAAGATTTTGATTTTACCAGGTGTGATAGTTTAATTATAAAGTTTTCATCATTTAATTATGAAACCTTTGATTATTTCAATTCTTTATCAGACCACATAGACAAAGGAGCTTTAGGCATTTTTGGAGGAGAGGTAATACCTGTATATTCAAATGTGAAAAATGGACTAGGAGTTTTAATATCTGCAAATGAACAAAAAGAATATATCATTAAATAAAAATTGATAACCGAAATCTCTACATCGAATAGATGACTAAGTATATAAAGAGTAAAAAAAAAGACTCACCGATAAAAAATACCGATGAATCATCTTTAGTAGCGGGGGCCAGACTCGAACTGACGACCTTCGGGTTATGAGCCCGACGAGCTACCAACTGCTCCACCCCGCGATCTGTTGACAAAATTAAAACAAAATATGTCTTGGCAAACTAATTTAATATATAATTTATATAATAATTTAGATACTGTATTTTTGTAGTATGATTTCAATAGATAACATGTCTCTTTATTTCGGAGGACAAAGTATTTTTAATAATGTATCTGTAATGATTAACAGAAAGGACCGTATTGGTCTTGTAGGTAAAAATGGAGCTGGAAAATCAACTTTATTAAAGATACTATCTGGAGAAAATAATATTTCTGCTGGAAATATAAATATTACTAATAAAATTAAAATTGGATTTTTGAAACAAGACCTAGAATTTTTAGATGGTAATACTGTATATGAAGAATCAAAATCAATATTCTTAGAAATAAATGAATTAGAAGAAAAATTAAATAATATTAATAAATCATTAAAAGAAAGAAATGACTATGAAAGTAATTCATATTTAGAGTTAATTACACAATTAAGTGAAACCGAAGAGAAATTTAGAATGATAGGTGGATATGATATTAATGCGGATATTAATCAAGTACTTATTGGACTAGGTTTCTCTAAAAATGACTTTAATAAACAAACATCTGAACTTTCTGGAGGATGGAGAATGAGAGTAGAATTAGCAAAAATATTACTTCAAAAACCTGACTTACTATTACTAGATGAACCTACAAATCATTTAGATATAGAATCTATAATATGGTTAGAAAAATGGCTAGTCCAGTATAATGGATCCATTGTGCTAGTATCTCATGATAAAAAATTTCTTGATGAAGTCACAAATAGAACACTAGAAATTTCATTTGGAACTATTAATGATTACAAAGCATCTTACTCAAAGTATTTAAAATTACGAAAAGATAGAATTGAAAAACTAATACAAACAAAAAAAAATCAAGACAAATATATCAAAGAAACTAAAATACTAATTGACAAGTTTAGAGCTAAAAAAAATAAAGCAGCGTTTGCTCAAACTTTGATTAAAAAATTAGAAAAAATTGAAAAAATAGAAATTGAAAAAGAAGACATAGACAAGATTAACTTAAAGTTTCCACCTGCTCCACACTCAGGAAAAGTTAGTTTGAAATTAAAAAAAATAGGAAAAAAATATGATAATTCAACTATATTAGAAGATGTTGATTTAGAAATAGAGAGAGGAGATAAAATCGCATTTGTAGGTAAAAACGGTGAGGGAAAATCAACCTTGGTTAAAATAATTACTAATGAAATAGATTATACTGGAATCACAGAAATTGGACATAACATTAAAATTGGTTATTATGCACAAAATCAATCTGAATTTTTAGATAGCGACAAAACAATTCTAGAAACAATATATGAATCAACAACCCAAGAAACAGCACCTAAAGTTAGAAATATACTTGGATCATTTCTTTTCAGTGATGATACTGTAGAAAAGAAAGTTGGTGTGCTATCTGGAGGAGAAAGAGCTAGAGTAGCATTATGTAAATTATTATTAGAACCAGTTAATTTACTAATAATGGATGAACCTACAAATCACTTAGATATTACATCTAAGGAGCTACTAAAAAAAGCACTAATTGAATATAGTGGAAGTTTAATTATTGTTTCACATGATAGAGAATTTCTTGAAGGTTTAACAAAAAAAATATATGAATTTAAAAATAGGAATATAAAAGAATTCCTAGGAGGTGTTGACGAATTCTTAAACAGTAAAAATGTTAATGAATTCCAAGAATTAAAAAAAAATCAAATTAATCATAAGGAGACTAAAATTTCAAAAAATAAAAATATTTATCTAGAAAATAAAATTAAAAGAAAGAAAATTACTAATAAAATTAGTGATTTGGAAAGGAAAATTAGTTTATTAGAAAAAGAAATTAAAAGAATAAATGAGGATTTAAGCGATCCAAATAAGTTTGAAAAATTATCAAATGATAAAGTATTCTTTCAAGAATACAATAATAAATGTGACAAACTCAAACATTTTGAAAAATCTTGGGAAGATTTAAATATTGAATTAGAAAAAATAAATAACTAATATAATTTAAAGAAAATATTATTTATTATGCATAGCATAACATTAAATTATATAAATATTAAGTTTGTAAAAAAAAATGAAAAAAATTATATTTCTTATAATACTTGGAATATCTGTAAAATGTTACAGTCAAGTTCAAAATCTATCTGGTCCTAGAATTGGATTTACATTATTAATGGATGGAGAAACTACTGATTATGTTACTGGTATAGATGGATCTCCTTCTACATTTATTAGTCAGTATGGATGGCAATATGAATCAAGATTTGCTAGCGGAGAAAATATTACAGGTTTAGTTGAATGGGTATTATTAGTTGGAGCAATGGAAAGAGGTAAATTTCTTCCATCAATAAGTTCATTAGTAGGATTTAGAAATTCAGAAGGAATTGAAATGGGTTTTGGGCCTAATCTCTCACTAGGTGGGATTGGTGTTGTTTTTGGATTTGGAATGACAATGACAAGTGGAAAATTAAACATACCAATTAATTTTGTATATTCACCTCAAAAAGAAAATTCCGGATCTTCATTTAATGTATTATTAGGATTTAACATGAGTAAAAATTAGTTTGATGAAAAAAATTATATATACAATTTTAATTTATACAATTGGAGTTTCTAATATACACGCTTCATTCCCAATAATACAAAGTACAGATATTTCTATTGAATCAAATATATTAGTTTCAAATGAAGATTATATAGACAAAAAACAAAAAATTGCTTGGTTAATAATTGGAGGGATAATCCCCGTATTAAGTATTCTAATTGCTTTAATAGTTCAACTTGCTACTGGAAAGAAAGGAATAATTAGGTATGCAATATATGGAAATCTTATACATTTATTAATCCGAATATTAATTACTGTTCTTGATAATGTTGATATAGAAGATATATTTTTCTTAGCATAAAAAACAAAATGCAACATCAAATAATAATAATAATAATAAAATAAATAATAAAATATGAAAAAATTAATTTTAATACTATCAATAATAATTGGAATAGGAGTAAACTTAAATGCACAAATACAATCATTAGCTGGTCCCCGCTTAGGTTTTGCTTTTATCACCAAAAGCCCTACATCTGGATTTATTAACGGAGAATTAAAGATAGGTGAATTAGGAGAATTACCTCAAAACTATGAAGATATTGTAAATGGAGGTATTACATCACTTTATGGATGGCAATTTGAAAGTAGATTTGCAGATGGTCAAGATGTAACTGGAATAGTAGAATGGATACTATTAGCCGGAGGTATGGAAAGAGGTAAATTTCTTCCATCAATATCTTCAATGGTTGGAGCTAGAACATCTAATGGTCTAGAATTTGCAATGGGACCTAACCTTTCTCTAGGAGGTATTGCGATGGTATTTGGCATTGGTTATAATTTTGTTGCTGGAGATTTAAACATGCCTGTTAATTTTGCATTTGTTCCTGGCAAAAAAGCTACTTATACTGAAGAAGGTATTGCCTACACTGATCAAGTATTAGTGAACAATCCAGCAGGTCCTGATGGTCAATATGGAACTGCTGATGATGTGTCTCCAATTTATGAAGATCAACTAGTTATAGTTGAACAAGGGTATGAAATAGATTATCATACTGGAAATAGATTTTCAATTACTGTAGGGTTTAATATGAATAAGTAACTAAATAAATACTTGAAAAAATAAAAAAGGGGGATAAATCCCCCTTTTTTCGTTTCTTTGTATAATGAATCATAAAGCAGGTTTTGTAAATATAATTGGTAATCCTAATGTTGGAAAATCTACATTAATGAACTCCTTAGTTGGTGAAAAGCTTTCTATTATAACCCCAAAAGCTCAAACTACAAGACATAGAATTCTAGGCATCTTAAATAATAATAATTATCAAATTGTATTTTCAGACACACCAGGTATAATTCAACCATCATATAAACTACAAGAAAGTATGATGAAATTCGTACAAAGCGCTTTAACTGATGCAGATATTATTATTTTCATGGTGGAAAGTGGAGAAAAAAAAATAAAGAATATAGATATTTTTTCTAGGTTAAAAGAAGTAAAAATTCCTATATTAATACTAATAAACAAAATAGATTTATCGAAACAAGAAATAATTCCAAATCAAATAGAATACTGGAAAAAAATAATACCTTCCTCTGAAGTACTTCCAATATCTGCTCTAAATAATTTTAATTTAGATGTTCTAATGGAAAGAATTATTGAATTACTTCCAAATTCACCTGAGTACTTTGATAAAGAAAATATCACTGATAAATCTGAAAGATTTTTTGTAGAGGAAAAAATCAGAGAAAAAATATTAAAACACTACAAGAAAGAAATTCCCTATTCTGTTCAGGTAATTGTAGAAGAATTTAAAGAAGAAGATGATATTATAAGGATAAGAGCTATAATATATGTAATGAGGCAAAGTCAAAAGGGCATAATAATTGGACATAAAGGAAAGGGTATTAAAAGAATTGGAACTGAATCGAGAAAAGATTTGGAAAGATTTCTTGGAAAAAAAATATTTTTAGAAACTCCTGTAAAGGTAAAAAAAGACTGGAGAAACGATAATACACAATTAAAAAAATTTGGATACGAAAAATGAGTAATATAGTAGCTATAGTAGGAAGACCCAATGTTGGAAAATCAACTTTATTTAACCGACTAACAGAAACAAGACAAGCTATTACTGATGAACAATCTGGAGTTACGAGAGATCGTCATTATGGAAAATCTGATTGGGGAGGTAAAGAGTTTTCAGTAATTGATACTGGCGGTTATATTAAAGGCTCAGATGATATTTTTGAATCAGAAATAAGAAAACAAGTTGAACTAGCAATAGAAGAATCAAATGTAATCCTATTTATTGTAGATGCAAAAGATGGAGTAACTGAAATGGATAAATCTGTATCTAATTTATTAAGAAAAACAGAAAAAAAAGTGTTACTTGTTGTAAATAAAACAGATAACACAACACTTTTAAATAATGCCGTAGAGTTTTATAATTTAGGAATTGGTGATTATTTTCCTATATCTTCTATCAGTGGAAGTGGTACAGGAGAATTATTAGATGAACTTATTTTGCACTTCAAGAATGATGATATTATTCCAGAAGATAATCTCCCAAAATTTGCAGTTATTGGCAGACCAAATGTAGGTAAATCATCATTTATTAATGCTTTAGTAGGAAAAGATCAAAATATAGTAACTAATATAGCCGGAACTACAAGAGATTCTCTAAATACCAGATTCAATAAATTTGGATTCGATTTTTACTTAGTTGATACTGCTGGTGTTAGGAAAAAGAAAAAAGTTCATGAAAATTTAGAGTTTTATTCTGTTATGAGAGCTGTTAGGGCGATTGAACATTCTGATGTTTGTATATTAATGATTGACGCTTGCAGAGGTTTTGAATCTCAAGATCAAAGAATATTTCATATAGCAGATCGAAACCGAAAAGGAATTATAATCTTAGTAAATAAATGGGATACAGTTGAAAAGGAAAATGACACAATTAAAAAATTTGAAGAACAAATTAAAAAACAAATTGCTCCATTTACAGATATACCTATTGTATTTATATCTGTACTAGAAAAACAGAGACTATTAAAAAGTTTAGAGACCGCGATAGAGGTATATAATCACAGAAAACAAAAAATATCAACCTCTCAACTAAATGAAAAATTATTAGATATTATCTCTAAATATCCTCCTCCAGCAGTTAAAGGGAAGTACATAAAAATTAAATACTGTACAATGTTGCCTACTAATTCACCTACCTTTGCTTTTTTTGCAAACTTACCGCAATATATTAAAGAACCATATAAACGCTTTTTAGAAAATAAGATTAGATCAATCTATAATTTTTGTGGAGTACCTATTACTATATACTTTAGAAAAAAATAAATCTATTCAATTACAACTTTTTTCTTAAGAATACTATTATTGTTTCTTATATCTATTATATAAACACCAACAGGAAGTTCTTCAACACTTAAATTATGTTTATCAATAAAATTAAATGATCGGATTTCTTGACCTGATATATTAAAAAGAGTACATCGTGTATGTCCAGTACAACTAATTTCAATATTATTAGTTGCAGGATTTGGGTAAATTTTGATATCAGATTTTTTATTATTTGTTACAGTAGAAGAACTTGACAAATAAGTAACTCCTTTCTCTACATTTAACATTGAATCTAAATTTAACTCGACTAGAACATATTTAGATAATGGATTATTTGAATACCATTGATAAGATAATTCTACGTCAGAACTACCTCCTCCAAAATTTAGGGAGTACCATCCCGAATTTGAACCATTAATAGTATCTATACAATAAACATTTATATTAGGAGTGGTTGTTCTTTCTATTTTAACTCTTACTGCATCAAAATCGCCTTCAGGAAGTTTGACAATTCCATCTGCATCAGCATTGAAACTATTAATTATCTCTACTTGAATACTTAATGAATCTGCTACATGAGCTTGACCAAACGTTAATAATGAAGCCGAAAGCCCTTGAGAATTTAATAAAAAGTCAACTATAGATCCTCCAATAATAGAATCTAATGCTAAGATTGGGCCTTCTGTTAAATTTGTTCCAAAAGATAAAGGAAGAGGAACTAAAGTGATTTCCTCTTGGAAAATAGAATCTCCAATTCCTAACATTGAAATTCCAGTATTATTCTTTTTACAATAAATAAAATCACCATCATTATATATACACATATTAGAAGTTGGATATGATTGATCAAATGGTGTTGTAACTGGATCTACAATTTCATTTGTCCATTGGTATGATGATATTAAGTTAGAAAAATCCCAAATCTGATTTTGACCTGTGTTACCAATATTAACAATAGTTGATGTGTCTTCTGATAAATATATAACATCTCCAATTTGTGTTAAATTTAAATCTGTTATAGTAATTTGAGAAAAACTTATTGAGTATGCAAAAAGTAAAGAAAAGATTATTTTAATTTTCATAATTTTATTTAATTATTATTCTTCTGTGATAAGAAAGATTATTGTCATATATATTAATGAAATATATTCCTCTTGGAATTTTATTAGAACTTATTGTATATTGAGATTGTTTTTCATTGAAATAAATTGTTTTTCCTAAACTATTAAATACTTTAATACTCATAGGATATTGCATTTTAACATGAAAAATATTATCAATTTCTTCAAAAGAAATATATTTATTTATTTGATTATCTATATTAGTATTCTCATTTATTATTAAATCATATTGATTCATACTAAATGTAGGAATATCAACATCAGCTCCACTAAATAATGGAGGAAATCCAGGCAATGGATTTGATATTGCTGGAATCTGCACATTAATTGTAGCATCAACATTAATTTGAAAATTTCCTGGTATCATTGGAGATCCAGATAATTGAATACATCCGTTATCAGAGTTTGGATATGTACAATTAGTGTTATCACAATTTGCATTAATACCATTTGGTAATCCTACAACATTAAAATTTACATGATTAACATATAAACTCATTACAGTAGGAATACCTGCTTGATTTAATGCAGTCACAACTGATCCCATTCCAATTGATTGTAACAATGGTGATATATCCATAACTGTATCCTCTAAAACTACTAAGGTTAATGTTTGATTATATTGAGAATTTACATATCCTTGTGCAATACCAGTTGGGAAAGGTATAGCTGGAATATTAATAGATGGAGGATATACACCAGGAATATTAAAACTAGTAAAAGACCAATCAGGTGTACATTGAGATTTTACATTATGTTGATATATAAAAAGAAAGAATAATAAAATTAGATATCTTTTCATTTCCTACAAATATTATATAGTTATTGAATTAATATTACAAATATATAAAAAATACATAATTAAAATTTACATTAAATTTACACAAAAACAATTTATGTATTTTTGTATTCATGTTGAATAAAAACAAATTAAATTCTAATAAAAGATTATTATATTTTTTTCTAATTAGAAAAAGAATATATCTAAAAAATCTATTTTATCAAAATAAAAATATAAAACACTTATTTATTTTAAGCCCTCCATTTTCAGGATCTACCCTATTAAATCAAATAATTGAATCATCTAAAAATGTAAGTTGTAACAACAATATTGGCCTTAGAGAAGGTCAACACCTTCCAATAGCGAATCAAATATTATTTACTAAAGATAGATGGGATCCTGAAAAAAAAATTAATTGGAATAAAATTCATAATATATGGAACAAATATTGGGATAATTCTAAGAAAATATTTTTAGAAAAAAGCCCTCCGAATATATGTAGAGCAATTGATATTGAAAAAGAATTTAAAAATTCATACTTTATATGCTTAGTAAGAAACCCATACGCTCAAATTGAAGGACATATTAGAAGATATAACACCTCCGTTGAAATTGCTACAAAATTATATATAAAATATCTAAAATATCAAAAGAAAAACATTTTGAACCTACAAAATATAATTTTAATTTCTTATGAAGATATTACTGAAAAAACTATGGAAATAAAAAAACAAATAATAAATTTTATTCCTGAAATTAAAGATATAAATACAAAATTAACTTTCTCAGCACACAACCTTAGAGGACAAAAACTTTCTATAACAAACCTAAATGCAGAAAAAATTAAAAATCTTAAAACAAATGAAATTAAAAAAATAAATTCTATTCTTTCAAAAAATAAAGATTTACTTAATTTTTTTAATTACAAAGAAATTTAATATTCTATAAAAAAATCTTGATGAAATAAAAAAGCCCGAACATTTCTGTCCGGGCTTTAATATTAAGATAATCTTAATCCTTTTACTGAAGGATAAGTTTCTTATTAATTACTCCATTATCTGTAGTAATTTCTAAGAAGTATACTCCTTTAGTATAAGTTGCAAGATCAACTTGTTTTGTGTACTCACCAACAAACTCTTCTAAGTTTTCAGTGTAAACAACCTCACCAATTACGTTGATGATTCTAACCTCTAAGTCCTGAATATCTTCTGAAGTAAACTTCACATTGAAGATATCTCTAGACGGATTAGGATATACATCTAAGTTATTGATTGCTGTTCCACCATCAACTCTTATTGATGTTGGTTGCGTCCAGAAAATAAGTGGTGTCCATGAAATAGACTTATACATACCTCCGGAT
>CESM01059727.1_pt1 | contig 31353 bp, 12 predicted proteins | sample 361421 | NCBI WGS metagenome assembly CESM01 (sample SAMEA2622219, study PRJEB7988) | marine metagenome | isolation source: saline water (ENVO:00002010), including | reverse complement strand
ACTCCAACAAAAATGATCAGTTGCCAGAACTCGTTCTGCTCCATTTTTTTCTGCTTGAAACGAAAAGAAGCCGTCCCATGCCCCAATATCTAGCACCGATTTTCCTGAGAGATCCGCAGGAAGACATACTTGCTTTAGTTTCGATATAGAATCATCACGTCCAGGGGTAACCAACCCATCTTTGAGCGGGATGGAATGAAACCAATCAATTTCATTCATTCGTTGAATGACGGTGTCTTGACCACCCATGGACGTAGGCGGGAAGCAAACACATTTACCATTTACCTAAAAATATCTAGAAATTAAATGACCGAGCGGTTGAAGTCCCTTAAGCGCCCCCTTTGCTTCATGGTCGGACGGGACCCTACAGGGTGGAAGCCTACTGCCTTCCGAACACATACACTCGCAGAGATCTCCACCAATGGTGCTGATTTAGTGGGCGAGGCCGTTATTATTGCAGGTCATGCCGAAGCTGTGCGTGGTCGCGGAGGCGTATGTTTCCTAATGCTTCGAGACGGAACTGGATATTTGCAGGCCTTCCTGAAGAAAGATGGAATGGATGAGGAGACATTTCTCGCGGTGCAAAGCCTCTCTCGAGAATCTACGGTACAAATCACTGGTGAAGTCGCTCAAAAACGACCGCCGAAGGTCCCAGAAGGGTCCCCTGCTCCACCGCCCGAGTATGAAGTCGTAGCGAGTAGCGCACAAATTATGTCCGCGGCACAGACACCTCTACCGCTCGGTGTTACAGACAAGGTACACGTAGAACTGGACACGCGCCTAGATAACCGCCATCTCGATCTCCGCCGTAACCACATCAATGCGATGTTCCAACTACGCAGTAAGGTCCTAGCATACGGCCGGGAACACCTCCTCAAGGAAGGATTCCAAGAAATGAACTCCCCGAAGATTATTGCAAGTGCCTCAGAAGGTGGTACAAATCTCTTCCCAATGACCTACTTCGAAACACCTGCCTTCCTGTCCCAAAGCCCTCAACTGTACAAGCAGTTGGCAATCCTCGGCGGTCTAGAACGCGTATTCGAGATTGGGCCCGCATTCCGTGCCGAAGAGCACGATACCTACCGTCACCTGAACGAATTCATCTCATTCGACATAGAAATGGCCTGGGCGGATGACGAAGACGTCATGGGCGTCCAGGAACGTATGATTCATCATATCTGGTCATCCGTTGCCGAGAAGGATGGAAACCTGATTGATATTATCAACGAATGGCGCGAAGTACAGGAACCTCCGCTCAACCCAATCAGCGTTGATATACCCAGTATCCCCTTCCCACGAGTTTCGTATGACAAAGCGATTGAAATCATCCAATCCAAAGGTGGTGAAATCACATGGGGCGATGATATCAGCGCATCTGATGCGGACTTGATTGCAGAGGAGCATGCCGGATTCCACTTTATCCCACGATGGCCTATGGAGATGAAGCCATTCTACATCTATCATGATGAAACCGAGAAAGGTACAACTGGTGAGCAACTAAGTCGTGGTTTTGATCTCAACTATGGGCGAGATGAAATGACATCTGGCGGACAACGTGAGCATCGCGTAGACGTCCTAGAACTGAATCTCATCGACATGGGGCTTGACCCCACAGACTTCACATTCTACACCGATGGGTTCCGTTTCGGAGCACCGCCCCACGCGGGATGGGGGCTCGGCGTTGCCCGTCTTCTAATGGTTCTAACAGGAGCAGGTAACGTTCGAGAAGTCGTACTATTCCCTCGTGACCGATCAAGAGTCACACCCTGAAGATTCTAAAGGGCATAATTGCCCAAATTGACCGACGCATTGAATCGAGGAAGGCCTTCAGAGAGGTTGGGGCCCGTGGTCTAGGGGTTATGACGTCGCTCTTACAAAGCGAAGATCACCGGTTCAATTCCGGTCGGGCCCACTCCAAATATCGTCAATCATAGCATGGGTCATCCTCAAAAATAGGTGGCGACCCGAATGTATTGATGGGCGATCGCAATGCGACCCTAGCCTCGCGGCTTGCAAGGAAGCTCAAACTCCTTGGATGGACTGTGACAACAGCAGAGTCGTGTACGGGTGGTATGCTCACAAGCGCTCTCACCGATATCAGTGGAGCAAGTACCTGGTTCCGTCAAGGATGGGTCACCTACTCGAACGAGGCGAAGATGAAGGAACTCAGTGTTGCACCTGAGAACTTCAAGGGAGATACTGTCCCAGGAGCTGTATCTTTTCCAGTAGCCTTCGGAATGGCACAAGGCGCCGTACAACGTTCAGGCGCAGATATCGGGATATCGATTACTGGAATTGCGGGACCAGGAGGAGGGACGGATACGAAGCCTGTCGGCCTCGCTTTTGTCTGTGCTTACAACCGTCAAGCCGATGCATTCCTCGTCCGCAGTACGAAAAATCAGGAAGGTGATCGCTCCACGAACAAGCAATTGTTTGTGTCCTTGGCTCTGGAGACTGCACTAAATCTGATTGAAGGACTTGAATCCGGCCATCTCTCGATGGACGTTCGCAAGGATACGGGGGACGATGAAGAATCTGATTCCGAGAAGACAATTCCGTTAGATGCAGGAGCTCTAGCAGCATTCGGACGCGTCCCAGGAATGGAGGATGCGTGGTTCGGAGAAGTACGATGGTCCGATGAGCAAGAAAGCGGAGTTACCGTGGTCGAGGAACTCAAGCGAAAGGAGCCAGAGGACATCTGGTCCGAGGAATGAGGGCCGCAATCCTCTTTGAGTGTCGCCAAGCCCCTGAAATTCCATGTCGGAGGAAACTTGGGAGGCAAAGTACGAGAGCCTCTGCCATGCTAGGCTCCCTCCTGCGCCAAGTGCCCGGGAGCGACTTGAATCCCTTGAATCGATTGTACCGATTCTAAGTGCCGCGATGACCGCGAATATACGCGGCCTGTTGACTGCAGATGTGTTGGATCAACTCATCGAGATTGCAGGTATCGATGAAGGACCCAAGAATATAGCTGAAGTCGCCCCTGTGCTTGACGCTTCAGCAGGTGCCAGAACTGTCGCACCCGTTGATGAATCACAGATTAAGCCCGCTGCAAGGCCCCATGGCCTACCTCATTTCGACCTCAGCCACTTCCCGATGGAAGCAAGGGACGTAGATATGGAACTGGAGGTTCACTTCGATATCACTGGCAATAGCGTAACAGAAGGTAGAATGTCAGATATCCTGTCCTGCTTCAATGACCGATTCGCCACAATCAGTCGAATGTTAATCGAATCGAGAACTCTCCCAAACAGGCCAACAAAAATCGGAGAGGTCATCAACAACAAAACACGATACAGAGAGGATGAATGTACGATTCTAGGAATCGTAGGAACTCCGGAGCACACCAAAAACGGACATCTAAGATTCCTTTTGGAGGATGAAGGTACTGAAATCCAATGTCTTCTCAAAAATAGGTTCGAAGATGATCCTAATCTACCGATTAATGCTGGGTTGATGCCAGACGATGTAATCGGAGTCACAGGAAGGCTAGCAGATCAACAACGTGGTAGGAAAGACCTATTCTTCGTAGAAGACATCCATCTGCCAACCTTCCGTCGTCACGATAAGGCCAGTGCACCTGCCGACCAAGCAATCTCCGTTGCCTTCCTATCAGATGTACATCTGGGGTCCAAGACATTCCTAAGTGCACAGTGGGAGAAGATGATTCACTGGTTCAACACTGACCCATTGGCGAAGACAATCCGCTATTTCGTGCTCAGTGGTGACGGCGTTGATGGCGTCGGCATCTACCCTAATCAGGAAAAGGAGTTGGCCATCCCAGACCTATTCAACCAATACAGTGGACTCGCTGAACTCCTTGAGCCATTACCCGACTGGGTAGATGTCATCCTACTACCTGGGAATCATGATGCTGTTCGCCCTGCTGAACCTCAACCTGCACTTGATCCTGAACTTCAACAGCATTACAACAACACAACCTTCGTTGGTAATCCGTGTGACTTCAGCCTCCACGGAGTACGCATCCTTTCGTATCATGGAAAGAGCATCGATGACTTCGTAGCGAAGATGCGCTCTGTATCCTATGACCGTCCAGAAGCAGCAATGCGTGCGATGATTGATCGACGACACCTCGCTCCCGCATGGGGTGGAAAAACGCCTCTCTCGCCAGAGCCAGAGGACAACCTTGTAATTCGAACTGTACCCGATATTTTCGTCACCGGCCACGTGCACGGACACCACGTCTCTGACCATAAGGGCGTGACACTGATTCACAGCAGCACCTGGCAGGACCAGACATCCTACCAACGGACACTCGGATTCCAGCCCAGACCAGCAATTCTCACAGTTGTGAATCTCCACACACATGAGACTGCTAGTATTCCGTTTGCGTAATTAGTCCTCATCCATGGTATCATCGAAGATCGCAAGGGTCTCAGCAAGAATCTCCTGTTCCGAACGTCGTGTTCGAATGATTGCACCCAATACGAGAAGCCCAACAATGAATGCAATAATGAGCACCATCTGTTGAGATAGAGCCTCTTCACTCCCACCAGAATCATCTCCACTTGAATCAGGATTTGTATCAGGTAATGGTGAAGATGCATCTTCTTCAGCGATCGTGAATTCAATACTCGACGTGTTGGAATTACCTGAGGCATCGATGGCTATAACCGTCACCACATAGGTTTCCAATGCAACAAGCTCAGGATCAGGGTTGATTGTAATGTCATGGTTCTTACGCAATGCTACGAGATCACCTGTGAAGGTCTGACCTCCAACCTCGATTGACTCAGTTGTCGCCTCGTCAGTATACCACGTAATGCGGAATGCCTTACCTCCAGGGATTATTTCGAGGGCGAGGTTGAGCACCTCTGGAGGCGTTTCATCAATTACACTTGAAGTATTGAAGGCGATTGAAACTGCTGTAGAATCTCCGACTGTGATATTGCACGTATAGGAAGACGAGGCGTCCAAGCCATTGAGTTGAAGCGTGTGAGTCAGTGCAGAGCCACTCTCTGGAACGAGGGTTGATTCATTCCATACCATGTAAGAGGCGGTTTCCAATTCTGTACATGAGACGAAGCCTGCCTCAGGCTGAGTTGTTGACCATTCGATAATCGCCGAGGAGGATGTCGTGCCAGCGACTTTAGCCCCATAGACCTGCTGAGCGACCTCTGGGAGCTCAAAACCGGTAAGAATCGCGTGTTGCTGTTGATCTACATCGTAACTGGAGAGCATGGTGCTCTGATTATCCCCTAGAAGAAGCATATCGAGGATGTTTGGATCATAGTCGATACCATCTACAGGAGATGGGTCTGCACCCCCTCCGAGCCGCCATGTTTTCGCTGTCGTATCGACGTCACGCCACTTACCTGGTCCGAAGCCGTCTTGGCTCCCCACCACGATAATGAATCGATAATCTGGAACATCTGGGCCGATTACGTTCTTCGATACTGTGATTGTAATCGTCTTCGTACCAACATCACCTGAAACCTCGATACCCTTCGCACTCGTTTCACCAGTGATGGCATCGACTGCCTTCACAGCACCGGGCTCACCTGTCGCAGAGATGGCGACCTCCCATGCCCAATCAGAATGGACCATTGCATTGGCTCCTTCCAGCATATCTGTCCGACCTGCAGGATTCTCACTTTGATCAACATAAATCTGAACAATTTGATGACTAAATCCGTTGGACAAACTCCAGTAATCCGTCATTTCAGCCATCTCAATCTCAAAACGTGCATTCCAAGCACTCTGACTAATCTTGATTGAAGTCGCATCGAAGAGGCCATTTCCGGGTGTGAAATCACCTGCGAGAGGATAGGTGTAGTCTCCATCTCCTGTCTCGTCACCCGCTGGATCATCAAATTCGAGTAAAGTGACCCATTCCTCAAGATCTGGAAGAACTATCTCAGCGGGCGCCGGTGGAGCGACCTCCATGTCATCCCCGTCACCGTAAGCAAGGGAATCCGTCCACGCAGACACTACCTTGACTCTGGTTGTATAGCGGGGTGCGAGACCGAGATCAGACCAAGGGATGCGGAACTCGTATACTTCGTCTCCAGCGCATCCACCAAGAATCGAGGACCCTGTCAGAGCCCACTGCTCATTATCGCCAACCTTTCCTCGTGCATCGAAAAGGTTCCACTTTGCCTGCCCATCATCTCGCAGTTGAGCGAAATCAAAAGCGACCATACGCTTAGCTGGGAAGCCAAGAACTTGATTCCCGTAGTAGGTTCTGAAGTTTGTCTGGACCTCGTTGAAATTCTGAGCGTTCGGCTGCATGAAGTAAATCGCAAGATCCGCATCACGATTTTCACCGAGAGAATTCAAGATATCTGGCCCATTCATGTCCACTCGGATGTAAAGGTTCGAAGCATCGTAGCCGAGATGGAACGATTCAATGTCCAAATCGCCACCATTAACCGAATCTGCAGTGTACACCGCCGAACCATCCCATTCACCGGGAAGAGCGATCCCATCAATCATCGGCTCGATGATAGCGCTCGCAGCCTCATCTGGCAAAGCAGGATTTGTCCATAGATCTTGGAGATACGGAGGAAGATCGAGATTGATTGCACGATAGATATTGGAGAGATGCACCTTGAACAGAACATCCCACATTTCGTCATAGCCACTGTCCTGATCTAGCCCATACCACCAGTACCAATCACTCCCCTCCGCGATGTAGAGCGATTCCCAAGCAAGATCAAGACCAGGTGCATTCGGGTTCTCAGCCTCGAAGTCCACTAAGGCAGTCCTTGCTTCAACTAGGCGCTGCCATGCAAGGCTCTCATCTGCCTCACCGGCCCAGGTGCTCAATGTACCATCAATCCACGAACCGGTCCCAATCGTCTCAATTTGAGGTAATGTGAGATTCTTCTCGAGGAAAGCCGAGGGAGTCGTAGTCACCACAGTTGGATGAGATTCTAGACGTGAATACCATTCATGTATGAATGGACGGGCATTGTCGGTATGCTGGAACTCAGACATGAACATCCAATTCTCACCATCCATCGCAACAGTGAGAAGATGCTCACTGGGATCCTCTCCAGCAGCTAGAAGATCTGAACGAATACCATCGAGGTAGGACAGGAAGTCCGAAACTGCGGCCTCCGGTGTCATCGAACCATACTGGAACGCAACTCGGTCAGAGATGACACGATCACGGAAAATTACGGCTATCTCGCCACCTGAATCGCCCTCTACCATCCATGGTGTTGCCAGTTGTGCAGCATCATCGACATCGATAGACCCTCCACCCGACATCGTAGATTTGGCGAGAATTTCCTCATCTGTAACCATCCATTGAATTCCCACATCAGTCACGGGCTGAACCATTGGAGGTGAAACTGCTTCCTCTGAAGGCCACATACCGGTGGGCCTGAAGCCAAGCTCAGCTTCGAATAGATTCATTCCGTTTGTGAGGTGGGCCCGAACATCGTCAGGCCATGCATCCTTGTTGACACGGATGCCATCTTCGAAGGTCCAGCCATCCATCATCAGGAGTGGCATGATTGGGTGATAGTATGGCGTTGTTGTCAGTTCAACTTGACCTGCTGCCGCAAGTTGACTGTACATCGGCAAAACGTTCGCCATGTGTGCGTGCTGCTGGTCGATTACGTAGGTGAGGTCGGCAGGAGTATAATCACGACCCTTGGTGAAGAGATCCATCAGTCCTTGGTCCGTCTGCGAAGGGGCACTGTAGGTCGAAGGATTATCGAAAAAAGGAGCATACTCGCCCTGCACATAGTCGGGAGAGAACTGGAAGAGATACCAGAGTACCTGGAGATCGAGGAGATCTTGGGCAGGAAGGAGATCGTCATCCATAATGGTCGCAGGCTTCAGATTGTGGAGAGTTTCATCGTAAATTTCCTTGTAGCGAACACTCGCAGGCATAACCCAAGCGTTGGGATCCTCGGCACTGACATTGTAGATCCAACCACTATTCCAGAAGGACTGGAACTGCATCGTATGCAGTTCCAGATCGGTTGCATTCGGATACCCTGCGACTGTACCGTCTGGATTCGTTGGCCAATCTCGTCTGGCGAAGTCCGTATGGATATCTGGTGTCTCGTTCCGGTGATAATCAACGAGTTGCTCAAGGAAGGAAGGTACGAGGTTGTAAGTTACCTGCGTACCAGGATACTGGGCAAGGATGCCTGGGGAGTCAACATACTCCGTCATTGCATGGACACGGACCCAGGGAAGTTCGAACATACCTGTGAGTTTATTCTTGTAGTATGGTTGATGCTGATGAAAAACAATTGCAACATTGAGAGCATCTGGCTCCTTATCGATAACATTCGCTGCCCTAATCTCGATGTGATCGGGAGATATACTCGCGTTTCTGTCAGGGAGATGAAACATGTGAGTGAATGTCTCTGCACCATTGGATGATGCTGGATTCTGAGCAGGAAATGAGGTCCACACATGGCCGGCATCCTGCCATTGCGCCCAGACGACAAAGTCCACCTGAGTCGGGTCACCGATAGCCGACCAAGGGACGGAAATCTCAGTCACCATGTTGCCTGACCAACCGATGTAACGGTCGCCAGGGAAGGTATGAACGTCCATCGCGTCGTTCTCCTCGTGAGAAGTCTCCCAGCCACTCGATTGGTGAGTGAAGATGGCATGATAGGTGGAGTCCTCTAAGACGAAGGCATGATCTGCAGCGAACGGAAGAACGTGAGAGAAACCCCATTCCGAGGAGAGGGGGGAGCCACCCTCGCTGGTGTTTAGATAGACGAAAATATCCGCGCCTTCATCAGCAGAGGATAGGTCAGTGCCATCCCAACCGAAGGAGAGGTGCGTCTGATTCCAGGTAAGATAGGTCACGACACCATTGGCATCCGTACCCATCGTTGTATCGGCAGGCCAATCGCTAATGTCGCCATCGATTACGATGTCATCTGGCGTCACCGCTGAGGCAATTCCCAGCAGGCCTGGCCCGATAAACAGGAAGACAATCAGAAGAGATGTCCCGACCCCCCTCCTGCGACCCATGGTTCTCCGTTTACTGCCACGATGATATGGTTTTCACCTCAATTTAGACCACATTTGCTTGTAGGATGAATTATATCCCTCAGGAAGCGGATTGGGTTACTCCGAGTAGGATGTGAAACCGCCATGTCCATCGCCTACATCTCTGCAGAAATCGGACTGGAATCCGATCTACATACCTACTCTGGAGGGCTCGGCGTGCTTGCGGGAGACCATATCAAATCCGCTGCAGATGCAGGAGTTGATCTTGTCGCAGTCACACTTCTCTATCGCCAGGGGTATGGGATACAACACCTCGATGAGAGAGGAATTCAAACAGAATCCTACCGGGATATCGACCCATCGCATCATCTGGAGGATACAGGCATAGAAATCTCGCTCCCTCTCGATGGTGCTCAACTCTACTCGCGACTCTGGAGGATGTCTGTGAATGGAATCAACGGCTCGACTGTGGATGTCATTTTCCTCGATACGAGGCATGAGAATAATCCAGAAACATTCGCCAATCTCGGAGAACGTCTCTATGGAGGGGATGACTCGATACGGATCCGACAGGAATACCTCCTAGGCGTAGGAGGAATCCATGCCCTCGATGCTCTTTCTGTAGATATCGAGGGTTTGCATCTAAATGAGGGGCATTGTACATTCGCAGCTTTAGAGATGTTGAACAGAGGATGGTCAAGGGATGAATTGAGGAGGCGGACGCTTTTCACTACCCACACTCCCGTACCTGCTGGACATGATCGATTTGCTTGGAATGATGTGGAGCAAGTCCTCGGTGAACTCTTGCCCTCCGATGCAAAAAAAGTAGCAGACAGTGGAGATACCTGTTCAATGAGCCATCTCGGCATCGGCCTATGTGGGAAAACGAATGCTGTTTCGAGGCTTAATGCGAAAGTAGCCTCAGAGATGTTCCCAGGTACAAAGATTCACCCCATCACGAATGGAATCCATCACAGGACATGGACGAGCCCCGCTACTGCATCCCTTTTCGATGAACACATCGAGGGATGGCGTAGTGAATCGAATCGGATCTCAGATGCACCAAGTATTCCCAGAGATTCTCTATCTAAAGCACGCGAGAAGAATAGGGGAGCACTACGAAAAATGGTGAAGGAACGCACAGGCGTAGAACTCAAACCCAAACTACTCACCATCGGTTTCGCCCGCCGATTTGCGACCTACAAGAGGGCAAATCTCGTATTCTCAGATCTTGAACGGCTGCGCGCGATTGGTGCCGGCCGTATTCAGTTCGTTTTCTCAGGAAAAGCACATCCGCGGGATGAAGGAGGTAAGGCCCTTATTCGACAAATCTTCGAAGGAGCAGAGGAACTACAGAATGAGATCCCAGTCGCCTTCCTCCCGGATTATTCGATGGAGATTGGCCAGGTAATGACTGGCGGAGTAGATGTATGGCTCAACAATCCAATTCGGCCAATGGAGGCCTCTGGAACAAGTGGAATGAAGGCTGCCATGAATGGTGTTCCAAACCTCAGCATCCTCGATGGATGGTGGCCCGAGGCATGCATACACGGCGTCAATGGCTGGGCTATCGGAGATTCTGAAACCGAACGTGACGATGAGCGGGACGTGAAGGCACTGTATCGGATCCTTGAACAAGATGTCCTCCCAGTTTGGGAGAACGATCGAGAAAAATGGACCCGCATAATGCAGGCCTCAATGGCCGCTAGTACGGGATTCACTGGAGCAAGAATGATTCGGGATTACATTGGATTCTATGATCAATTCAGGATGGATTGAGACGATGGCTCAAGGGAAATTAGAGCGAAGCCTCGGAATCCTCTGCCATTTGACTAGTCTTCCTGAACCATACCTAAGTGAGAACGGCGCGATTCGATTCCTCCATCACCTCCAAGAGACCGGTGTATCAGTCTGGCAGATGCTCCCTATCCATCCTCCCGATCCACATGGGTCACCTTATGCATCATCGTCTGCCTTCGCTGGCTGGGAATTATTTCTACCCCAAGATGAAAGAGAGATTACAGAAACGGAGGTCACTAAATTCTGTGAGGAACAAGGTGGATGGGTAGAGGAATACGCGCTTTTCCGAGTTCTAAAGGAACGATTCGATGAGGCGCCATGGACCGAATGGCCTGAAGGATGTCGGACTGGAAATGATTGCCATTTGAATGGAAAAGAGAAACTTCGTTTCAAAGAAATCTGTGAACAACAGGCCCGCTTCAATCATGCATGGATGAGGTTTCGGAAAATGGCCACATCTATGGGAATCCGCCTTTATGGAGACATCCCGTTCTTCGTCTCTCACGACTCAGCCGATGTCTGGTCAGCCCCCCATCGGTTCCACCTTGACGAGGAGGGTAAACCCACGCACGTCTCAGGTGTTCCACCTGATTACTTCTCTGATACAGGGCAACGCTGGGGCACCCCATTGTACCGATGGGAGAGCCATCATGACGAAAATTTCGATTGGTGGGTGAGGCGTATGAGACGAATGTTCAGTCTCTTTGATCTTGTTCGAATCGACCATTTTCGCGCCTTTGAATCAGCATGGTCGATTCCAGCGCATCATCCCACTGCTGAATATGGCCAATGGGAAACTGGACCTGGTGACGATCTACTCAAGATCCTCAAAGATACATACCCAAACGGGATTATCGCAGAAGACCTAGGCATCATCCCAAAAACAGTAGAGAATCTACGGAAGCGATACGAGATCCCAGGTATGGCAGTTCTTCAATTCTCAAACGAAGATGCTGAGAATCCACATCATCCTGAGAACCATAAAGAAAACATGGTAGTATACACAGGTACACACGATAATGATACCACAGTTGGATGGGGTGAAAAGCCCATTGAATTGATGATACGGACTGCGATGAAATCTCCAGCTTTCCTCTGCATAATACCCTTACAGGACGTGCTACAACTTGGTTCAGAAGCACGTATGAACACTCCCGGTACGACAGAACGTAATTGGAGATGGAACTTTGAATGGAATGATTTGAACTGTCACTCTGTCGAATGGTTCACAGAGATTGCATCCGAAACAAGACCTAGAACATCATGAACGACGGAAAAACATGAATGTTACAGAGACAATGATAACGAGGACTAGGGCAACGATTAGCACCGGTCGTCGTTTTTGATTTGATGAAGATTCATCTTCAATATCTGAATCTGAATTGTTATCCTCTTCGACCTCAGAACCGGAGTCAATGGGCACCTCCAACTCAGTATTATTCTCATTATCCGATTCATTCGCCACTTCAGATGGACAGGAACAATCGGTTGAATTTCGACTAGAGCCGTCCCAGCACAAATCCGTCGAGCATACAATTGGGTCTGGATCTGTACTATTCGTCTCGTTATTAGGCACCGGTTCTGGCTCATCATCTAGGTACTCGCAAGACCCGTCGTCAACCTCTGCGGAAGAATTGTGGTTAGTGGCATTGACATCCATGCAGCCTCCGATTGGATCTGGAACGGGGTACTCGCAGGAATCGTCGTTAACCTCTGCAGAAGGATTGTAATTGGTCGCATTGACATCCATACAGCCTCCGATTGGATCTGGAGCAGGGTATTCGCAGGAGCCATCGTCGACCTCTGCGGAGGGGCTGTAATTGGTCGCATTGACGTCTGTGCAACCTTCGATCGGATCAGGCACAGGATTCTGCGGGATAGTCTCATTCGTCAAGATGGTTACACTGTGCGAAGTCACGTTGAGTAAGGGAGTCCCATTCTCGATCCCACCTAATCCAAACACAGTCCTATGGTCAGAGTACATCGAACCGATGTCGATGGAAGCATTCGTCGTACCCCGATTCAAGGCGACTAGGCTCGAACGATCACCGATTGAACGTTGAAAGACGACGATGTCCGAAGCATTGTGGAGTGATACATAGCCACCACGGCGAAGAGATTCCAAGTCGGACCTCAGAATTCCGAGTTGACTTATGTTCTCTAGAAGGCCTCGCTCACGGTCGTTCTGGGATTCGTTGTCACGCCACATGTGACGGTTATCCGGATCGGCACCGCCAAACTCACCGTATTCGTCACCCATGTAGATCATTGGTGCTCCAGGAGTGGTCAAGAGCCATCCATGCGCCTGAAGGGATGCATGGTATGGGTCGTCCGTACCAGGCTGACCCGGAAGCCCCTGCTCAGCCCACTGATTCCATTCATCCGCAGTCCCTGGGTCTGCTCGCGAAGAAAATCGAGAGACATCGTGGCTTCCCACGAACGGCACCATCACGGCGCCTTCGGCATACTGATCCTGACTTCGTGCCGTCCAATAGTCGAGGTGGATGTAGTCATCCTGGCCCGTAGCGAACACTCGGTCTGAGGTAGCATGATACAACACGAAATCCGCCTGACCATCGAGGGCATTCGGCCCGATATACTGGTTGATTGTATCATACTGCTCTGTGTTTGAAGCAAGATCGTGCCCTGCCCATCCCATTGCAGTTTCACCCTTGAGATAGATGTCTGTACCAGCTGTCTCGAACCGTTCGTTAATCCTAACCGCAAGATTGGTGATTGCGAGATCATCAACATGCTTCACCGCATCAATGCGTCCACCATCGAGATCGAAGGTTTCAATCCACCACAAAACATCTTCAATCATCTGCTCCGATGCATTTCGATTCTTCCAATCCACATCCGGCATGTAGTCTCGGAACAAGCATTCGAGACGATCTTCTGTCCAATCACATCCCGGCTCACCGCATATGCACCCTTCGTTGAACCAGTCCGGATGCTCGACGTGATACGGATGGTCTTCGTGGACGTGGTTCACAACGAAGTCACCCATTACACGAATGCCTGCATCGTGAGCAGCATCAACAAGGGCATGGAGATCACCCTCCGTGCCAATACGAGGGTCGATACTCCTCGGCTCAACTGGCCAGTATCCGTGATAGGCTGAAACTTCGTGCACACCATCGGCAGCGAGGCCTGTTTCGTTTGCACCTTCGTTGAACGGAGTTAGCCAAAGTGCATTCACCCCAATATCAGTGAAGTAACCCGATTGAATCTGCTGCGTCACACCCTCGAGATCGCCTCCCATCCAGTCCGCACCTTGGGCCGCTCCTGGCAACGTGGCCGGGTCGTTGGAAGTATTACCATTCACGAATCGGTCGGTCATCGCCATGTAAATCAGGGCATCATTCCAAACGAATTCCGCACCTTCACCAACCCAGAAAGGAAGAAGCAGGTCGTCGGCAGAAACTCCAGAGGAATCATTGCCCTCAATGTGAATAGTGTGCTTACCGTCTTCCAGCCCACTTAAATCGAGTACCCAGGACCAATTTCCCTCATACCACGTCGACCCTGAGAGCCCCTGCGGCGTTCCAGAAGGTGCATCGCCTCCAGAGCCGGCATGCCATTCCACTGTGAGAATCTGATTCTCTATTGAATGAGTAAACATCGGGCGGGTGTCGTTAACAACTCTAGCGATACTGTTCTCGAACGAGCCGCAGTAACCTCGATATGGATTCTCTGAATCGATGACCCAGGTCCCATCGATGACATACTTATAGCAATACAATCCTGGATCGAGGTCAATGCTCGCTGACCAGTTACCGGGATTATCTTCGATCATTGAGGTCCCTGTAGCCCAATCATCCCATTCACCCATCACCTCGATTGTAGTGGCTGATCCTTGCCAAGAGAAGGTATAGTTTGAATCGCGTTGACGAACGACTGAACGCCCTTCGGAATCACCTGAAGTGAGCAGTGGTACCGAAGAAAGGAGGAAGAGGGAGAGCACTGCAATCGCCAGTACTCGTGATCTCATTCCTCTTCACCTCCGAACAAATCGTTCGCTGTCTCCACGATGTCGTCGAGATGAGCACATAGGAACCCTTCGATGAATGGATTCGCTGGATTACGGTAGACGTCCATGGGAGCACCATGTTGTTGTAGAACACCCTCATTCAAGACAGCAATTCGGTCGGCTAGAGTCATTGCTTCAATTTGGTCATGAGTGACATAGACCGTTGTCATCCCAAGTTCATCGTGTAGTCGGCGAATCTCGATACGCATCTGTTGACGGAGTTCCGCGTCTAGGTTTGACAAGGGCTCATCCATCAAAAGTACTCGAGGTCGTTTGATGAGAGCTCGACCGAGAGCGACCCGTTGGCGTTGCCCGCCTGACAGTTGCTTCGGTTTCTTCTCTAGCTCAGCAGTAATTCCTAGAAGATCAGCTGTCTCACCAACTCTCCAACGAATATCATCATCATCAGGCCGTTCATCTCCCTTCATCATCCGAAGGCCGAACGATAGATTGTCTGCAATGGTCATGTGAGGATAGAGTGCATAGGATTGGAACACCATCCCAATCCCTCGTGCACCTGGTGGCAAATCGTTGACTCGAGCACCACCAATTAGCACATCGCCTCCAGTCACCTCCTCAAGACCGGCAAGCATGCGCAATGTAGTAGACTTTCCACAACCAGAAGGCCCCAGAAGAACGAGGAATTCTCCATCATCAATCTCGAGATCTAGATTATCGACGGCCATGAAGCCATTATCATACCGTTTCGTTACTCCTCTGTAGATTACATTCACCATTTGATCACCCCTTCACTCCACCCGCACTCAAACCTTCGATTAAGAAGCGTTGGAACGCGATGAACAGAACAACCACTGGCAAACTAACCAACAAAGAGGCTGCTGCGAAGTCACCCCATGCTTGGCCAGTAGAGGATATGAGGGAAGCAAGGCCGACTGGCAGAGTGTACATCTCTTCACTCGTGTTGAAAGTGAGAGCGAGGAGGAATTCATTCCATGCTGCAAGAAATGAGAACAACGCGGTGACTGCAACTGCGGGTAAAGAGAGAGGTAGAACGATTCGCCAGAAAACCTGTGTCTGACTGCAGCCATCTACGAGAGCGGCCTCTTCAAGCTCCCTTGGGACTGTGTCAAAGAAACCCTTCAGCATCCAGACGCAAAGAGGTAGGGCTGTGACTGAATAGGCCAGAATCAGGCCGAGGGAAGTGTTCAGCAGCCCGAGTGCCTTCATTACAAGGAAGTAGGGAACAAGAATAATGACGCCAGGGAACATTTGGACAAGGAGGAAGGCAAACATCGCTGGATCACGCCCACGAAAGCGAAAGCGACTGAAAGCATATCCAGCAGGAATTGCTAGGGCCAGGCCCAGAAGGGTAGTTCCGATAGAAACGATGAACGAATTTCGAGTCCATAACCAGAACGACTCTGAAGATACCAGTTTCTCGAAGTGCTCCCCAGTGACCTCATCCATGAATCCCCCCCCTAAGGAGTTCCCAGGAGATACAGCGACATCCAGAATCCAAAGAAGAGGAAGGGCAACTATAGCCACTGCATGGAGGAGAACTAGGTGATGCAACGCATGGCTGTGCTCCTCAGCCATCACCCTATTCATTCTAAGGCCAAGTTCAGCCGCCTTGACTGTCAATCGACCGGACACCCAGAGAGTTACCATCGGCATTGACCCAGCAACAGGAACAAGAAGGAAAGGAACAGCTGTCCAAGTCGTAAACCAGATATCTATCCAGAGACCGGGTCCATCCAAATGATGGAGAATTGAGAGGAATAAGCCGATTCCAGATATTGCGAAGATCCCATCACGGATATTCTTCGTTCCATGATCCAACTGCCTCAACAAGAGAAGGACTACAAGATGGACGAGAACGATACACATTGACGAATATATTGCGTCTTCATTTCCCCTCATAGTGGAAAGGGCTACTGATAGCGATGCTACGAAGATAACAACTGCGTAGTATGCCCGAAGGCTCTGAATCTCTTGTGGAACGTACCATCGTCGAGCAAGATCTGACTTTGACGCACGAGGTATAGAATCCATAGAACTCATGCGACTGCCTCCGTAGCATTTGTCCGCTTCATGTATGTCCAAGAAAAGACGACAAGCATGACGAATATCACTACTGACCAAGCAGCAGCAACGCCATATGCACCATCACGGAAAGCAACATCGTACACATATGTGATTAGGATGTCCGTCGAACCAGGGCCATCAAAATCCAGATTCGGACCGCCGTCAGTCATGAGGTAGATGACATTGAACATATTGAACGTCCAGATGAATCCGAGCAGAGACAAGGGGACAAGGGCACTTCTCAGATTCGGGAGAGTAAGGTGCCTAAACTGACCAAGAGTTCCAATCCCATCGACCTCTGCTGCCTCGTACATATCCTTTGGTAGAGCTTGAAGGGCGCCTGAGATAGACATCATCATGAATGGAATTCCGAGCCAGATATTGACTAGAATAACAGCAAATCGGGCGCCGTTCGCATCCGCAAGGAGATTCAGATCCGTTCCAAGAAGGTCGTTTATCGCCCCAGCCGGTTCGAACATGCCCCTCCATACGAGGACCGTGATGTACGATGGAATTGCCCACGGTAAAAGGAGAAGCGTGCGATACATCGTCTTCCCACGCAAACCACTCTTGTTGAGTGCGAGGGCAAGAAGGAGTCCAAAACCAATGTGAGATACAACATTGACTACGGTCCACAGCAGAGTGAAGACAGTCACACGAAGAAATCCAGAAGTGGAGAATACTGTGAAGAAGTTCTCAAGCCCAACGTAGACATGCTCACCCAAACGGGATTGATCTGCATCGGTTAGAGCGAGCCACATACCGTAGATTACAGGATAGAAGGTCAATACTGCGAGCGAAAGTAAAGCAGGTGCAATGTAGAGATGAGCCCCTTTAGATGTGGTACGGCCATCCCTATAATCTAACCAGCGCAGACCGTAAAGAAGTGCGATGAGGCTCAACGAAATCGAGCCAATAGCAAAGAGATAAGGGGATGTCTTGAGAGGAGCTGCCAACGTATCCTCTGTTGTTGAACTACTCAACATTACAGGCGAAATTACCTCAGTACCATTAGAATAGATTGTCAGTACTGCGAAGTAGTATTCTTGTCCGGAAGGGATGCCAGTGAGGGTGCAGCCAATCGATATTGTACCATTTGGTACAACGCCACTACCATCTGATTTACGATGAATAGGGACAATGATATCGTCGCCTAGACCATAATGACAATCATCGTACCAATCACCCATTTCAGGTTGCATCAAATCCGCTGTTTCACCTACAATAATTACTGAATGAAGTAGAGAATCCTCAGTTCTAGAAAACTCAGAACCATTCATCCGAATCTCATAGTAGGTTCCGTTCGTAGCCGGTTCAGAAAGTACCATCTCGATGCCTACTTGACGATATCCTACAGAGCCGTCTAACTCAATCTGATTCACAGAACCAGCAGAAACAATACCGAGAAGAATCGGAAAAATAAGGAGGATCAGAAAACGTCTCATCCGCTCCCCTCCAAATCCGATTCCAAGGCTGCATCAGCCGCTGCCAACGCCGTAGTAGCATCCAATTCACCTGAGTAGACGTTCTCGAATGCGGTACCTAGTGGGTCATAGACCATTGACATCGCTTCTGTTGTAGGGGCAGGAAATCCCACCATTAACTGATCAAGAAACCCAGATATGACGGAGTTCTGAGCCACCTCGGGATCAACGTATACGTCGACATGTGTAGGCATCGTGTAGGTCTCTAAGGCGAATTCACGTTGTGATTCGCTTGAGGAAAGATGTAGCGCAAGACGAACTGACCACTCCTTCTGAGATGATTGCTTCGAAACCGACCAACCCTTGTATGTAACGAGAGGAGATACTCGCTCCCCCGTGGAATCCACAATTGGTAGTATAGACTGCTGCAATGGAATCCTACCCGCCTCATATGTGGCCCAGTTCCAAGGGCCATCGACAACCATTGCTGCCTTGGAACTGAGGAATTGCGTCTTCATCGATTCAGATTGAGTCCCGGTTTGGACTACTCCATGAGCCATCTCAAGATCGATCATCCAATCCATGGCTTCTGCTGAACCATTAGAATCCAAGGTTGGAGTCCCATTCTCATCGAATAAGGAACCACCATATCCGGCTTGAAAACCAAACCACCAGTAAGCGTTCTTTACAGGCATTGCGAGGCCGTTCACATCCCCTTGAGTCAATTGAGATGCTGCTGAAACCATATCGTTTAGCGTCCAATCCTCCGATGGATGATCGACTCCAGCTGCATCAAAAAGAAGTGGGTTGAAAATCAAACTTAGACAGTCCTGGCTTGCAGGGATACCGAGAAGATCCCCCCCATATTTCATCGCATTAAGCGCTCTTGCATCGAACTTCGAACGTTCAAGAGGTGTAAGATGAGGCCTCAAATCCTCTAAGAGAGATTGCCCTCCAACACGCACTTCGCCAATTTCTCCAAGTTGATCCGAAGAAAGACGGACCACATCAGGCGCCTCTCCTCCTTGTGCTGCAATCATGAATTGCCGCGCTGCTTCACTGAACGGAATAGCCGATGTTTCTACCTCCACTCCCGGGTTAGAGGCCATGAAGCGAACGATTTGTGACTCGAACGTGGCCAGTTCTTTACTCTCTGTAGCAAAGGAGTGCCATACGACTAGTGATACGGTTTCAGTATCCGTTTCCTCAATTGAACTATCAGGACTCACACATCCAGGTAAGAGGAGGAGGATAACAAGGATGAACGGCGTGGCGTTCCTTAGCAAACATATCACCTCTACGCGCCAAGAGTTTCCCCTGGGAACAAATTAGGCCAGATAGCACGAAGATCCGTACCTAGAACTACAGGTACCCCCGCATCTTTGAATGCAGCATGTGCCTCGTCTCTGGCGGGATTGAAACCGATAAAACGAGACCCTTCAATCTGCATGGAAAGATCCATGCTATTGTCACCAACACTCACAATCTCAGATGGATGAATACCAAGGATACGATGGAGTTTCGATACCATCTCACCCTTGTTCCACGCCGATACGCGGCAAATCCCTTCATCTAGAAGGTATCCTTGACCGTCATATTCGAACCCGTTCGCTGCCCAATCGTCGACCTTTAACATTCTAGCAATCGTCGAAACGAAGAGATCAACACCTGCAGAGATAATCACCACATGGATGCCTCTCTCCTTGAGTTCCGACACTACTTCACGTGCACCATCCATAAGTCGAACACCGCTGTAGCAACGGAACAACTCATCGCGATGGATACGTGGTTGAACATCTTTCCAGAGTCGAATATCTTCCCGCATGAACTCCTCATCGGTTAGCTCCTTGTTCAGGAACGCCTGAAGGAGGGATGGATCCCCTGTACCAAAATGGCCGTGGATAACGGCCCAAGATGAACCCGCGTCAGCAAGAACACCATCGCAATCGAAGGCGACCGCCTTGACTGCTGACATGGCTGTACGCTTCGCTAACGCTGACTTAGTCCCATCGCCTCCGGATTGGACCGGGGGCCAAAGCCCCCGATCCGGAGTTCCGGCCGCGAAACTCAGGAGAGTCGCGCTGGGCTGGTCGTTCCAGTGTAGCTCATCAGAGGCGTTGCCGTCTGACCACCAGGCACATACTGCACCGTGATTAGCATCGAATCGAGCATCTCTCCCGTGACGGGGTCCTTCATCAGGATATAGATGATGTCGCCAGCACCGAATCCAGTGCTACAATCAGCGTCAGGACCTGTGCAATCGATACTGTCCTTGAACGTCACCATAGAGTTACTGTTCGATGGCAGTCGACCGTAGACACCACAGTTACCAGTGCTGTCGCCAGAGTTACCCGAATTGTCAATCAATGTTGAATCCGTAAGACAAGAGTCCGCAGGGGCATACTTGTCAGTGAGATTGAACAGACGGAACTGTTGCTCTCCAGCTGAATCCACCCACTCGAGACTCACACGGACCGCTTGCGTAGCAAGTTCGGTCTGCGCACCGTTCACGGTGATCTTCCAAGCCCAGTTGTTCTCATCGTTATCATCGATACTAACATCAGTGATTGCAGTTACACGAGGGGAAGCCTTTCCTGACACATCCGCAAGCGAACTTGACCAGACATAGATTGTTCCAGCAAGAACCACTGTGATTGCCACGAGCAGAATCGTTGCGATGACGGGGCTGACTGCCTCTTCATCTGCAGCAATGGTCTCGAAAACTTCCTCGTCCTCTTCACGGCGTGCCGAGATGAGGTTCAGGCCAAGGAATAGGCCCACGAGGCTCACAGATAGTAGTCCCGGGAGGAACGAACTGACTGAGGATGCCGCCTTGAGTCCCACCATCTTCGGTAGAAGAGTTAGCGAGTCCTCGTCAAGGGAGGTCATGTTGTTATTATCCCACTTGAGCTCTTCCAACGCTGGGCGACGGAAGTTTTCAGTGACATACTCATTCGTGAACGGATCAATAGTTCGGACCTCAGCGAAGGCCGCGACCATATCGGTTCCACTGTTCATCGTGATGTAACCAGTGACTAGGACGGTTTCGCCGACTCCTGGAACTTCGCCATCATCCCACTCAAGAGTGACCTGATGCTGGATTGCAGGATTGTCGTTCGCAGTGAACCGGACCTGAACGTCGTGCGGGTAGTTATACAACGCAGGATCATCACCGACGTTCGTAACCTCAACCGTGAATGGTACACGTGTTCCAGGCATGACTGCCTCGACGTTGAGATAATCGAATGCGAAATCAGTGTTGAACTTGTAATCCGGACGTGCCTCGACAACGTTCTCCACCTTGATGTGGAGTGTGACGCGGTCACTTCTCTGATCGTAGGTGGAATAACCAGCCTGACTGTAGTTGATGTAACTAGGAGCATCAGTGGTATCGTTCAGGTATAGGTTAACAGTGCAGAAGAAGCCACTAGCCGGTGTCATCTGGTGAATCCCACCGTCACGGACGCCATCGCCATCTGCATCCTGCAGGAAGTCCCACTGATCTCGAGGCGCAGTGGTCGTTGCATCAGGGATGAGTGTGATTTGCATCTCCTCTGTATCCTGATCGAGAGCGATTGAGAAGTAATGATCGTAATCACAATTCGCAGTCTTAGCAACTTCCCACTGGTAATCGGCCTGCTGATGGTCGATATCGAACATCATGCGAGACATATCAAACGTGAGATTGTCGACATTGGTATCGTCCTCAGTGAGTGTGATGTACCAATTTTCCTCATTACCAGCAGTGAGTTTGTCACCATTAGCTACCTCGACGTACTTCTCCGCCTGCAAATCAGGTCCAGAGATGACTGGAGCATCGTTGATCGGGTTGACGATGAACTGAACTGTCATGTCATCCGCGTCATCTACACCATCTGTGAGTCCGAAGAGAATATCACAGGATCCGCCCGCTTCATTCGTTGCGTTCTCTGCGATGAGGATGCTTGTTGTTCCAGCCATGGAGATATCGAATGGGATACAGCCATCTGCGGCAGCAGTCCAGTTGTAGATCTGCGGAACCGCGTGTGGGTTGTTATCCGACTGAGAGTTCTCGTTAGCCATGTCAATCACGAAGCTTCCTGACTGGTTGTAGACGCTACCAAGGCTCTTTGGAACGGTGAATCCGTTCGCACCATCGATTGCTGCTTCATCACGGATGTTGATTCCACCCTGGCCGTCGTCGGTGAGGACGAGACCGCAGTCGTTGCTATTGTAATCATTCAACGAGTTGCAGATGATTGGCTTGTCGTTAACATTGGTGACGTTCCAGAAGAAGGTCTGTGTCGCGTTCAGGCCGTCAGCGTCTGTCACGGTCGCCTTGAGGCGGTGACCACCGAACTGGTCGGCGAGAGTCGCTACCTCGAGAGACTGCCCGTTCAGGCCGTAGGAATACGGCGTGATGTAGGTATGCGTGTTCGCTGCAGAGTCAACAATTTCCCATGACAGGTTTACGTCCTGCGTCTGGAAGTCGGTTGCCAATTCCGTCATGCTTAGCGACGTCATTCCTGTATCCTCATCGACGGTGACGTCAATCAGGTTCTGGATGACCGGCTTAGCACGGAGGATATCGATCTCAACATTCTGATTCGTAGACATCATGACGTTATTCCTCTCTCCCCAGTCCCAGTAGTCGTTCTGGGAATCACGGACCTTGACGATAATATCGTAAGGACGAGCAGGGGTTGGAGTCGTCGTTCCCGCATAGGTTCGGAAGATGAGTAGGAAGTCGTCGAGAGTTCCATCTGCAAGATCCGTTCCAGTGAGGTCGAAGCCACCGAAGTCGTAGAAGTTCTGGGCAGTTGCGTTAGCCTGATCCCACACCTGTGGCGGGAAGGCTGCTAGGACGTGCCCAGTGTTCTCGTTCTGAACCACTGTTAGCCAGCGGACATCATCAGTTGGAGAACCGATACAGGCCCATGGAATAGCGAACTCGGAGTTCAAGTTGAACGTCGAGGTCACACCAGGGTATCCGAATCCTACGAAGGAGGAGATACCATTGCACGAAGACGTGACATCAACCCAGTTACCGGTTGGAGTCACACGCTTGATTCCCCAGCTGGTTGCATCCTCTGCGAAGAGCATGAAGTCAGCCTGGAATGGAAGGTTGTGCGTAACATACCAGTTGTCGCCTGTAGAACTACCACCAGGAACGGTGTCTAGGTAGATCATTCCGTCCGACGCAGTGAAAGTCACACCAACAAGGCCGATGTAGACGTTCGTAGCATCCCAAGTGATTCTCATCTCCCCACCGGAGGTGAGGTTCTTGGCTGTTGAACCAGGCATCATATCGTCAGCGATATTCGACTCAGCGGTGTAATCACCGAACCAATCACCGAGGTCACCGTCAGTCTGAATCACAGATCCAGCACGGGTGCGCCATGATGGGCTGACATACTCCGCACGGGAGTGAGCCACAAGAGGCACTGTTCCGCCAGTGAGAGTATTGTAGTCCTCAGTCGACCTGATGGTCAGTGCCACATCAGAGGCCGCTTGACCCATGTGAGTGACATCGAGATTCAACAGGTTTGCTTCGTGAACAATCGCGCTGCTGGAGACGACCAACTTCTGAGAGTCGAGGACGCCGTTACCGACGCTCGTCACTGTGCTGAAAGCACCTGCATTAATCTGAACGCCTGTGCCGGTCCAAGTCATGTTCTCAATAGAACCAGACGCGGTATTGATTGTCTTCAACGTGGTATCAGAAGTACTCGTACCCCCGTTCCATCGGAAGTCCTTGTGCTTGTCAGTCAGGAGACCGAGATCACCACTAGTGCTTAGGTCTGTGATGTCAAGATCATGAAGACCACTACTAGATACGGAACTGATAGCAATACCATTGGTGTCATCCACATCGATAGTAGCTCCATCGACAGTGATGTCGACATCATCTGCATCAACACCATATCCATCTGCCACAATCAAAACACCACTGCTGCTTCGCGCCTGAGATGTTCCACCGAGGTAGAGTTCCCCGCCGTCCATTTGGATTCCAGTGCCGAATCCGCTGATACTTGTGTTCGAGAAGGAAAGCCAGTCATCAGATCCAGCAACATTCACACCAATAGATGCGAGGCTCGGACCGGAACTTGTGGTTACTGTCACTGTTCCATACATATCTGGATGAGCACTGCAATGGTACTCATACACACCAGTTGATGTGAAGGTGTGCGCGAAATACGAACCGTTGTTCATTAGACCACTGTCCCATACAGGTGAACCTGTTGTGTTCTCAGTAGTGCTGTGCTGGTAGTTGTTCGGGTCCGAGTTGTATTGAGTTGCGTGCCAGCGAACAGTATCGCCAACAGATACGGTGATGTTCTGCGGCGAGAAGACCGAAGCACGGATTTCGACAGTATGAACTCGAGCTGCTGCTCCACCAAGGCTGGTGAAGGAACTGCCTTCATCGACTACTGTGCAGCCGTCTGTCACTAGAGCATTCGAGATCGTCGAGATATCATTGCCACTCATGTTGATCGTAGAAGTTGTTCCACAGTTGTCGACATTGATTCCAACCGCACTTGTTGGTGTTCGGCCAGAGGTGAACGAAATCGTGTTGTCCCTGATATCGACATCGTTGCTGCCACGGACTCCATAGACAGAGATACCGCCGTCAGCATCAATCAACTCATTGTTGGTGATTGTTCCGTGACCACTCTGGACATAGATACCTGCGTTAGATGCACTGCTAACACCACGAATGGTGTTGCCATCAATATCCCACTGCTTTCCACTGCGAGAGTAGATTGGGTTATCCGCGAGAATATCGTTACCGAAGATGTCGATGGAGTTCGTTGTAGCATCCTGGATGTAGACACCATAAGTTGGGATTGTAGATCCGGTGTAGGTATTGTCCTTGATCAAGATGTCATCCGCCTTGGTGTTCAGGTATGCCCAGAAACCAAGAGACGTTGTGTCAACAAACGTGTTGTTTTCAACAATCATGTCATCAGTACCAGTTCCACTGTAATAGGTAGAGTAAGCGTAGTAGTTGTATGGAATCATTACACCAGCCTGACAGTCGTAGAACGTATTGTCCTCGATTCTAGCATCAGGAATTCCAGCTGTTGCAACACAAACGTCGTTGTATGCCACGCTACTACCTCCAGGTGGCACACGATAGTGAGAGAATGTGCTGTTGGTTACAATGAATTCTGAAGGGGCACCGGCATATCCGCGGCCAGATGCCATCGTCGCAATTCCAATCATGTCAGTGTTGTTGATATTGAATCCAGCATAGTTGGAGGTACCACTGTATCCCAATCGGAATGCATGACCTTGATCACCATTGTCAGCACCTACAGAGATAATTGTGGTGTTGTCCATATTGATTGTCTGAGTGTAAGGATACTCAATACGGATATCTCCGACACCATTGTATCCACCTGTCACGAAGATTAGCGAGTTATTGAGGTAAGCCTCGTTCGCACCATCCAAGTAGTTGTAGGCGTGATCCATCAAGATTACCTTAGGATCGCCTGGCTGCCCATTCCCATCGTCTTCTTTCATACCATAGTATGCGTCGTATTGAGTGAGCGAGCCCACCGTGTCTGAACTGCCAGAACCAACGTTCGAGCAAGAGCGCAGGTTGTTGTAACTACTGGATGTGAATCGGTAACACACGTGTATGTCGACCGAATCAACCATGTTAATGGTGTCAGAATTCGTTGGAACGTCCGCTAATGTCACGGTCTCCATAATGTATCGGAAGTCACGTGAAGTACTGGTGTATTCATTGACGTATACACCCGCTAGAGTCATTCCAGCGAGGTTCTTCGCTTGATGTCCGGAGAAGTCAACAGTATATGCTGTGAATTCCATATCCAATGCAGCACCTACCGAATCGGTTGTGGAAGTCGCAACCATCCGCATGTCAGCATCTAGGAGCTTCAGATTCACACCTGGTGCTCCAGATCCATCGGCCAGTAGGCCCACATCATAGAGGCGGTTCCTTACGAATTCGCCTCCTCCATTCACCATAATTGTCTGAGTCGTGGATTGATCAGTAATCGTACCCTCGACGTATGTCACAGTTCCCGCGCCGATTGTCATGTCATCGGTGTTATCCTGGAAAGTCGAGTCCAACATGCGGACATCTCCTGTGCCTGCGTGGTTCATTCCAATTGTGGAATCACGAACCATGAGGCTGTCGAAAGACCAGTCAACGCTGCTTGAACTGAGGACATTGATTCCAGATGCTGCGGACTGAACAACCTCTCCACCGAAGGAGAGACCAGTGGAACCAGCTAGGACCAGTCCACTCTGGGACTGATCGTAAAGTTCCATGTTAGTCATGGATGTGCTACCTGCACCGGAAGTGGTCAGGCGAACACCATAAGCGCCCTGAGTGACGTTGACGTCATCAAAGAACATGGCGTTGGATCCATCAATGAGGATTCCTTCATTGGTAGGCGCAGTAATGGTCACATCACTGATGCTTCCTGCTGCGCGACCACCACTGACGAGAATACCAGTGTCTGAACCAGTAATCTGACCATTGTTAATCTGAGCAACACCGAACTCACGAGCCCACTGTCCCATCTGGGTGTGGTCTGTGCCTCCACGGTAGAGGAAGTCGAAGCGGTCCTCGAAGTAGTTGTTCCTGTTGTGGAATACGTCAATCTTCAAGGTGACCGATTCATAGTCCGAAGCTGGTGTGGATACTGGAGGGAATTCGATTCTCCAACCAGATGGGTTAGGGGTACCATAGCGGTACGCGTAATCCATACAGGAACCGTATGATCCCCACATTCCACGGCTTGAGTCAGGGGAGTTAGGGTAGAAACTAGGCCAGTATCCGCCCCAGAAGTGGTATGGATAGTAATTCGTGGACTGAGTCAATCCATCTGCTGCTTCCATCCTGAAACCGAAGTTCAATGGAGAGCCCGCGTTCGAACCTGAGTACGAACCATTCGATGATAGTTGGGACGGACCGTAGTTCAGCATGTAGTAATAGTATGCATACTGATAGGAACCGCCAGGATTGTACTTGTAGCCGTATGCGTTACAGTCCCAATGAGGCGGCTCACCATAGGTTGCGTCAGAATCCGTGTTACGAGTCATCGGGTGACCATAGGTGATCAAGTCCTCATCCGTACCATCGTTGTCCAAGTCCGAACCTGTGCCGTCATCGACATAGATGCGCAGTCGGTCGTAAACCATGTAGTAGTAACTCGTACTATATGCGTAGTAGTGAGCGTTACCACCTGCGAAAACGGAGTTGAATGCCATCTGAACAACGTCATCATCGTTAGCGAAACGTGTGATGTCGATCTCGTGAGTCACCCATCCGGATTGACCCTGTAGGAGAGGGGAACGGTAAATGGTCGGAAGACTCATTCCACCGTAATTCTCCATACCAACGTCGTTGTTAGCAAGAGTGAAGTCATCGATGGATGGAGCAGCGCTCTTCACCATGATTCCAGTTCCTGCATTCTCGACAGTGATATCATCGATGTCAGTCGTAGCAGAGTTCTCGATATGTAGCCCGACACCAGTGTTCTGGTTGTTACTAATCCGAGCGTCGTCGACAATTAGCGTACCACCGTTGACCTTGATGGTCGCCATATCGGCATTGCTGGCGTAGGATCCAAGTGCATAGGAACCATTCTCCATACTCATTGTAGCACCTTCACCAATTAGCAGGCCACTCTTTGTTGTGGAATCCTGCTTCATATCACGGATGAAACTGTGGTCCATGTTGAATGCACCATTCTCGATGTTCATCGTCCAACCATAGAGGCTGGATGTACCGCGGATGTATCCGTCGACACCACCTGAAGCAATTCCGCCAGTGAGTAGGAGCTTTGCTCCGTTACGCAGCGTAATTGTGGGGCTGCTGGTTGCTGAACTGTTCACGTTGAACTTGGTTCCATTGAGGTGCAGATTACAATTATCCAAAACCAGGTTTGTGGATAGCGTAATAATCTGCAGAGTGTAGAGAGCATAGGTCTCACCATTCGCCGCCGTGTACGAAGACGTGTTACCTGAGCCTGAGCCATCATCGACATTTAGGAAATTACAGTCCTTTGTCGCTCCATTCCAATCCTGCGGGTAAGCCTCGAGCATGAAGTCCGCTCGTTCGCCAACCTCCAGTGGAAGATCGTGGCTCTGGGCATTGTAGTTCGAAATGTACCAGACATCTGCAGGCGATGTAATATTCTGACCTGCGCCTCCACCGATACTGAATGAGTGATCAACGTAAGAGTCGCTGACGACTGTTCCTGCGGAGGAATACTCCAACCGGTCTGTGATCAACCACGCTTCTGCGAGGCCGTTATTGGAGCCTCCAGCGGTCTTTACAGTACCAACAACTGCGACCTCGTTCACCGTACAACTGCCCGAAGCTGTCGCGTCTGGACAAGTACCACTCTTGGTGACGACCGTAGTCGTAACAGCGTGGTCAGCAACGTAGGTGTTAGCTCCGTTGATGGTACGATATACGCCGACAGTTGCCGTTTCACCGACGAAGAGTTCTCCGTTAGGGTGACTGACATACGTCGGACAGGTGCTCTGTCCCTCGTAACCGTTAGCTGCGGTCACACAGTCATCATTACCGTAGGTGATGTCAATCAATCGGACACTTCCACCAGTGTGGGATTGACCAATGTTCACGAAGTCCGCATCGATGTTCGATACACCAATCGTAAGGATTGTGTTCTGTGCGAAAGCGGCACCATGTGTGCTACCAGAGTAGTCAAGATCACCCTCAGAAATAGTCACCATGTTCGAAGAAGAGGATGAACCACAGTTCGATACAACACCGGTATTATCAGTGTCAATAGTAACGACTCTTGCATCAATATTCCATCCGCATCCATAGACACCGATGTGTGCTCCATCGTAGTTGTTGACAAAGACCTTGCCAGAGTCAGGAGAACTGCCTACAAAGTGTAGACCAGGTGCTGTTCCTGTCGTGGTGAAGGCTACGTTATCAATCGACGTAGGTCGGGTCCTTTCCAGATACAACTGGGATTGGCTGTTGCTCGTACCAGTGACATCGATATCTTGGAAGATAGCATCGTCGCCAGTTGGCCCCATGACCGTGTTTGAACCTGCAGGGATCACCGAAATGAAGCCCTCCATGTCAGTTCCTACGATATCATCCATCGTGATGGAATCAGTTGCCTGAGTGTATACAGCACGATAGTATCCCTCGAGATCAAGGTTGTATGCGTAGAAGCTCGAACCGGAGGTACTGGTTGGGTCGTGATAGACCGCACCGTCTGGGTTCCAGTTGGTTCCTGGTCGACCTGCATCCGAGGTAAGATCAGGGATGGTAATCGAGACGTTGCTTAACCATAGGTCATCGAAATCAACGCTGATACCGTTAGATCGTGCATCAGTGATGGTGACGTTCTCCATGGTTAGAGAACCACCGCTGGAACCGGGATAGTTGACAATTGCGCCGCCCCAGTCGTTCCAATTCGTGTTACACTCGTCCATCGTACCCCATCGGAGTTCGACGATGGAATCCTCTGGCAGATCCATACAAGCATCAGCCGCCTGACTGATACTGAATCCGGTCATAGTAAACGATGTGCCTTGACCGCTACCGTGGCTGATTGCCTTACCGACGTTGGTGAAAGTCATGTTCTCCATGGAGAAATCGCCCACATTTCCGTTGTAGCGTGGAGCATTGCCATGTGCACTGCCCGCGCTGATTGCAACGGTCATGTTCTCAAAGTTCGCGAAAGTGAACTGGTGGCGATCATCGGTCGTATGCGTTCCAGTGGTTGCAGTGCAACCGTTTGTGAATGCCAGACCAAGTGCCTTAGCAGAGGTTGTTCCAAGATCAGTGAAGTTCACAGGTAGATCTTCGGTACCATTCACCCAGAGCTTGTTACAAGCCCCATTGAACAGGATACCCTTGCCCTCTGCAATCTGAATCTCGACACCTGACTCGATAGTCAAGTCCGCGTTAACGGTAACATAGTCACCGTTCGCAGGATTGACTCGAATCGGACTCATCTCAAGATCCCAAATCGTGTCCTGGTTAATGTCTGCAGAGACGTCGCTTCCAGCACCATCGAATGGAATTACCTTGGATCGAATCGAACAATCCTGATTGCTTGATCCACCATAGCAGTAGTACGATGCGTAGTAACCCCACCATGGAGCAAGGTCCACGTTACGGACATAACTTCCAGTGGAAGGCATGGCTGGCATGGTAGTGCCCCAACCGTAGTACATCATCTGTGCAGAGTTGCTTGAGGAACTCGTTGAGAACTGCATTGCGCCGTGGCGAATCGCGTGGATCTTGTGGCTACTGTTACCACTGTAGGTTGTTCCGAAGTATTCGAAATCGAAGCCTGCAGGCAGGTCAATGACTGTACTGCACTGGTTTCTGTAGCTGCTCCAATAGCGTGTGCAGTAGTAGGTGTAAGGTCGACCGTTGCTAGAACCTTCCATCTCTAGATCGTAGTTAAACAACTCAGTCATGCCGACTTGGAATGCCTCGTATCCGTGGTTATTTCCATCAGTAGCGATGCGGTAGTTGTCCGTCCAGCGAGAAGGTGTGTATCCTGACTGGTATCCACTACCGCGGCCAAGTATGTCGTCGCCAACAGCACCGTTAGGTGACTGATAGCCGACCTTCTCGTAATCGTAGTACATCTGGCTGGAGGTGTCATAGAGGAATTCAATCTCATTCGACACATCGTATAGCTTAACCTGCCAACTGCACTGATACTGGGAGCCGAATCCACAGTTCTGATTGTGCCACTCAATCGTCATGACCTTCGTTGGTGTAACCAAATCGTAGGAGAACGCAGATGAGTTCACCATGTTACCATTGTTGTCACGTGCATGGATGGTGTATTGAACAGAGTTACCACGGGTTGTTCCAGGGATAACTGCTGACCAATCGCACTCAGCCATCTCACAACTGCTGAATCCACCGGATGGGGTCATAGCAACTACAGTTTCACTGGACCAAGTCGTAGAACCGTTAACGGAATCCATGACCTGATACCTGATGAATGGCCGGTAAAGGTCGCCATTGGCATCCTGTCCTGCAGTGATATTCAGTCCTGTTGGAGGATCACCTGCGTCACTCAGAACGAACTTGATGGTTCGACCATCCTCAGTGTATGAATCCAT
>CESM01236466.1_pt1 | contig 31955 bp, 22 predicted proteins | sample 361421 | NCBI WGS metagenome assembly CESM01 (sample SAMEA2622219, study PRJEB7988) | marine metagenome | isolation source: saline water (ENVO:00002010), including | reverse complement strand
CCTATATATGGAGCATTCAATACAAGTTGAATATAATTAGACCATATATTACCATTTGTATCAGAAATATAGAGATTAAATTGAGCATGATGTTGATCTGGAACTAAATTATCAATATTTATACTGAATGCATCCATTATATTTATACTTTGACTACCATTAATATTAGTATAAGAGCTTACACTATCAATTATAGTTATATACTGATCAGTAGATCTTAATTTAAGATTAATATTTGAAGCATTAACAGTACCTAAATTTAAGAGGCTAACATCAAGTTTTATAGTCTCTCCATAATCAACTTTCCCATTATTATTCCCAAGACTATCATCAATTAGATAATTACTACAAATAACAAATGGTGAGTTTGCAGATAAAATAGAAATTGTAGATATATAAGGTTGTCTAAACTGCTTGGTAACTACAATGTCTACTGTACCTAATTGCGTTAAAGGTGGAAAGCTCATAGTAACATTACCGGTTGAATCAACAAGTTGTGCATCAAGTAAAATACCGTTCATAGATATTGATACGTAAGCATTCTCTTCAGCATTTACATTAAGAATTGTGGTTCCTAATGGTATTGATGCAAGATGACTGATATTCATAAGAGAAGGCACCCCCATATATGGCATTACAGAAGGATCACCCATAAGATGATATATCTCCCAATAATATTCTTCTGAACCTCCTGATTGTGTTACTGCTAGATTCCCCGAGTGAAGCATTTGCCCTTGAGTAATAAACCAATCTGATTCTTGTTCACCATTTTCATGAAAAATACAATCATATACGCCTAATCCTGTTTGTATATAGGTAGGATTTATAGGAGGTGGTGTTGTACCATTACCTACACTCCACCAATAATCTTCATCCCAGTAAGTATTATTAGTACCTCCAATATAACCAACCGCACCCCTACCGTCTGCACGTAGAAGTGCTTCACCAAAACACTCCTGAACATCAAATTTATTTGATTGACAGCAATTACCAATAATTAAACCGTATTTATTAGTGTTCTGTAATGTTGGTATATCTAAACTTGAAAAACTTGGATCAGACCATCCTGAAGCGCCACAATGTGCAGTGTAATTTGCAAAACTGACACCATTACTAATGTCTGAAATTATGGCTGCAGAGGCAGTCGACATATCAGATGTTATACCACTTCCTGAAGCATATAAATAAGTATTCGAATTTATACCATTTAAATTATTGAAATAATTATCATTTCCATAATTTATTTGTCCATTTCCATAAGTTGGAGCCATACTTGCATCAACACCAGAAACCATGAGGACTTCATCTAAATAAGAAGGGTCAGGCATTGTATATTGCTCATACTCTAGTGTCTTCTGAATTTGTGGAATTAATTCTTCTGGAATATTAGCAGATAATCTACCATAATACATTTCGGGATAAAAATCACCATTTCCATCAAATTCACAATAATACATATCTGATGGATGATTACCAGTATTTCCTTGAAAGGATGGTACCTGTGAAATATCCCCAACAATTAATAAGTATGTGGGTGCAGGATCATTAATAGTTGCATTATCATATAAATCTTTAAGAAACGCTTTAATTGAGGTACTAGAATTTCCAACTAATGGATTACTTGTATATTCCTCTAATACTATAAAGCCTTTCTTAATTTTCCATTCTATAAATGGTTGTAATGCAGGTTGGAATATTGAATCAGAAATAATTACATATTTAACTGGATAATTAGTTATTATGTCTTTTTCTGGAATTGGAAGGTAATTAATAAATTGTTTATATAAATGCTCATAATTGTGATCGAAGTATAACCTTCTATTTAACATATCTGATTTAGAATCTGTATTCTTAAACACTATCTTCACTTCAAGCTTACTAATAATTTTTAATTTATTAGTAATTGGATTGTAACTAAAAGGTGATATATCTAATCTACCCATGGTCTGACCTCTAATCTTTCCTAAAATCTTAACATTAATAATTTTGTTATTATTAAACTTATTAAATTTATATGATTTTTTATCATAGAAAAATGAAACTTTTCTAGAATCATCTCCTTTAGATATTGATGGCTGGTTAGGAATAATTGGTAGTACTATACCAAATTCATTTAAAGATATAACTTGCTCTTCCTTATCTAAAATTATAATTTCTATATCAGATCCATATGGTATACGGAATAATTTCTTTAATTCTGGAAGTTCAGGCCTTCCATACTCAGAATTAGTAGAATAACCATTAACTAGTAATTTAATAAAATCTCCTTCCTCATAAGAAAGTAGCTCAGTATTTATCTCTGAAATGTTATTTGTAAATCTGAACTCATTAGTTGTCTTTTCTATAACATCAAATTTATTCTCCATATTATTAATTTTAATAACATTACCAAAAGATAATAACTGAAAAAATAAAAAGATTGATATATAAAATAATCTACCCATAACTAAAACACTAAATATAATACAAAATTAAGAAAATTATAAAATTATAGTTATTAAACTAATATGCCTAATTGATTTATAAATAAATTTCATTTAAGATTTAATATAACTATGGAAAGTAAAGTCATTATTACATATTATAATTATATAATTGTTATTTTAAACTTTTATCTTTGCAATAATGAAAATAGAATATAAAGATATTATTGATAATGCTTGGAAAAATCGGGATTTGTTAAAAGACTCTAATACAAAGAATTGTATAAGAAATATTATTGACGAATTAGATAAAGGAAGATTACGTATAGCTGAACCAAAAGATAATGGGTGGAAAGTTAATAGTTGGCTTAAAAAAGCAGTTATTCTATACTTTCCAATACAAAATATGAAAACTACGAAAATTGGCCCATTAGAGTTTCATGATAAAATGACCCTGAAAACTAACTATAAGAAATTAGGTGTAAGAGTTGTCCCTCATGCAGTAGCTAGATATGGATCGTATATTGCACCCGGAGTAATTATGATGCCATCATATATTAATATCGGCGCTTTCGTTGATAGTGGTACATTAGTTGATACCTGGGCAACTGTTGGATCTTGTGCGCAAATTGGAAAAAATGTTCATTTATCTGGAGGTGTAGGTATTGGAGGTGTATTAGAACCAGTGCAGGCTAGCCCTGTAATTATCGAAGATAATACATTTATTGGTTCTAGATCTATTCTTGTAGAAGGTGTTAAGATAGAAAAAGAAGCTGTTCTTGGAGCTAATGTAGTACTAACTTCATCAACTAAAATCATTGATGTTAGTAATAATACACCAATTGAATACAAAGGCTTTATTCCATCAAGATCTGTAGTAATACCTGGAGCTACCGAGAAAAAATTCCCAGCTGGGAGTTATAATGTTCCATGTGCTCTTATTATTGGAAAACGTAAAAAAAGCACAGATAAAAAAACATCCTTAAATGACGCACTTAGGGATTATAAACTTACTATATAACATAGTGAAATTCCTAATTATACAGACAGCTTTCATTGGAGACGTAATCTTAGCTACACCTGTGATAGAGAAAATTCATGATTTCTTTCCTGATAGCAAGATTGACTTCTTACTTAAAGATGGAACACAAAATATCTTAAGAAATAATCCTATTGTAAATGATATTATTGTTTGGAATAAAGATAATAATAAGAATAGAAATCTAATCAAGATTATTAAACTAATAAGAAGTGTAAAGTATGATTATGTGATAAACCTACAAAGATACTTCTCAACGGGCTTAATATGCTTATTATCAAATGCTAATCAAACAATTGGCTTTGACAAGAATCCATTATCTTTTCTATATTCAATAAAAATAAAACATAAGATCAAAAGAGGTACACATGAAATTGAGAGAAACTTAAGTTTAATTACAAATTTAACTGACAATAAATTAATTAAACCAAAAGTCTACCCATCAGAAGAGGATTTTAAATTGGTAGCTGATCTAACTAAAAAACCTTATATATGTATTGCTCCAATATCTTTATGGTATACAAAAAAGTTACCAGCAAACAAATGGATAAAAATAATTAACAAAATAAATTCAAGAATCTATCTTATTGGTGCTAAAGATGACTATAATGAATGTGAGAATATAAAAATTAAATGTAAAAATAATGATGTAATAAATCTATGTGGAAAATTAAGTTTATTACAATCTGCAGCTCTAATAAAAGAAGCGATGATGAATTTTGTAACAGACTCTGCCCCATTACATCTTGCATCCGCTATGAATGCGCCAACTACATCCATATTCTGTTCAACAACACCTACTTTTGGATTTGGTCCATTATCAGAAGATGCAAAAATAGTTGAAATTCAGGAAAAATTAGATTGTCGACCTTGTGGATTACATGGGTTAGTGAAATGTCCAGAAAAACATTTTAAGTGCGCAAACAATATACTGATAGAAGATATTGTAACATGAAAAAAATTACAGCCATAATACCAACTTTTAATGAGGAGCATAATATTATTGCTGCAATAAAATCTGTTGATTTTGCTGATGAAATAATAGTAGTTGATTCATTTAGCAGTGATAAAACTATTAAATTAGCTACACCCCTTGTTGATAAAGTCTTACAGAGAGAATATGAAAATTCTGCATCTCAAAAGAATTGGGTAATCCCAAAAGCAAAATATGAATGGATATTTATATTAGATGCTGATGAAAGGCTATGCGAAAATATAAGAAAAGAAATTATCTCAATTCTAAAATATGACACTACATATGATGGATTTTGGATAAAAAGAAAAAACTATTTCATGGATAAGAGAGTATATTTTAGCGGTTGGAGAGAAGATAAAGTAATACGACTTTTTAGACGAGATAGATGTAGATATGAAAATAAATATGTGCACGCAGAAATATTTAGTGATGGTAAGATAGGATTCTTAAAAAATAAGATCATTCATAATACATTCAGAAGTAAGCATGAATACTTAAAAAAAATAGAACGTTATGCAAAATGGCAAGCTAAAGATTATGATAGAAGAACTGGAAAGATAACATTTTTTCATACAATTATAAAGCCAATATTCCGATTCATAAAGCACTATATTGTACAATTAGGAATATTAGATGGTTATGTTGGATTAATAATTGCAAATTATCAAGCAAGAGCAGTGAGTATGCGTTATAAATTCTTAAAAGATTTGCGAAATGAGAAGAGAAATAATTAAAATCTTAGAAATTCTTAAAAAAGGGGGTGTAATTTTATATCCAACTGATACCATCTGGGGTCTAGGATGCGATGCAACAAATGAAAAGGCTATATCAAGAATTTATAAAATAAAGAAGAGAGATATAAATAAACCTATGATTTCATTAGTTTCTGATACAAATATGCTATATAAATATACTAACTCAAAGAAATTTAAAATTCCCGTTGACAATGAACCTACTACAATAATCTATAATGATGTAAAAAATCTACCAAAAAGTTTAGTTACAAAAGAAAAAACAGCTGCATTCAGGATATCTTCTGACATTTTTTGTCAGAAACTAATAAAAGAATTTGGATATCCAATAGTATCTACTTCTGCAAATATTAGTGGTAAGATTATACCAAAAGAATACTCTGAAATAACTAATGAAATAAAAGATAATGTTGATTATATAGTAAATTTGCGGAGAAAGGAAATAATGGATAAAGAGTCTAAAATAATACTAATTAATAATGATGGTGTTATTAAAATAATTCGCTAAATATGGATCTAAAAAAATTATTAAATAGACACAAAATATTTAAGATTGTATCTGATTGTGGGGATAAGCTAGAATACCCAACTTATGTGGTTGGCGGTTGGGTACGAGACTTAATTATTAATAGAAATAAGACACATACAGATATTGATTTTGTTTGTGTAGGCAGTGGAATAAAACTTGCCCAAGAAATCAGAAAAAAATTAGGTGATAAAGCAAAGTACCAAGTCTTTAAGAATTTTGGGACTGCAATGATTAACTTCGACGGAGAAACATATGAATTTGTTGGAGCTCGAAAAGAATCATATAGATTAGAATCTAGAAAGCCAATAATAGAGAATGGAACATTAATTGATGATCAAAATAGAAGAGACTTCACGATTAATGCTCTAGCAATACAATTAAACAAACCAAACTATGGTAAACTTATTGACCCATTTAATGGAGTAAAAGATATAGAAAAAAAGATAATACGCACACCATTAGATCCTGACATAACGTATTCTGATGATCCACTTAGGATGATACGTGCTATACGGTTTGCTAACCAATTAGACTTCAAAATAGATAAGAAATCTATTTTATCAATTAATAGAAATTCCGAAAGATTAAATATTGTTTCTATAGAAAGGATAATTGATGAGTTTAATAAAATCATGGAATGCTCAAAAGCATCTATTGGTATAGAGTTATTATTTAATACTGGACTTCTAAAGCAATTTTTTCCAGAACTATGTGCGTTAGAAGGTGTAGATGTAATAAATGGCAAAGGCCATAAAGATAACTTTTATCATACGCTTGAAGTATTAGATAATATCTCAAAAAAATCAAATAATTTATGGCTTAGATGGGCAGCATTATTACATGATATAGCAAAACCAAAAACAAAAAGATTCTACAAAAATCAAGGTTGGACTTTTCATGGACATGAATATATAGGTTCCAAGATGGTACCTGAAATATTTAGAAAACTGAAACTACCTCTTAATGAAAAAATGAAGTATGTAAAGAAACTAGTTTTACTTCATTTAAGGCCAATCGTACTAGCCCAAGAAATTGTCACTGATTCAGCAGTAAGACGTCTATTATTTGATGCTAGTAATGATATTGATGATTTAATGTTATTATGTGATGCTGATATTACTTCTAAAAACCCAAAAAAAGTAGCTAAATATCTAAATAATTTTCAACTGGTAAGAAAGAAACTTGTTGAAGTTGAGAATAAAGATAAAATTAGAAACTGGGAACCGCCAATAAGTGGATATGAGATTATGCAATTCTTTGGAATTAAAGCAGGAAAAGAGATTGGAATAATAAAAAACTCGATAAAGGAAGCAATCCTAGATGGAAATATTAAAAATAATAAAGAAGATGCAACCAAATATATGATTAAAATAGGTAAAATGATTTCACTATTACCAAATGGTAAAAAAAGATAGAAAAACAATTATGAATAAAAACTTAATTGTAATTTCTGGAGCAACTGCAATAGGAAAAACAAATTTAGCTATAAAGCTTGCTAAATATTTTAATACTGAAATTATTTCTGCAGATTCAAGACAATTTTACAAGGAACTTAAAATAGGTTCAGCTCATCCATCAGATGATGAATTATTAACTATTAAACACCATTTTATAGGAAACTTATCAATAACGGAAAACTATAACGTTGGTTATTACGAGAAAGATGCAATAAAATTAATAGATAAACTATTTAACAAATATGATATAGTAATTATGGTTGGTGGATCTGGCTTATATATTGACTCAATATGTTCCGGATTGGATAAATTCCCTGAAGTTAACAAACTTATTAAAGATAAATTAATAGATGACTTTAAAACAAAAGGCATCAGTTTCCTGCAAAGTGAGCTTAAAGAATTTGATTACGAGTACTATAGAATCACTGATATTAATAATCATCAAAGATTAATTAGAGCATTATCTGTCATAAGAGAAAGTGGTAAAAAATTCTCATTTTTTAGAAATAAACAAAAAACTAAAAGAAACTTCAATATATCTCATTTTTCCTTACAAATGGAAAGGAGTATGTTATATAAGATAATTAATAATCGTGTGGAAATAATGCTGAAAATTGGATTAATTGAAGAAGCAGAGGGATTAATCAAATATAGAAATAATAATGCTCTACAAACTGTAGGTTATAGTGAGTTATTTGAATATTTTGATGGTAAATATAATAAAGAAGAAGCGATTATGAGAATAAAACAAAATACTAGGCGTTTTGCAAAAAGACAGATATCATGGTTTAAAAATAAAGAAGAAATTCAATATATAGATACAGAAAACTCATTCAGTAAAATTTTAACTATATTTAATAGATAAATTATAATGACCTGTTTATTATATTTTTGAAAAGTATCTAGATAATTAAACAATTAGTTCAGAAACTTTATCTGCTGCTTCTTGTAGAAGTATTACAGAATAAACTTTCAAACCACTATCATCAATAAGTTGCTTCGCTTCTTTTGCGTTTGTGCCTTCAAGACGTACTATTAATGGGATGTTAATCTCACCAATATTATTATAAGCATCAACAATACCTTGAGCTACTCTATCACATCTAACTATTCCACCAAAAATATTTATAAGGATGGCTTTAACTTCAGGATCTCTTAAGATAATTCGAAAAGCCTGTTCTACTCTTTTTGCATCTGCAGTACCACCAACATCAAGAAAATTTGCAGGATTTCCACCAGCCATTTTAATAATATCCATTGTAGCCATAGCCAATCCAGCACCATTTACCATACACCCAACATTTCCATCTAATTTAACAAAATTTAATCCGTAATTACCAGCCTCAATCTCAACTGGATCTTCCTCTCTTTTATCTCTTAATTTAGTAAGATCTTGATGTCTAAAAAGTGCATTATTATCTATACTTACCTTAGAATCAACAGCTAGTATCTTATTGTCAGAAGTCTTCAATACAGGATTGATCTCAAAAAGTGATGAATCAGTTTTTTCATAAGCATTATATAATGAATAAACAAATTTTGTCATCTCCTTAAATGCAGCTCCAGAAAGTTTTAGATTAAATGCAATTTTTCTACACTGAAAAGATGTTAAACCAACTTTTGGGTCAATTTCTTCTGTAAAGATAAGATGAGGAGTATCTTCTGCAACCTTTTCAATATCCATTCCTCCCTCAGTAGAGTACATTATCATATTTCTTCCTGTTGCTCTATTTAAAAGAACTGAGATATAAAATTCTTGGGGTTCACTTTCCCCGGGGTAATATACATCCTCAGCTATAAGAATCTGGTTAACACGTTTTCCTTTTTTAGATGTTTGTGGTGTCACAAGAAACATCCCTAACATATTATTTGATATAGATTCAACTTCATCTAGATTTTTAGCTAATTTAACTCCACCTCCTTTACCCCTACCACCAGCATGAATTTGGGCCTTTAAAACCCACAAATTAGTACCGGTATCAATATTTAATTTTTCTGCAGCTTTAATAGCATCTTGAGGAGTTGTTACAACAATACCTCTTTGTATCCCAACTCCAAAATTACTTAACAACTCTTTTCCTTGATATTCGTGTAGATTCATAATATTATTTTAATTGTGTAAAAATATATGAATGATTTTAATTATAATAATCTATTAAGAATAAATTATATTTTTGCAGATATTTTTCAAAAATGAAAATAAAATTATCCTTAATTCTTCTTATAATACCTTTATTATCATTAAGTCAATTTGCTAATAAAAAATTATATAATATCCAGAAAAATGAAGCAAAAGTAAAAATAGATGGTGTATTAGATGATGTGATTTGGTCAAAAATAGATGCTGCAGATGTTTTTCATCAAGAAAAACCAAAAAACGGATATCCAGAAAGAAGTTCACATAAAACAGAAGTTAAAATGTTTTATGATAATCAAAATATATATTTTGGAGTAATGATGTATGATAATAATCCGGATAGTATTCTTAAAGAGCTTGGAAAAAGAGATGATGAGAATAAGAATAATGATAATTTTAGTATAGTTATTGATCCATTTAATAACACCCAAGTAGAATATAGTCTAGCTGTAACTGCAGCAGGAGTACAAATTGATAAGAAAATATCAAAAAATGGCACTGATAAGAATTGGAATGCAGTATGGAAATCTTCTGTGAATGTAAATGAGAATGGGTGGTCATTAGAAATATCATTACCCTTTTCACAAATAAGATATCCAGACAATAATAAATCATGGGCACTTAATATGTTTAGGACCATTCGTAGATATAGAGAGACCTATAGCTGGAACCCAATTAATATAGCGTTTGAAAACTACTCACTACAATCAGGTTTATTAAAAGGAATTAAAGATATTGAAAGTCCAATTAGACTATCTTTTATGCCATACGCTTCTATTTATGTAGATTCGTATAATGGAGAATCTGAGTTTCCATACAATTACGGGATGGATTTAAAGTACGGTATAAATGAGAGCTTTACATTAGATATGACTTTAATACCTGATTTTGGACAAGTAGCATCTGATGCAATGGTACTTAATCTATCGCCATTTGAAGTTAAATATGAAGAAAAAAGACAATTCTTCAACGAAGGCATAGAGTTATTTAATAAAGGAGGTGAAATGTTTTACAGTAGAAGACTACAAAATGATTTAATTAATGCTACAAAAATAACAGGAAGAAATAAAAATGGCATAGGAATAGCTGCACTTAATGCCATAACTAGCAAGACTGATGATAGTCCACTAACCAACTATAACGTTTTTATTGTTGACAAAGCACTAAATAATAGTTCATCTATTAGTCTAATGAATACAAATATGACTAATAATAGTGAGGAAAAAGATGCTAATGTAACAGGAATATTTACCCAGTTAAATAATAAAACTAACACTCATGTGTATAGAGGTAAAATTAAGATGAGTCAAGAATTTGAAAATAATAATACCCAGCTTGGTTTTGCTGGTATGTTATCCGCAAATAAGAATAGCGGAAATTATAGATATTCTATATATTCTCTGTTCGAAGATGATAAATATAACCCAAATGATCTTGGATTTCTATACTCAAATAATGAAATTACTAATGGATTAAATATAGGGTATGAACAGCTAAATGAAAATAAAAACTTTATTTTTTCAAAGTATTATCTATTTGTAAGGCATGAATCATTATTCACAGACTATAAATTTGTTAATTTAGAATTCGAGCTAGAGAGTAAATTTATGTTAAAAAACTATCTTTTTTTGATGGCTAAAATAATATCTAACCCATATGAAAAGGTTGACTATTATGAAGCTAGGACTCAAAATTTTAATAACCCAGTAAATAGATCTAAATCAATAAGATTTAGCGGTTACTTATCAAGTGATTTTAGGAATAGATTTGCTATTGACGCTAGTTTAGGCTCAACTATTAAACCTCTATATTCTAGCACTGAATATAGATGGAGGTTATCACCAAGATATAGATTAAATGATAAGATATCAATGATTTATGTATTATCTGTTAGAAATAGATATAATGAACTAGGTTATATAGATCATATATTAATTTCTAATAATGAATCATCTAAACCTGTATTCTCAATTAGAAACACTAAAATGGTTACTAATGTATTATCAGGCAGCTATATCGTAAATAATAAGATAGATCTATCATTTAAACTTAGATTCCATCTTGATCAAGTCATAAATAAAAAATTCCATGAACTAGATAAAGATGGATACCTAAATCCAATAACAATAGATAGTACTAATGAAAGTCAATACAATATAAATTATTCAACTTGGACATCTGATATTAGTCTAAATTGGAGGTTTGCTCCTGGAAGTCAATTAACACTAGTATGGAAAAATAATATTGATAATCAAACAAATAATATAACAGATAACTGGTATAATAATTTTGAAGATTCTTTTAATTTACCTCAAGAAAATAGTATTTCACTAAAAATTGTATATTATTTGGACTATCTTTACTTAAAAAAAGGAAGGTGAAAATAATTAAAGTAAAAAATCTACATTTCTCATATGATAAAGTTAAAGTTCTAAAAGGAATTAATCTAGAGATTAATGAAGGTGAAATTATCTCAATAATTGGCCCTTCAGGTAGCGGAAAAACAACATTACTAAATATCCTTGGAACACTTGAGAAATTAGATGATGGTGATATTATAATTAATGAAGAATCTATTCTAGGTCTTTCTGAAAAAAAATTAGCAAGTATAAGGAATAAGAAAATTGGGTTTATATTCCAATTCCATAATTTATTAGAAGAATTTACAGCTATCGAGAATGTTTATCTCCCTGCTTTAATTGCGGGTGTTGATATTAATATAGCTAAAAAACAAGCTAAAGAGCTGCTAATGTATTTTGGACTGATTAGCAGAATGAATCATATGCCTAATGAATTATCAGGAGGTGAACTACAGAGAGTAGCAGTGGCAAGAGCTCTAATTAACAAGCCTTCTATTATACTTGCAGATGAACCTAGTGGAAATCTAGATTCTAAACATGCAAATGATCTACACAAACTACTTTTAAAAATAAACCGTGAAAGAGGTCAGACAATAATAATAGTTACTCATAATAATGATTTAGCTAATTTAGGTAATAGAAAACTTGAAATGATTGATGGAAAATTAATTTCATAAAAAAGAAGCTACCTTAATTCAAAATTGTATTTTTGCATTTTGATGAGATATCAAAACCCACAACTGCTTATAGCTCTTCTTGCAATTGCGATTCCAATTATTATTCATCTGTTTAATTTAAGAAAGTACAGAGTTATACGTTTCTCAAGTATTAGGCTATTAAAAGAGATTACTAAAGCAAAAAGATCTCAGTCTAGAATTAAAAACATACTAATTTTACTTACTAGAATATTTACTTTAACATTCTTAATTTTAGCATTTTCTAAACCATATATTCCACTAGATGAAAAAAAGTCAACATTAGTAAAAGAGGTATTTATCTATATTGATAATTCTTTCAGCATGGAGTCGGTTGCAGCAGATGGCATGTTACTTGATAAAGCAAAGAATACAGCAATAAAGATCTCAAATATGTATGATAATTCATGTGATTTTTATCTTATTAATAATGATTTCTTATCAAAACATAATAAAGCACTAACTAGAAATGAGATACAAAAATTAATACAACAAATTGATGTGTCACCACAATACAGATCAATTAATGATATAATTAATAGAGTTCAATCATTAGATAAAAAGAATCAAAATACGCATCTATACTTGATAAGTGACCTGCAACAAAGCACATTCCTTGATAATAAGGAAATTAAAGAAGATTCAAATATTAATATAATAATTCTACCATTAAACAATACTATAGATAACAATATTTATATCGATAGTTGCTGGTTAAGTAGTCCTATTATTAGAGATGGAAAAAATATAGAGATCTTTGCTACATTACATAATATATCTAATAAAGAAATATCAAATCTTCCTGCTTTCTTACATGTAAATGGTCAGCAGAAAGCAATTAGTAATTTTAGTATATTACCTAATGAAAGAAAAGAGATATCTTTTAACTTTACTCCATTAACAACAGGATTTAAACATTGTAAGATATCTTTCCAAGATTATCCAATTACTTTTGATGATAACTTCTATTTTTCTTTTAAAATTTTAGAGCAAATAAATGTTATGTCTGTATATGAAGATCAACCAAGCCTAGCATTTAAATCTCTCTATCAGGATGATAAAATAATAAACTATAATGAATATTCAATCAGGAAAATAAAGTATGAAGAGATAAAAAATCATCAACTTCTAATTCTAGATGAGATAGATAATATATCAACTGGATTTCAGAAGAGTATTGCTAATTTTGTTAAAAATGGTGGAAGCTTAGCAATATTACCTTCAGAAGATATAAATTATGAAAATTATAATAATCTATGTGAGCTACTAATTATTGATAAGTTTTTAAGTATCGACACTGTAAATCAACCAGTTAATATATTATCATATAATCACAAGATATTCAATGGTGTATTTAAAGAAAAAGAAGATGAAATTAATTTACCTATGACTTACTCTCATTATAATCTCTCAAGTCTAAATAGAAGTAATCGTAGAACTATTTTTGAACTTGAAATAGGTGATCCCTTTATTAATCATTACACTTTCTTTAATGGTGATATTTATCTTTTTGCATCGACACTTAATGATAAATGGACTAACTTGACTAAACACGCGCTATTTGTGCCGCTAATGTATAATATGGCATTAATAAGTAGTAAGAGAAATAGACTATATCATAGAATATATGAGAGTAATTTTTATGACGCACCGAAATCTAATATGAAAGATATACCTTTTCATTTAAAATCACAAGACATTGATATCATACCAACAAAAAAATTTATTGGTGGAAAATGGCAATTATTTTTTCAACAGGAGATAGAAAAAGCTGGCAATTATCTTGTAACCCAAGCTAATGATACACTTTCAACCTTATCATTTAATTATGGAAATAAAGAATCGCTTCCAAGCACATTCAGAATTAATGATATTAAGGATATCATTAAGAAAAATAAACTTAATAATATAACAATAAATAAAGTTAATAACCAAAGTATTAATAATATCGTTAAGCAGAATCAACTAGGAAAAAGTTATTGGAAACATTGCATCATCCTGGCGCTAATTTTTCTATTAATTGAGATAATACTTATTAAAAATATAAAAATATGAATATACTTATTAAATCAGCAATAATTATTGATCCAAATAGCAAGTATCATAATAAAAAAAGAGATATTCTTATAGAAAGAGGTGTCATTACAAAGATTGCGCCAAATATTATTAATCATAAAATTAAAATTTTTTCAGCTAAAGATCTTCATATATCTACTGGTTGGTTAGATTTACATGCTAACTTTCGTGATCCAGGATTTGAACATAAAGAAGATATTATCACGGGCTGTTCTGCAGCTGCAAAAGGAGGTTTTACAAATGTAGTATTGATGCCTTTTAATCAACCAAAAACTGACAATAACGCACAAGTAAGATATATATTGAGTAAGGGAAATAATAATATTGTTACAGTTCATGTTGCCGGAAGTATCACTAAAGAAATGAATGGTAAAGAAATGGTTGAAATGTATGATATGAAAAAAGCAGGTGCAATTGCATTTACTGATGATAAGAAATCACTACAGAATAACAAGATAATGAAGCAGGCACTTCTATATGCTAAAGACTTTAATGGACTAATTATGAACTTTGCTAATGATATAAGTATATCAAATGGAGGACAGATTAATGAGGGTAAGGTAAGTACTGAATTAGGGTTAAAAGGAATTCCAGCGATGGCTGAAGAAATAATGATTGATAGAGACATTTCTCTATGCAATTATACAGATAGCAGATTACACCTTTCTTATATATCAACTATAGAAGGTGTTAATAAAATAAAGAAAGCAAAGAAAGCTGGAACGAAGATAACAGCTGATGTAGCATTACATAACCTAATACTTACAGATGATAGTACTAGACAATTTGATTCGAATTATAAAGTAATACCTCCATTAAGAGACAAAAAAACTTGTAAAGCTCTATTGAGAGGGTTAAAAGAAGGGATAATAGATATTATATGTACTGATCATAATCCAGAAGATACTGAAAATAAACGAACAGAGTTTAATAATGCAGCATTTGGAATAATTGGTCTTGAAACTGCTTTTGGTTTAATAGGAAAATATTTAAGTGAAGATTTAAGTCTAGACGAAATAATACAAAAGATTTCAATCAATCCAAGAAAGTTATTAAACCTAAAATATAATTCAATTGAAGAAGGAAATTATGCTGACTTAACACTATTTAATCCATATATTGAATGGGAATATTTAGAGGAAAATATAATATCTAAGTCTAAAAATACGCCATTCATTGGAGAATCACTAAAAGGAAAAGCAATAGCTATATATAATAATAATAATTTTAGTATACTATAAATACTTTTTAGTCATTACCTTATGCCAGGATATACTTTAAGAGCTTCATCCAAACATTTAATTGCACTCTGCAGTGATTTTTTGTTAAGAACATAAGCAATACGAACTTGATTACTACCAATCTCTGGTGTAGAATAAAATCCAGCAGCAGGTGCAATCATAATTGTCTCTCCATTAAAATCAAAATCTTCAAGCAGCCATTGAGCAAAATGATCAGCATTATCTATAGGTAATTCAGCTATTACATAAAAAGCTCCTTTAGGTATTGGACATCTAACTCCTTTGATATTATTAAGACCTTCTATTAATATATCTCTCCTTGATTCATATTCAGATATAACTTCTTTAAAATAATTCTGACTAGTCTTTAAAGCAGCTTCACCAGCAATTTGACCAAATGTTGGTGGTGAAAGACGAGCCTGTGCAAATTTAAGAGCAGTAGCAATAACATTTTGGTTCTTTGAAACAATACAGCCAATCCTAATACCACACATACTATATCTTTTAGATGTTGAATCAATTATAATTGCATGATTAGATAAACCTTCAATACTAAGTATTGAATGATGTTTATTTCCATTATATATAAATTCTCTATATACCTCATCTGCTATTAGAAATAAATCATATTTTATAACAATATCTCTTAAAATCTCTAATTCTTTCTTAGAATACAAATATCCTGTAGGGTTACCAGGATTACATATAAGGATAGCTTTAGTATTAGATGAGATTGATTTTTCAAATTCCTCAATATTAGGTAGAGCAAAACCATTTTTAATATGTGTAGTGATGGGTTTTACTTTTACTCCGGCAGATACCGAAAATCCATTATAATTAGCATAAAAAGGCTCAGGAATTATAATTTCATCTTCAGGATCTAAACATGAATTAAGAGTAAACAATAGAGCTTCTGAACCACCGGTAGTAATAATTATATCATTAAAGTCAATATTCATTCCTAACTTTTCATAATAGATAGCAAGTTCTTTTCTATAACTCTTAAATCCAGCAGAGTGAGAATATTCGACAACATTATTAGAAAAATTTCTAACTGCTTCTAAAGCTATTTCTGGACTTTCTATATCAGGTTGACCAATATTTAGATGGTAAATTTTCTTACCCAATTCTTTTGCTCGTTCAGCAAAAGGAACCAATTTTCTAATTGGTGATGATGGCATCTTTACCCCTTTATGTGATATCTCTGGCATTATTTTTCTTTAAAAAAACACCCTTAAAATCAAGGGTGTGTATTTATCAATTGTATAGGAAATAGTATTACTTATTTTCTAATGGAGCTCCATCATTCTTTTTTTCAGGTGCCTGTGCTTTTTTAGGTGGTGGATTAACCTCACCTTTTACAGTTAAAATGACTGGTTTCTTACTAGCATTAGTAGATAAAGTTATAGTCTTTGTAAATTTACCAACTCTATTAGTTGCATAATTAACACCAATTCTAGAAGTTTCACCTGGCATTATAGGTTCTCTAGGCCAGGTTGGCACTGTACACCCACAACTTCCCTTGGCATTCTTTATAATAAGTGGCTCTGAACCATTATTAGTAAATACAAACTCTCTCTCACCATTGGAATTATGATCAATTATGCCATAATCAACTACCTTTGAATCAAAATCAATTGTTGCATCAGAATCTTTCTCTTCAATTTTCTCAATGTTTCCTTCACTAACATTAACTTGTTTTGCTTCTTCTACTACTTTACGTTGAGCAGAAACAATAAATCCTAATAAGATAGCACATGTAAATAATATTGATTTCTTCATTTTTCTTTTTTTTATTTAACGGCAAATTTAATAATTTATTTTCTACAGTAAATGCGATTAATAAATAAGTTTTGATCTATAGATTTTTATAGATTTGCAAAATAATGGAAATAGCAAAGAAATATAATCCTAAAGTAACAGAAAAAAAATGGTATTCATATTGGTTAGATAAAGGATACTTTAATTCCATTCCAAATGAAAAAGAAGCGTATACAATTGTAATACCACCTCCAAATGTTACAGGAATATTACATATGGGTCATATGCTAAATAATACATTACAGGATGTTTTAGTAAGACGTGCTAGGATGATGGGCTATAATACCTGTTGGGTACCCGGAACTGACCATGCATCAATTGCTACAGAAGCAAAAGTAGTTGCTAAATTGTCTAAAATGGGTATAGATAAGTCTAAATTAACTAGAGAAGAATTTTTATCGCATGCGTTTGAATGGAAAGATGAACATGGAGGTATTATTCTAGATCAATTAAAGAAATTGGGCGCCTCCTGTGATTGGAATAGAACCAAATTTACCATGGATAATGATATGAGTGAGTCAGTGACAAAAGTGTTCATTGATTTATTTAAGAAGGGTAATATATATAGAGGAATTCGTATGATCAATTGGGATCCAAACGCACAAACTGCAATATCTGACGAAGAAGTCGTGCATAAAGAGGTTGATTCCAAATTATATTATATATCATATAATATAGTGGATAGTGAAGAACAAATAACAATTGCAACTACTAGACCCGAAACTATATTAGGAGATACTGCAATTTGTGTAAATCCAGATGATAAAAGATATTTGCATTTAAAAGGAAAAAAAGCTATTGTTCCACTAATAGATAGAGCTATACCAATTATATTTGATGAATATGTTGATATGGAATTTGGAACTGGAGCATTAAAGATTACTCCAGCCCATGATATAAATGATTATCAAATAGGAAACAAGCATAACCTTGAAATCATAGATATTTTAAATGATGATGGTACTCTTAACAATTCAGCTAAAATATATATAGGTAAAGATAGATTTATTGTAAGAAAAGAAATAGCTATTGAACTTAAGAAAGAAGGGTTCTTAACAAAGACTGATCAGTATAAAAATAAAGTTGGTTATTCAGAGAGAACTAATGCTATTATTGAACCTAAACTATCTATGCAATGGTTTTGTAGGATGCATAAATTATCTGAAATTGCATTAGAGAATGTTTTAAATGATAATATTAAATTTCATCCAGCAAAATTTAAGAATACATATCGACATTGGATGGAAAATATAAAAGATTGGTGCGTTTCTCGTCAACTATGGTGGGGACACAGAATACCTGCATACTTTTATGATGGTAATAAATTTGTAGTTGCTGAAAATAAAGAAGCAGCACTATTGCTTGCAAGAAAAGAAAGGTCAGATGTTAAATTAGATGATCTAACACAGGATGAAGATGTTCTAGATACATGGTTTTCTTCATGGATCTGGCCTATTTCTGTATTTGATGGAATTAGGAATCCCAATAATAAAGAAATAACTTACTATTATCCAACTAATGATTTAGTAACTGCTCCTGAAATTTTGTTCTTCTGGGTTGCCCGAATGATTATGTCTGGATATGAATACAAAGGAGATAAACCTTTTAAGAATGTTTACCTTACTGGACTAGTCAGAGATAAGCTTGGTAGAAAGATGAGTAAGTCTTTAGGCAATTCACCAGATCCAATCAAATTAATAGATAAATATGGAGCAGATGGAGTAAGAGTTGGAATGCTATTATGCTCACCTGCTGGAAATGACCTTCCTTTTGATGAAAGTCTTTGTGAACAAGGAAGAAACTTTTCAAATAAGATCTGGAACGCATTCCGATTAATTAAAAGTTGGGAAATTAATGAATGTGATCAACCTGAAAGTTCTAAACTTGCAACTATTTGGATTTCTAATAAGATTAGCAGCTCCATTAAAGAGATAGATTTATCTTATTCTAAATATAGAATCTCTGAAGCATTAATGATCTCATATAGACTACTATGGGATGATTTCTGTTCGTGGTTTTTAGAAATAATAAAGCCTGAATTTGGACAACCTATAGATTCCAAAACATTCAGAGAAACAATTACGCAATTTGAAAGGATACTAAAAGTTTTACATCCTTTTATGCCTTTCTTAACAGAAGAGATATGGCATCTAATAGATAATAAAGAAACAGATATAATAGTTTCAGATTGGCCTAATGTACAGGAAATTAATCCTCAAATTCTGGAAGAATTCAGATATGCAACTGAAATAATCGGTAAAATTAGAAATATAAGAAAGGAGAAGAAAATTAGTAATAAGGATAAACTACAACTTGAAATCATTTTAAATAATAAAACAAATAATAATCTAGATGCAATTATTATTAAACTAGCTAACCTATTAAGCGTAAAAGAGGTGACTAATAAAACAAATAATGCATTATCATTTATAATAAATTCAAATCAATACTATATACCATTTGAAGATAAGATTGATTTAAGTGAAGAAATTGAGAGACTAAAAAAAGAACTTGAATATACAACAGGATTCCTAAAAATAACTGAAGCAAAATTATCCAATAATAAATTTATTGAAAATGCTCCACATCAACTTGTTGAAAACGAAAAAAAGAAATTAATTGATGCAAAAGAAAAAATAAAGATATTAGCAGATAAATTATCTGCAATTTCTTAATGCTTAAAAATAATTTTGTTTATTTACTTTTACTTACTTGCCAAATAGTTTTAGCTAATAATCTAGTAGAAAAAGATGGAATCAAAGGAAATTTTGATCTGGGTTTTAGTTATACACAGAATATAGAGAAAACAACACAATTTAATAATGTATTCCTACTAACTTATAAAAAGGGAAGTTCTAATATTACACTTGGTAATAATATTTCCTTTATTAGTAAAACAGGAGAAAATGAACTACTAAATAAAGGTGTTCAAGATCTAAAATATTCATACAAAAATAAGAAGTTAGGTGGTGAGTTGACACTACAACATCTGTATGATATTAGCAGAAGTATAGAAAAGAGAATATCTATTGGTTTTGGATTTTCATATACCTTTACCCAAGATGAGGATAAAAAGTTTATTATTGGTATCTCCGCACTTAAAGAGAAAGAAACTCCCGCATTTGGAAAGATTAAAATCCAAAATAGAATCAGTGGTAATATTGACTTATCAATAAAAATTAATAAAAATATTGAGTTCTTTAGTGTAAATAATTACCAACCTAATATTCAAAAATTCGGAGATTTTAGAATGAAAACTTTAATTGCACTTAGAATAAACCTTAGTCCTCACTTTCTATTAAGTATTAATAATACATTTAACTATGATAGCTTCCCTGAATTAAATATCCCAGAGAATGATTATCAACTGATAAATAGCATCTCTTATACTTTTTAAGAATTTATTTAATTTTAATCCTCTTTTCTACAGTCCCATCATCATAGATGTAAAATAATATCATACGTTCAGTAATACTTAAAGGATCTATTTCTCTACCTAAAATATCAGTAATATTTACTAATCTTCTGTTATCAACACCATCATTTGTATTACTTATGGATGTTGTAGATACCTCCTCATACAAAGAGAAATCATCAACTGCTGCTTCAATAAGAGAACCACCATCAAGATTTTGTCCAATTCGTAAACTATCAGAAGCAATAAACTTAACTCTAACTTGGCTAGTAAGATTTACATAATCACTAACTCTAAACGCAAACCTTCTCCAACTCTTATCCGAAGTAAGATTATTTTCTATAAATTGCCAATTTACTCCATCATCAGTAATCATAACCTGCCACCAGTCTGCTCCTGGATTAGCACCACTTGGTGGATTATTAGTATACCAACGATAGTAAGAAAATACTGGATTTGAATATGATGATAAATCATAGAAAGGAGAAAAAAGAGTAGTATGACCACCATCAACATCATTCGTACCAATTCCATCTAATATACTACCTGCATTTCCTGTAAACGCACAATCTGATCCATTAGGTGTATGATTCTGATCAGTTTGAACTATTGTTGTTGGATCAGTTGGGTCAGAAAAAGAGCCAATTGGCTCATCAATTTCCCATATACCTGTTGTAGCATTATCATTTACATCTCCTATTTGCCAGAATCCTATATTAGCATCAAAATCTTCAATACCCATAAACTCAAAACCATTTAAAATAAAATATGGAACATTGGCATTTTGAGAAAGGTTAGCTGCCATAGGAGTAATACCTGATTGTTTACCATAGCTATCCTCCAAAAGTATATAATAAGCTATTAGAGTACCTGCAGGTTGTGCAGGTATCTGGCCTATATATGAAGTTCCGCCTGTACTAGTTAATGGAATAGTATTCCATACTGAATTATTATTAAGTTTATAAAAAACTTTAGCATCGTTTAATGCCCATGCATATGTAAGAGCAATAGAAGTATTAATAGTAATATCATTGTTTGGAGGTGTCATCATAACAGGAGAATGAACAATATTTGCATTTGATAATAAAGAGATTCCATGTAATGCAAATGCATCTACTATTATTTGATCATTTGGAGTACCATTAAAGATATTACCATCATTATCATCAGCCATCAATGCTTCTAGTAAAATATCTGTATAAATAATACCTTCAGAACCATTAGCTCCATCAGGTGCACCATCATATGAATCTCTAAATAAATCCATCATCTGGTTCATATCATTAAAACCTAAATATGTATCCCACCAACATCCTGCAATAATTTCCCCATCTGCATGTACTTCGCCTGTGATATCCTGTGGGTATACTTTTTTATCAATATCATACCTTCTAACATAATCATTAGGATCAGATAAACTAATTCCTTGACCTAATACAGGATTCTGAGTTATAGCTAAACCCCAAATATCTGCATAACCTTCATGTAAAGCCCCATTACCCATTCCAGAATTACCATATCTAAAGTAATTAATACCATGACCATATTCATGATATACTACATCACCTATCTTTGCCATTGAATTACAATCATTACCTTCAGCATAAAAATTAATAGTACCTCCACTATAAAATGCATTGCATGAACCCTGAACATCAATATTAGTAGGCATTGCAAAATCTAAACCAGTATAAGTTGGAAAAATGGCCTTCATATAGTCATGTACTACATTTACATGGTAATAAGCTGATCTTTCTTGTGATGTAGCTGTATTATCAAAAGAAATATTATTAGTAGCTCCAAGTGCTGTGTTAATACTTGGTGTACTACCATTTGTTTCTACCTTTGACCATCTACCTTCTAATCCTAGATACATATTACTACCATTATTTGCCGGAATCGTAACATCACCATTTTGATCAGTATAATACGTTGAGCCATTAACCTGTATTTTCAAATTAATTAAATCTTCAACAGTTGCAGGGATATATGGTTGAACTGCAAATAAATTTGACTCAACATGAACAGTAGCTGATGGTGGATTAATTGGTGCTTTTGCCTCATATAATATCTTATTCTTACGCATTAACAATTCACCAGTATTAGCATCAACATAACATAAATATTGTGCAGGACCAACACTTATATTAGTTTCAAATTCAACTTCATATATAAGATGGTAATTATATTCCTTATTTCCTGGAATAGGAAGTATCTTAAGCTTATCGCTAACATTTATATTATTAATTGTATTTGATATTCCATGAGTAGCACTATTCACTGCATTAATCTCTAAAATTGTAGGAATTATACTTATGTCAATATCTGAAAATACATCTAATCCAAATATTACTAATTTATCATCCTTTGTTGTTTTTATATATAACCTACTATCATGGATCTTTAATCCTTGATATAATTGTTCAAAATCATAATATTTATATTTCTCATTCTCTCTATTACTAATAAGCTTTATATCAGATACTGGAACATTAAATTCAGTTAATTCATTTATAATAAAACTCATAATCCTATCAGCAGATGAAGATCCATCTGGAAGTTTAATAGGCTCACCATATGCTCTATGAGGCTTCATATTAAATTCATTAAAATTTACAAACCAATTAGGATATTTACTAAGAAAATTTTGCCATGCATACTGTGACCTTAACTCTTGTTGGTATGTAACATCTGTAATAATCTGCTCTTTAATATATCTGACTTCATGTTCATCATGTACATGATCTTTACAATCATAACTAAATAATGATGTATTTATTAAAAATAGTGTTATAATTAAGGTTACTTTTTTCATTTTTGTATAGCTTTTATAGTTATTTATTATGCAATAATATGAATATTTTTGGTTTAAACTAATTTAAGAACTCATTAATGTTGCAATTTACCAATAATAAAATTAAATTATAATAATTCATATTATCTTTTTTATTCAAAGTTCAAGTACTAAACCATCATATGATAGTTTTATAAAATCTGGTAATTCTTTATTAACTTGTTTATGTAGTCCCATATAATGACTAATATGAATTAAATAACCTTGTTCTGGCTTTAATTCTTCTAGAATATCAACTGCTTCTTGCATACTTAGGTGTGAAATATGAGGCTCTTTTCTAAGTGCATCTAAAACGACTATCTTTGCACCTCTAATCTTTTCTTTTTCTTCATCAGATATATAACTAATATCTGTTAAGTAGACAAAATCCTTTACTCTATAGCCAAAAACTGGTAATTTATAATGTAATGCCTTTATCGGAACAAACTCTATCTTTCCTATATTAAATGGTTTATTCTCAATATTATGAATTTTAACTTGTGGAACTCCGGGATATCTATAATTAGAAAAAACGTAAGGAAACTCTCTATTTAAAGCTTCTTCTACCTCAATTGTACAATATACATTCATATCCTTTTTAAACTTATGATTAAAGGCTCGTACATCATCCATTCCCGCAACATGGTCTTTATGCTGATGTGTAAATACAACTGCATCTAGATTATTTACTCCTTCTCTTAATATCTGTTGACGGAAATCTGGACCTGTATCTATAACTATATTTTTACCCTCTTCCTCTATAAGTACAGACGTCCTCAGTCTATTATCTTTAGGATCTTCTGACCTACATACAATACATTCACATGCAATTACTGGTATTCCTTGAGAAGTACCAGTACCTAAAAATGTTACTTTCATATTAAAAAATCATTTTTATAATGATATAACTATGATTATTATTCTTATTATTTAATTTTGATTTAGCAAAATTAATAGATTAATGTTGGCTTAGTTAATTTATCTATATAAATTTGCGTTTGAAAATAATTAAAATGAAGAAATCCATTATACTTTCGCCTGATCAAAAAGCACGTCAGATAAATTTAGATTCTAAAATCTATGGTACTTTTGTTGAAATTGGTGCTGGCCAAGAAGTTGTACGACATTTCTTTAGAGCTGGTATGGCATCAAGAACTATAGCTAAAACTATGTCTGCATATGATAGAGACTTTTCAGACTCTATATATGGAAAAGAAAAAGACGGAAGGTATGTTTGTAAAAATCGTCTAAAAAAGATGATTGAAAAGGAATATAATCTATTAGAAGATAGATTAGATAGAAGTCAACATAAAGATAAAAAATTCTTTGCTTTTGCAAATACAATGACTACTATAAACCATGAGAAGACTATTAAAGGTCATGGCTGGTTAGGTATACGTTTTCAATTAGACCCTAAGAAAGAAGCAAATAATGTTATTCTTCATTTACGTCTAAATGATCCTGATGCAAAACTACAACAAGAAACAATTGGTGTTATTGGAGTAAATCTAGTTCATGCATGTTTTTTTAATGATAATAAACATAAAGATCTATTAAAATCATTATATGATAATCTAAGTCGAGATAATATAGAAATCAATATGATAGAAATGTCTGGACCAGATTTCAAAGATGTAGATAATCGTTTATTAAGCCTTAGTCTTGTTAAAGAAAGAATGACGGATGCTGTTATCTTTAGCCCTGATGGTATTAATCACCAACCAGCAGATATTCTTTATAAAAAAAATATACTTACAATAAGAGGGAGTTTCCGACCTGTTACTAAAGTAAATATTGACATGCTAGAAAATGCTATGAGCAAATTTATTGTGGATAGAAAGGTTAATAAGGATGAAATACAAGTTTTATTTGAGATAACCCTTTCTAATCTTAAGATGGAAGGAGAAATAGATGAGAAAGATTTTTTAGATAGAGTAGATATTCTATGCTCTCTTGGTTATACTGTAATGATTTCAAATTATAAGAAGTATTACAAGTTAGTCGAGTACCTATCTCAATTCACTAAATCTAGGATGGGGCTTGTGATAGGAGTTGATAATCTTCTTGAAATGTTTGATGAGAGTTATTATAGAAATCTAAATGGTGGAATTATGGAAGCTTTTGGAATAATAGTAACTAGAGATATAAAAATATATCTATATCCATATAAACCTGATAATGACACTGCATTACAGAATAGTAAAAATATAGATATTCATCCTAGGATAAAACCTATCTACAATTACCTCTTTTCTAATGGAAGAATCGTAGATCTTGATTATAATCAAGATGTATTACATATTTTTTCAAGAGAAGTACTAGAATTTATAAGAGAAAGTAATAATAATAGCTGGGAAAAAATGGTTCCTAATGGAGTCATTGATATAATTAGAACAAAGTCTCTTTTTGGGTTTGACTCTAAAAATTAATCAACTAGAAATAAATAATTAATATAATGAAACAGATACTGGTTATACTTTTAATGCTCCCATTATTAACATATTCACAATTTCCAGGTGGCCGAGGCGGATCATATAAAGATTTTGGGGGTAAGAGTAATTCTAAAGATTATATTAAAGGTAATGTTGGAGGTAAAGTTATTGATAGTAAAACAGGTAATCCTCTTGAATTTGCTAATGTTAGCTTAAAAAACAAAAGATGGGACAAGATAATTGAAGGAACAATAACAGATTCTAATGGGAAATTCTTTATGAATAAAATTCGATCAGGAAAATACGAAATAACAGTTAGTTTTATTGGTTATGATAAGATGGTAGTAGATTTTGAGCTAACCAAGAAGAAACCTGATGTTAAGCTAGATGACATTCTATTAACTATTAATAGTGAGATGTTATCAGAAGTTAAGATAGAAGAAGAGAAACCAATATATGAATCTAAAATAGATAAGATTGTATACAATGCAGAGAATGATGTTAATGAAGGGTTAAATGATGCAACTGATATACTTAGGAAAGCTCCTTTACTATCTGTAGATTTAGATGGAGAAGTTGAATTAAGAGGTTCTAAAAATATTAAATTTTTACTAAACGGGAAAGCTTCTTCATTCTTAAGCGGTGACCTAGCAAGCGCATTAAGCATGATACCTGCAGACGAAGTAAAAAGTGTTGAAATCATTACAAGCCCAGGAGCAAAATATGACGGTGAAGGTGATGCTGGGATAGTCAATATAATAACAAAAAGAAAGGCTATTGATGGCTATAAAGCATCATTAAGCGGATCTTTCGGTAGCAGAATTAATAGAAATTCTGCTAATTTATCTCTTGGTAGCGGTAGACTTAGTATTTCTGCTAAAGGTGGAATTAATTATAGTTGGCCTAGAGAAGGAAAAGTATTTTATGAGAGACGAGATTGGAATGATAATGATGAGGTTAATATTTTAACTAATGACGGTAAAAGTTCAAGCCAATGGATCGGCTATAGAGCAGGAACTAGTCTGTACTATGATATTAATGCATATAATTCTATCTCTTCCAGCTTATCTTTTAACGGTAGAAATACTCCATCTGATAATACTACCACATATAATTATTTAAGTTATAATCCTATTGATAGTTCATGGAGCGGAGAATATAATTACGACTCTCGTGTTGATTCTGAAAAGGATACTAAAAAATTAGAATGGACTACAGACTATACTAAAACATTTGATGAGGAAGATAAAGAATTTAGCGTATCATTACAGATAGGAGCAAGATTTAATGATCAAGATACAGATATTTCAGAACAAGATGACATCATTGAACTTAAGAATATAAATGATGAAAAAAATATTGAAGGAACCTTCCAATTAGATTATACTCATCCAATTAATGATCATATTATTGAATTAGGTACAAAAATAATCAATAGAGATCAGCAGATGCAATATACTACCACATCTGATAATTATTTGTACACTATGCCTACAGAAGTTTTCAATTACAATCAACTAGTTGCAGCTACTTACTTATCTTCTAGATGGGAACTGGCTAATGATTTTGGATTAATTGGGGGTTTAAGATATGAAATGACAAAAATATCTGGTGATTGGGAATATAATACTCAAAAGAAATTCAATGAATCATATGAAAATTTCCTACCAAGTTTCACGTTCTCGAAAAAATTTGGTATGGGAAAAGATCTAAAGTTAAGCTTTAGTAGTCGTATATCTAGACCTAGTAGTCAGTACATTAACACAAATACTAGTAGAGAAAATAATAAAAATATAAGAATTGGAAATCCAGACCTTATACCATCTACAAGCCAACAGATTGAAATTGGCTACAATAGCTTTGGCAGAAAATATCAAGGAAGCTACTACATATATTATAAGGAAAGTAAGAATCTTATTGAATCATTTACCACATTAAGAAACGACACTTCAACAACAACGTATGAAAACATTGGAGAAAGCAGCAGGTATGGATTTAACTATTACGGTTCAATAAAGATCGATAAACTAACTTTCCGTGGCGGATTTAATGTATCACTATATGAAGCTTCAGATACTAGATTTTCAGAAGATGGTAATGAAGCACTACTATTTAATTACAACTTTGGCGCAACCTTAAATTTAGGAAATAATTGGAAGGCAGAGAGTTGGGGATTTTTTAGATCAAGAAGCCAAACATTACAAGGTTCTTCAACTAGTTTCTCTATGATGAGCTTCGGCGTAAAGAAAGATTTTAAAAATAAAAGAGGGTCTTTAGGTATAAGAGTAATTGAACCATTCCTAAAAGATGGGTACAAAATATTTAGCACAAATATTGAAGGAGCAAACTTCACTCAAAATAGTGAATCTAAAGTGCTTTTCAGATCTATAGGAGTTAGCTTTAAGTATACTTTCGGAAAATTAAACTTCAAGGACCCAACTAAGAGAAGCAATATTAGAAATGATGATGTACAGGAAGAGCAAGGGCAAGAATATTAAGCTGACAAGAATAGTATAATGCAAAAACTAAAGGAAGTTATTCTTAATAATGGAGTTAAACAAAAGTTTTTTCTAAGTTTCCAAAAAGAATCTAGAGTACTAGAACTTGGATGCGGTATTGGAAGAAACGCTATGTTTATTAAAAATTATTATAATAACATAGAATACCATGGAGTTGACATACTTAACAAAGAAAAAGTTGATGAATATATAGATTATAAAAACTGTAATCTTGAAAACAATAAATTACCATATGAAGATAATTATTTTGACAAAATTATTTTTACTCATGTAATAGAGCATCTAAAAGACCCCTTGTCCCTTGGAAGTGAAATAAATAGAGTGCTAAAGTCTGGTGGAAAAATATATGTTGAAGCCCCTAATTGGTCCTCTATCCTAGTCCCATCCTTTGGATTCCATAGAGAACAACATAATCCTTTTAACTTTTATGATGATCCAACACATATTAAACCCTGGACAAAACATGGTATATATGAATTCCTTTCTGATAATTGCGACTTAAAAGTAGCTAAAGTTGGCATTGTACGTAACTGGATTAGAATACCATTTGATATTTTAATAGTAATCTATGGCTTAATAAGTGGCAATAGAAGGAGAATTATATCTTCCTTCTGGAATATATACGGTTGGTGTGTCTTTGGTATTGGAAAAAAAGCATAATTAACATTTTCTTAATAACCATTTATTATACGAGATAATATCATCTTCTTGATAATTATTATTAGACTCTTCCTTTAAGAATAACTTAATATCTTTAGTATAATCTTGAGCATTAATCTTCTTAATTATTATATTCAAGAAATTCAATTCTCTTAAATGTATTTCTTTATTTAAAATAGCCTTAAATTTTTTAAAAATTAGATCTATCTTTTTTAGTACTTCACCATCCTTTACAAGTTCATATTTTATTATTATATCAACAATATACAATCTTAACCGGAAAGACTTATCTAACAATAAAAAATCATCCTGAATAATTAAACGACTAATATTTTTAGAAGCTTTTACAAATTTATCTAGTTGATAATAAATTAATGCTGTATTAAGATATATAAATGTATTATAAGATGGTAACTTCTTAATCACTTCATTCCTTCTAGCTTTATCAAGAATATTTAATGCTTTATTCTTATCTTGAATTGAGTAATTTAGCACTAAATTGTTATAATAATAAAATAAGTACTTATCATTTAAAAAACCATCATATTCATTCATAGCTTCAAATAAATTTTCAGTATATTTTAGAGATTCAGTATACTTTTTATTCTTATATAGACAATTGGCTATATAAGTAAGTAAGGTTAATTTCTCATTATGATTATACCTATTAAAGAATTTATCTTTAATGAAAACAGAATAACTTTCCACAAGGTAAATCTCTAACTTTTTATAATCACCATCTTGAAGTAATAAACGACTGTACATCTTAAATAACTTAATTCTAAAAATAGGGCTTGTTAGAACATCTGAATCTGCAGACAATTCATTATACTTACCCTTTATTAATTTAGACAAAAGAGAATTAGGACTGCTATAATTTTGTTTTGTCTTTATATCATACATTAATTTTGCTAGTAAAAGATCTATCTCATCTAAATTAGATAATACTTTTATATTACCCCTTTTTCGCTTAAGGTATAAATCGACATCAATAGAAATTAACTCATGTGATAAATTAAGTATCTCTGTATATACAATAGACAATACCTCGTAAAGTTCAGATTCTTTTGATTCCTTCTCTGCTATTTGTAAATAATGAAACGCTAAATCTAATTCCCCTTTATTCCTATATACTCTTGATAATAAAACTAAACTAAATGATTTTGATTGACTATCTTTCCAAATATGCTGCCATACCATAGAATTATTTAATTCATGATATAACCTGTTTTTTATCTGATAAAAATTATTTGCATTTGTTTTTAATTTATTCAAGATATCTTTAGTAGAGAAAGATTTTTTCTTTCTCATGTAATCAAAAAGCTCTATATCTTTTCTATTCTTATTTTGAGTTCTATTTAAAAATAACTTGAAGAATCTTATCTCATCTTTAGATAATGACTTTATAATGGCTTCTAATGCTCTTTTCAAAACAGTATTATGGTTTTATATACTTTTTACCATTCCTAAAGTATATAGATCCTGAAGGTAGGTTGTCAATATTTCTAAATTTTCTTCCTAATATATCAACAATATAACTATTATTATCATTTATATTTGATGGAAACTTATCCTCAATAGAAGAAACTGGTGGGATTACATACAAGGAAGTAATACTAGTATCAGCAGTAACCGGAACTACAAGACTTGGCCAGATGACAACTAAATTATCTCCCGCTTGTTGATACAATTGCGCACCACCATTCAGAGGATTATTTAATATGTAGAGACTATCACCTGGTGCGAAAACACCTTGAGGTATGTTTTGTGTAAAGGTTAATGCCTGCCAATTTTGAGGTGCTGCATTAAATGGAGCAATTACTATGTTAGCAGTAATAACCGAATCTAATATAGATGTGTTTCCAGTATTTACAAACCAAAATCCTAATGAAAGAGGAGCCACATACTGAACTGTATCAGCATGATTGACTCCTAATACACTCACTATCTGTGAACTTACAGTTTTAGAAACTAGAACAACACAGAAAATGAAAACAACACTCTTCTTGAACATTAATCTCTAATTATATATCGTTTCTCGATTGTTCCATCATCATAAATCAAGAATAAAGTCTGCTTACTATTTATAGATGTTTCTCTTCCTAAAACATCAACTACTTTTAGTAGCTTCTTATCAAATGATTCTAACTCTCCAATAGAGGTTACACTACCCATTTTAGCCCAAATACCTAAATTCATATCCCAAATCCACGTCACACAACATGTATATACAAATCCATTAGCATCTACGTCAGTAATACAAACATTTATTGTATCAAAAGGCATTCCAGTTGTTGAGTTGATATTAAAGATCTGATGCGTATTCCACATACTATCTTCGCCTAAAACTGTCCCATCTGGAGCAGTAGTAATCCAATAATCAATAATAGTGTTTATATTAGGAACTTCAGCTGCTAGAATTGATTGCATAGAACCACCTGTACTAACAAGAGTCATTGAATCGCAAAGAAGAGATGGTGTAGTCCCAAAACAAACAGCCTGACAAGCAGATAATGTAGTATATTGACCCATTCCGGTACCTGGATCATAACAGCCTGTTGTCCCACAATCCCAAGAAGGTGTTGGTGTT
>CESM01049726.1_pt1 | contig 31976 bp, 29 predicted proteins | sample 361421 | NCBI WGS metagenome assembly CESM01 (sample SAMEA2622219, study PRJEB7988) | marine metagenome | isolation source: saline water (ENVO:00002010), including | reverse complement strand
TTACAAATACTAGATGAATTAAACAAAACAATGTAGGAATCTTTGCGGAATCTATACTCATAACTGCCACCTTTTGTCCTAACTAAAATAGCTGTTTTATGAGACTCACGGCGGCCTCGGTCTCCCCAACTTTCATTACGTCCAACAATTGCTCTGTAAATATATATTGAAGGGATGGCTAGAGGTATCAACACAGCCAGTGCTAGTTCCCCTGAAACAAAGATAATGATGAAAAAAATAAAGAGTGCCATGCCTATTCCATAACTCTTTTGAAAAAAAACAGACTTAGCTTGATCTCCCTTCTTGAACTTATACTCTGTTTCCAGTTTATATTGACGATCGGATAACATTAACAAACTTTATTCCCATTCGATAGTGCCGGGGGGTTTGTCAGTTATATCATAGACAACGCGGTTTACTTGAGACTTTAATTCGCGAGTTATTCGCTCAGAAATCTTTTTGAGAACTGAATATGGAATTTCGGCAGCTTGTGCAGTCATAGCATCATAACTGTGAACTGCCCTCACTGCAATTGTATTTCCGTACGCTCTTACATCTCCCTGAACTCCAACTGTCTTGATTGGTAAAACTACTGCAAAATATTGCCATGGCAAATCCATAAGTCCGTCTTTAGCTGCTAATTCTATTTCCTCTTCAGCAATGTGACATGCTTGTCTGACTACTTCAGTCCTTTCTGGAGTAGCCTCACCCATGACTCTAACTGCTAAGCCAGGTCCTGGAAATGGCTGCCTTTGAGATACTGAAACTTCTAGATATTCAGCAAGGCTTCTTACTTCGTCTTTGTATAATTCTCTAATTGGTTCACAGAGTTCCATGTCCATATCATCTGGTAAACCTCCTACATTATGATGAGATTTTATGGTATCACGCAAACCTCCACCTGATTCTATCCAGTCTGGAGCTATAGTTCCTTGAACCAAGAACTTACCGCCGTATTCTTCAGCTTCTTTTTCAAAAACTCGGATAAATAATTCACCAATAATTTTTCTTTTTTCCTCAGGATCTGTAACTCCTTTAAGTCCAGCATAAAACTGCTCTGAGGCGTCTACTACTTTGTGCTGAACACCCAGAGTGCTGAGCATAGAGGAAACATATTCTGATTCTCCGAGGCGCATGTACCCAGTATCTACATAAACTGCAAGAAGATTATCTTCAACTGCCTTTGCAGCTAAAACTGCTGCAACTGTAGAATCGACACCGCCTGATGCTGCAATAATTGCTTTCTCTGATAATTCAGTCTTCAGTTTTTCTACGGCTTCGTTCGTAAATTTTTCAGGATTGAAAAATGCCATTACTTTTACCATTAGAAAGGGCTATAGTACTTTATCGCTACAAATCCTATTTATCAGGCCTCTAATCGGGAGATATGGCGAAAGAATTAGTTTGGATTGATTTAGAAATGACAGGACTAAATCCACAAATTCATAAAATAATTGAAATTGCTACAATCATAACTGATTCTGAACTGAATATTGTTGCCAAAGGACCTGATTTAGTCATTAACGCATCTGATGATGAGTTAAGTAAAATGAATACATATGTTAGAGATATGCATACCAAATCAGGGTTAATTGATGAAGTTAAGAAAAGTTCATTGACAATAAGAGATGCTGAAATTGAAACTTTAGAATTTATTAATAAGCATATAAAAGCCAAAAATAAACCGCCTGTTTGTGGCAACTCAATCGGTACTGACAGAAGATTTTTAGATACTCAAATGAACGATTTAGAAAACAGATTTCACTATAGAGTTGTCGATGTTTCTTCTATAAAGGAATTAGCTAATAGATGGTATCCTGATATCGATAAGAATATTCCTTCAAAAGCTGAGAATCACAGAGCCTTGGAGGATATTATAGAATCAATTGAAGAATTAAAATATTACAGGGAAAAATTATTCATCTAATTATGAACGGAAAAAATGTTCTTGTAACTGGGGCAAATGGACACGTTGGATATGTATTGACTAAATTACTTGTTGAAAGAGGGTACAATGTCAGAGCTAGCGTTAGAGACAAGGAAAATGAAGAATTAACTAAAAATTTGTCAGAGTTTGATGTCGATATTGTGAGTCTAAATTTGATGCATCCTGAAACAATCGAACCTGCTATGGCAAATATTGATGGTGTATTTCAAGTGGCTGCAGTTTACAAAAGTTGGGCAAAAAATCCTGAAGAAGAAATCATTAACCCTTCTATCGTTGGAGGTATAAATGTTTTGAAAGCTGCATATAATGCAGGAGTAAAGAAGATAATCTTTACATCCAGTACAGCTGCAGTTGGAAGAAGCGGACCTAATGGAAAAGCTCTGACTGAAAAGGATTGGAATTCAAAATCTAAACATCCTTACTCTTATGCTAAAACTGAGGCTGAAAGAAGAGCGTGGGATTTTTCAAAAGAAATTGATATGGATATGATTGTGATGAACCCTACCGCAGTTATTGGCCCATATTTCCATAGACACACTCCGAGTACTTTCTTATTTGATAAAATACTAAAAAATGAATTACCTCGATTACCTCCCCAGACTTTTGGTTATGTTGACGTAAGAGATGTAGCTTTAGCCCACATTCTAGCTTATGAAAGTGAAAATGCTGAAGGTAGACATATTCTTTGTACGCAGTGCTTAGATGGATTTGAATTAATGGACATTATCAAGAATGTTGATCCTGAAATTAAGGTACCAACTAAAATTGCTCCCATGTGGCAAGTAAGATTATTTGCTAGGTATGAAACAATTAAATCCTGGTTCGGATATACTCCCGCTGTTTCATCTGAGACTGTGAAAGAGTACATGGGAAAGATAACTAATTACGACTCAAGTAAAGCTAAAGATGTTCTAGGATGGAATCCTATGGCTTTAGAAGACTCTGTTAGAGATACTTTAAACTGGATAAAACATAAATTCAATTAAGGATTTTTACACACAATCATCTTTGTGTGAGTTGTGAAACTATTAACTCGCTCTTCAGTTAAAATTTCCAGCCCACATTTGGTAATTATTTCTTTGAAATCAACATGTTTTCCGAGACCTAAACGTTTTCTGAATGGGTTCCAAAGAGTACCTATTATTCCTTTTTTATCTTTGTAGTGGTTAACTATTGCTATCAATCCTGATGGCTTAGTAACTCTGACAATTTCTTTGAGAACTTCTTCTGGTTCAGCTACTACTGCTAAGGTGTGCGCGACAACGCAATGATCAAATTGGTTAGTATCAAACTCTAAAACGTGGGCATCCATTTGTTGAAAATTAATATCTGCAACAAATTCACCTCTATCTTGCCTGTTTCGTGCTTTTACCAGCATTGGTTCACTATAATCTATTGCTTCTACTTTGATATCTTTTGGAACGTGAGTTAAAGATATTCCGGTTCCAACGCCAACTTCCAAAAGATTATCTCCTTTTTTAAGTCCTAGAGAATTATACATTTTTGAATGACCGTCTGCAAAAGAAGGTGCCATGAATCTGTCGTAAATTGGTGCATAAAGGCGATAAATGCCATGCCTATGTTTTCTCTTACTGCCTGTCATTGTTTTGCTATAGGTAGCGGGTTTATACCATTAACACATGTCACCTAGATTTAACCTGAGATAAAACATACCAAACGCCAATAATTCCAGCTATTATTATAGTCCAAGAGCCAAACCCTGGATCAGCACCATTCCATGATGAGGGATCTTGTAAAACACCATCGCCTTTTGTAGATACTAGCCAGACAAAATATGCTGAAGATGATGACATAAGAAAGATTGAAAAAGCTATGATATATTTCACATGATCTGGTAATGTCTTTCCCGTTGCATAGTAATCAAACATGGATTTGCCAAAATATTTATTCGTTAATGACCAACGGAAAAGTCTTTCATTAGAAAGGGAAAAGAGAAAAGCTGCAGGTACTGCCCAAGAGACTGTAGGCCAACCAGGAATCCAAATACCTATAATTGCAAATAATACGAAGAGACATCCAAAAGAAACATAAATTTTACTTTTCAATGGACTACTTGATACACTATACTCCTCTACAATTTCATCGATAGATTCCAACTTTTTAGAAGACATTGTTATTTGATTTATAGACAAGGAACTTTATTTAAAAAAATTGTGAAGACAATAAGTAATTTATATCGCCGTTTTCTCGAGTATATGAATAAAGTAATTCTATGTGCAACGCTGCTGATGTTTTCATCTTTCACGGGGTGCTTGGATTCTTTATTTGGTAATGAAGACGAGGCTGATTATTATCCAAATCTAAACGACAGGCATAAATTAGATTGGGATATGTCACATTCTTTTTCGAGAGTTCTCGATGCTGGACCCCATTATGCATTGGATGTGCAAGAAGCTACATTTACGGTTGATACTAGTGAGGTATGGGAAACTGGACCGTCTGAATCTGACATCCACCTTTCTTATTGGCTACCAAGCAATACTCTTGACGGTGAGAAAGTTCCAGTTATTGCTATAATTAGCCCTTATTTTTCTTATGGCCAGCCTGGAGACGAATCTGGACATACTGGTATTGTCAGTAGTGGAAGAGGAGAATTTATTTATGAAAATTTTGTTCCTCACGGTTATGCACTTGCACAAGTCGCCGTTTTTGGGACTGAGCTATCTACGGGATGCTTCGATTATAGAGGTGCAGGTGAAGGCTTAGGAATACACAGTGCAGTTGAATGGTTAGGCTCTCAAGAATGGAGTAACGGACATGTTGGGTTATACGGTAAATCATACGAGGGAGCAACACAATGGGAGGCTGCAGCAATGGGAAGTGAATACCTGAAAACAATCGTTCCAATTAGTGGTACAACTGCATTACATCCCTTACTTTACAAAAATGGAAGTGCTGAAGCTAGATCTCAGGTAATGCACATGAATTATTTTTCAAGTACTGTTGACTACAATGCTGATGATTTAGATAATATATGTCCGGATATTTTGGAAGGATTCTTTGCAGGTCCTACTACCTACGGAGCTGGTGAATTTGATCCATATATGGACAATTATTACGAGGAAAGATCTCATATTGATAAAGCATTCCAAAACTGGAAAGGTTCGGTTTACTGGATTCAGGGAATGCAAGATTGGAATGTTGACCCACACCAGGTTTTCAGTAGTCCTGATGGAAAACCTTGGTACCAAATTTATCAAGAAGCTGGGTTTGAAGTTAAAGGAATGCTAGGACAATGGGAGCATAATTATCCAGACCAATGGACCAAACATAATAATCAAGAAACGGGCTATGGGGCCGAGGCAATTCACAACATGACTAGGTGGGATTGGGCCCAAGATTTATTTGAATGGTATGAATATTATCTTAAAGGAGTTGGCCCAAAACCTGATCTTAATGTACAAATTCAGCGTAACGATGGAGAGTGGAGAACAGAGGATACATGGCCTCCGAAAAATGCTGAAAGAAAAACTATTTCTCTAGGAGATTGCCAAAATACAGGAGTATTTGTGAGTGGAGTGGCTGTCGTAGGTGGTGCAGCTCAACAAACTGTAAACCTTGAATGTCCCGCTTTTTCAGAAGAGGATTATACTCATATATCTGGACTCGTTAAGTTACATTTAGACACAATAGCTTTCTTTGATGGTGGACAAATATTTGCTGAAATGCAAGATTCTACTACGGGAATAAGGCTTGGGCATGCTACGATGGATATACGATATCATGCAGGTGGATCTGACCCTCAAACCGTTTTACCCAATGATCGTCAATTCATGAAAATGGAATTCCAAGGAATCGATGCAATTATTCCTCCAGGCCATGGCATTCGATTAATAATGACAGAGTCTGGTGAAGATTACTTAGCTCCATTGTGTGGAAATGCCTGCCCGATTCATGTTATTCCAAGTAATTCTGACTTGATCGTACCTCACATAGATATTATTCAAAATAATATTTTCATAAGTCCTCAATCGATGGATGCAGCTAATAATATCTAAACTATTTAGAACTAAAAAGCCTAGCAAAAAAATAATGCCTTTTGGATTAAGTATCTTCGACAAAATAGGAGCGTGCCTTGATAGATAATAAATCAATAATGACTACTACGAAAAATAGAACTATCAGCAATGCAATTACCTTATCATATTGTAAAAATTTAAGATAAGTTGAGATATAATAACCGATTCCTCCGGCACCTACTATTCCTATTACAGATCCGTGCCTTACATTATACTCAAACATAAATAATAACTGAGAAATTAAATTATTAGCTGACTCCGGAAGAACGACACGCATAATAATTTCAACCTTATTCAATCCCATGGCTTTTGCCGCGTCTAATGGATCTTTCGACAGACCTTCTATTGTTTCATATTGCAATTTACCGAGATAACCAATTGTGTAAAAAGTCATGGCCATCACTCCAGAAATGGGGCCTAAACCAATAAGAATAACAAAGAAAATAGCCCATATGAGACTAGGTAAAGTTCTCATTCCTGACAATAAAAATCTGAATGGGATTGCTATTGAATCTCTATTCAAATTTCTAGATGCAAGTGTGGAAAGAGGTAAACTTAAGATAAAACCGAGACCTGTAGAAACAAAAGCAATCTTCAAAGTTTCAATAATTCCAATATATGCCGGAGAACAAAGTATATCCCAATCTCTATCACAAACTGGATATGATCTTGCTTCTAATACTTTCCAATTTGGAGGCCAAAGTGATTCGTAAAAGAATACTGACAAATTATCTAAACTATTCTCGAGAGTCTTCCAATCTCCATCAACCAAGTCAACAAAAACCAACCATGTTGTTAAAATTATTAAGAATAAAAAAATAGGGTATTTTTTTCTTTTAAGGAATATTTCTTTATCAATACTCATGAGTCAACCTCTATAAGAATTGATGAAGTGGAATCTGCACTCTTTTCTAGCTTAAAGCAACGATCTGCCAATTTGGCTCTTTCAATATTATGCTCTACAATTATCAGTGTAATCTTATTCTCTTTAACATATTCTTCCATAATATTCCAAACATTATTTGCTGTTTTATCATCTAATTCACTAAGAAACTCGTCAGCAAGAATTAGTTTAGGTCCTTGAGCCATTGTTCTTGCTATTGCAACACGACGCTGTTGCCCTCCTGAAAGATATTTTATTGGCTCATCAATTTTATGTGATAAGTCCATCAAAGTAATTGAATCTTTAACAGTATCAACCACTCTCTCTTCGTGAAAACCAGTTATAGATCTAAAAACGGACTCATTGCAGACTGCACCTTCAAGAACATTAAAGTATACTGTCTCGTGGGTGATTAAACCTAATTTTTGAGGAATATAACCAATACTACCTCTTTGTGGATATGAACTAGAATTAAAAACTAGCAACTCACCACTTATTGGTCTCATTAAGTACGCTATATTCTTTAAAAAAGTAGTTTTTCCTATGCCTGATTCGCCAATTATAGAAATGACTTCCCCCTCATTAATCTGGAAGTTATCAATACTGGCAAGAATTGTAGATGATGAATAACCTATCTTTAAATCCACCGCACTAACTACACTAATCATAAGACTCTCTGGAGTCCTCCGTAAAGGTCGCACTATTTACCATTACATCATTGGTACTCTGAGATTCGTACTGAATGAGGCCTTCGGTGTGACATGAACTCATGTTTAGACCCCATTCAGTACAGGTAATTTCCTCTCACAACACTTGGACGAAATCTATGAGAGGAAATATCTTCATTTACAAAGATCTCTCTACTGATCAGAGATTTCGTATTTTGTGTCGTAGTAGGTACTTATTCCAGGTAATGCTGAAATTAAGCTGCTGTAAGACCCAAGGTGCTCTTGGGTATTAGCTTCTACTAAACCTGATGTTCCTAGTATGTTAGACATTATTTCTCCACCACAAATATTTCTATCAGAAGTACTATTTATTTGATGGGTAATTTTGTTGTAACATCCAGTGTATTTTTGACCCTGCATGTCATAATCTACAACATACATCTCATTGTTCATGGCAAGTAATGCATTCAAAATTGCTGTTCTAGTCTGAACATCTAATTTATCTGGATTATACATTACAGGATGTGATGGGGCTTGTCCGAAAGCTGGTAATGGTACATAGTCCTCTCTTGCCAAACACCAATCTTCGTTCAAACTTGCATTATCATTACCACAGTATGAATCTACTGTAGAATCTTTTGCAAAAGCTACGTCACCGACTCCTTCAGACAAACATTTTACAGCTCCGGAGTATCCATAATATGGAGTTCCAGAATCAGGTATACTTGCATTATCATTGAAGAAATTTAGAATAGTATTTCTCAATGATTCTATATCATCAGCATCGCCAACTACGTCTGCATAATCATTAGAAATTAAGTATCCCATAGGTAAAAGCATTCCTGCTGACTTTAACCATCCAGTATGACAAGAGGTCTTACCCTCTAATAGTGCAAAAGGATCTGTAGATGCATCATCATCACTCAATGCTGCGGCCATTTCAGAATCTTTGTGTACCCATGCGTGAGCATTGTAATATGTTCTGCCATCAGACTTTGTATCTGCTGCCATTGTTGCCAAGCCGTACTGTTTCCAAGCGACCCATGCTGCGCCTCCATCCATGAAAGCTATATCTGCATTACCAAATCTTAAAGCTTCAATTATTGAGCCTTCAGAGGTTACAGGATATAGTGTAACTTCTACACCAGTCTGAGCTGCTATAAAGTCTGCCATAGCTTGAGGATTTTCATCTGGGTTTTCATAATCATCTTTTACTTCATAAGCAATTCTTATTTTTGAAACTGTAGGTGTTACTGTTTCATTAATAGTATATTTGTCTTTGTAATAGGCGTTAATTCCTGGAATATCTTCAATCAAACTGCCGTAAGAACCTAGATGTTCTTCTGCAGTTACTTTAGTAATTCCTGGAGTTCCTAGTATTTTATCCAATATTGCTAGACCTGCATCTGTCTCATTCATGGCAACTAATGCATTTTGAATTTTAGTTTTAGTTTCTGCATTAACGAATTCAGGGTTGTACATCACAGGATGTGAAGGTGCTGAGCCGTATGAAGGTAAGAGGACATAATCGTCTCTTGGAAGACACCAAGCTTCGTTATCGGCAGCTACATCATTAGCACAATATCCGTCAACAGTAGAATCTTTTGCAAATGCAACATGACCTGCACCTTCAGATAAACATTTTACTGCGCCAGAGTAACTGTAGTAAGGAGTTCCGGAGTCTGGTATACTAGAGTCATCGCTGAAGAAATTAAGAACTGTTGCTCTCAATGATTCAATATCATTTGGATCTCCAATAACATTAGCATATCCATTACCTATCAAGAAACCCATAGGTAGGAGCATACCTGCTGATTTCAGCCATCCTGTGTGACAGGACGTCTTACCAGCTAATAATGAAAATGGATCTGTTGCTGCATCATCATCAAGATAAGCTGCTGCCATTTCAGAATCTTTCAAAACTACTGCATGAGCATCATAGTGAGTTCTTCCGTCACTTTTTTGGTCTGCTGCCATTGCATCAAGACCATATTGCTTCCATCCAACCCATGCTGCAGCTCCATCCATAAATGCTAAGTGAGCATTACCAAATCTCAAAGCTTCAATTATTGAACCTTCTGAAGTAATTGGATATAATTTAACATTCATTTTCAATTCATTAGTTAAATAATCTGCCATGATTTGAGGATTCTCATCGGGATTCTCGTAATCATCTTTTACTTCATAAGCTATGATTAAGTCTTCTGAATATGACGTAGATGTTGTTGTATCATCGTCATCATCACCGCCCAAACAACCAGTAAAACTGGTGAATACGAACAGCATAGCGAGGGCAAATACACTTGTTTTTTTCAACATTTTTTGCTTCCATAGGGTTTAGGACACCCTAATTTAGGCAACCCTAAACAATTGACTATATAAAATTTAGGCCGTCCTAAACTTCTTTTATTTTAGCAATTTCCTAGCTTTTTTAACCAAGGAGACTAATTCTTTCCTCGCTTCCTCGGCATTCAATACTTCATTATTGAAAGCTAACCTAATCGGCCTAGGTCCTTCAGAAGTATTAGCTGACATCTCGAACCCATATCTATCTATTTGAGTCATAACTGCTGAAGAAGTATCTGTTGCTTTACTCATTGCTTTACAATAGAGAACCATAGAATCTGCATGGTCTTCATTCATGTGTTCAATAATATCATTTGCATAGGGAACCATAGGATCTGGCTCAGCATTAAACCATTCTTCACCTGTTATCCATGACATTCTTCCAAATCCACCAATGTACCTCACTTCAGAAACTTCTAACATGTAGAAATAAAAGTCTTTAAAATCTATATAAAATTTAGAATCTGGATTTTTTGAAAGAAAAATTTCTCTAGCCTCTTTTATGCTTGAATCTGGCAACTTCTTACATTCTCCCATTAAAGTAACTCTACCCAATGCAAGAGGATTACCTTCTCCAGCTTCAGCGATAAGTAATGAAGCTTTACGGTCTTGATCAAGATTCTTAGTATGCTCTGCTAGGCCACTGATAAGAAAAAGAGGATTTCCATTAAACAACGCAAAAGTTACAAAAGAACCATAAGGATAACCTTCAGGTTCAATTGACATTGTACATAGAGTAGCTGTGCTCATTTTAGAGGCTAGTGTCAAAGCTTGCTCTGCATGAGAAGATGTAGCTACATTAGGGTCATATAATAATTCTTGATTCTGCGATTTCGAGCCCTTAGGTGGTTGATGTCTGGGTATTTCTTTTTCATTTTTTGCCATATTATTTTTCCTCTTTTTTTTCAGTCACTATAGCCTCTCTTATAAAAATTCTTAATGGATCTGTATCTGTCTTTGGAATTACTTCACACTCAACGCCAAAGACATCGGCTATATTATTTCCAGTTAAAACATCTTCAGGACTGCCTTCTGCTTTTATTTGACCATTGTCTAAAAGAAAAATGTAATCTGAAAATCGGGCTGCGATATTCATATCGTGAGTAGCCATAATTGCAGATTTTTTAGTATTAACGTTAGATACCAATTCTTTAATTTTTTCCATGACTTGAATTTGATTCTTTAAATCCAAATCACTTGTCGGCTCGTCCATCAATATTATTGATGAATCTTGAGCTACTGCTTTCGCGATTATAGCTCTCTGCCTTTCTCCTCCAGATAATTGATCAAAACGCCTAAAAGCAAAATCCTCAAAGTTAAGAAATTTTAAAGTTTCACTTACTTTCTCTCTATCTTCATCACCAATGGACCAAGTAATGTGAGGTCTTCTGCCTAATAAAACTACGTCAAATACGTCCATTGCAAAGCTAGACATTACAATTTGAGGGACATACGAAAGTAACTTGGAGACTGAAAGGAGATCCATTTCGGAAAGATCTTTAGATAACACCTCTATTTTGCCTGATTCAGGAGTTAGTATTCTATTGAGACATTTGAGTAGTGTTGTTTTTCCAGCACCATTAATTCCTAAAATAGAAACCAGCTGATTTGGTTTCATTTGTAAATTGATATTATTCAACACTTTGTTAGACCCCCAACTAAAGCTCAAATCTTTAACTTTAAGAAAAGAACTAATGACCAACACCCCTATGTCTAAGCAATAAATACATAAAAAACGGACCTCCAATGACTGAGAGCATTATTCCTACTGGCATAACTATTGGTGCAAACAATATTCTTCCTATTGTATCTGCAATAAGCATTAGTAAAGAACCGAAAATGGCTGAACAAGGAATTAATTTACGATAATCATTTCCAACAATTAAACGACCCATGTGAGGTGCTGCTAAGCCTACAAACCCAATTAGGCCTGTAAAAGAAATTACAATTGAAGTCATTAAAGCTGAAAGAACTAATATTTCCTTGCGAGTCTTAACGGGGTCCACTCCAGTAGATATTGCAAAATCATCTCCTCCTAACGCTAATGAATTAAGATCCCAAGCTTTTTTCAGTGCCGATGGAAGTAATCCAACTAAAGCAACTGTAATCCAAAGTGTATTCTCCAATGTAGGCCTTGATAAACTACCAAATGACCAATGAGCTAACTGTGATAATTGAGCATCAGTAGCAAAATATTGCATTGTTGAAACTATTGCTCCAGCTATGAAGGTAATTGCAATTCCTACTAAAATATAAGATTCGGCTGAAACTGATCTAAAATTGCCAAGTTGAATTATTACTCCAACTACTATTAAAGAAAATAGGAATGCATTAGCTACAATAGCTAAGTCTGAATTCGAAACTATAGAAAAACCTAGAACTATAGCTAATGCTGCTCCAAGTGCAGCCCCTGAAGCAACACCCAGAGTTAATGGTGAAACCAGAGGATTTCCTAAACACCCTTGCATTAAAGATCCCGCAATTGCTAGTGCTGCACCTCCTATTATGGCCATGAGTATTCTTGGAAATCTAAGTTCCCAAATTATAGCAGACTGCATATCATTGCTTGAATCTAAGCTAAAGACTATCTTCATAGTTGTAATGAAATCTAAATTAACTGATGAACCAAGGCCCAGCGCAAAAATTGCTGCAAAAAATGTAACTAAGCAAAGAATTAGCATAGAAAACATCTGAGCTTTTGTATTTTCTATGTGCTTCTCAGATATGGAATCCATGTAATTCAACTTCCTGTAGAATTACAGACGAACTTCCCTACTTTATTAACGTTATGATAATTTTTAAAATAATCTTCTAAATATTTTTCCGCATCTAAATCTTCGAAAAGATCAGGATGGAATAATTTAGCTAAGGTTGGAAGACCGTGAATCATCATAGGGCCTGCAAATTCCCCTGACATTATTATCATCCTATTGTTAATAACTGCATCAATCTCATCAAATCCAGGTCGGTCTGCAATAAATTCCATGTGAGTAGTACAGCTATCTTTTTCATCAAAATTATTAAAGCCAATATCAAAGGTAATTCCATCAAACATTATTAGATCTGGATTTGCATCAAGTATAGCCTCCATATCTACGTGAGTAGTATGTCCTGGTAAATCTTTGAAAATATTTACTCCGCCTGCTCTTTGAATAATATCTGTCCACTGAGAAGTTCCGGTCAAAACGACCGGATCTCTGGTCAAAGACGCATGGTGCTCCATTACTACGTTTGGCATTTCAGTAGAGTTCAACCCAGATATTCGGCTCTCAACTTCAAGCTCAATCTCTTCAAATTCGGAAAATAGAAGGTTAGCTTCGGCTTCTTTTCCAAACAAATCTGCAATAACTACTATTTCTTCTCGCAAAACTTCATACTTGTAGAAATCTAATGCAACTACCTTAATACCTATTGGTTCTAGTTTTTCTCTGATAGCATTAGTGTCTACCATTCCGTTAGTTGCAAAAACGAGATAAATCTCTGGACGTGTATCTAGTAATGCTTCAAAATCAATCTCTGAATGAGCTGAATTCTGGATGATAGGTGTGTCTGTGAACTCTGGCCATAATTCTTCATCCTGAAAATCTCCAGACACTCCAACGACAACTGAAAGATTTACGTTAAGCATCCTCATAACGCTAGCAGCGTATGTGTTTGTAAGCGCTATACGAGACGGCGATTCACTAAAAGAATGAACTGCACCGTTTGAATCAATTATTTGAATGTCGCCGGATTCATTTTTGTCATCAATAGTTCCAGTGTAATACCAGACTCCTAATGAGCACATTAGAATTAATCCAACTTGAAAGAAAGCTACGCCTTTATCTGAGAATATCATTAAATTTCCTTTTTATTCCTATACAGAGACAAAGATGCTAATATTACAAACAAGAAAATAGGAGAAATCATAGATAAGTCCTCACTATCGCCATCTACACTAATAAACAGCGAATCCGATAAACCTGAAATTTTGCCGCTCGACAATTGGGCTTTAACTCTTATTCTATTTTGTCCAGAATCTAAATCGTCTATCAAAACAAAGTCATTAGTTCCATTGTAAATCTCGGTTCTGGTTCCATCTTCATTTTCTAAAATTACTGAGTACCAAATTACACTTTCAGAATAACTCCAAGAAAGGTTAATACTTTGCCCTTTTTTAATTGTTTGAGACTCAGTTATTATCGACGGTATGTCTGGTACGAATGTCACACTTATATTAATAGAATCGCTCTTGATAGAGGCCTCAGTGGATAGCACCGCATACAACTCATATTCGTAAATTCCATCTAGCTGATCAAACAAAGCAAAAGAAGTCTTATTTCCAGAATAAACTAATTCTTGATTTTGAAAAAGGTTATACTTTTCAGCACCTACAAAAGGTGACCATTCTACAACATAATCATTGACAATGTAATTTTCCTCATCCTCTGTTATAAATTCTGGAACCAATGGAATATGAAAAGAAGTTAAAGTATATTCAACTTTTTCAGCGTGGGTACCTGGGAGCCTATCTATCTTCTTGACCCAGTTTTTTACTGTATCATTATACCATAATTCCCAAGAAATTATCCCATCATTAGAATCAGTTATAGAAACATATGTTGTTGAAAATTGGCCTGCTGGAGTGTTAACAATAACTTCATGTTGAACATTTACTAGGTTCATAGTATCATCGTACCCATTTGGATGGCCTGGAACACCGATTATATTTGTTCTGTTAAAATGTAGACCCATAGTTCCTTCGTGCTCTAACAAAAGAACTTGATCACCTTGATCATTGGTGAAATTCCAACCAAGCGTTCCCTCTTGGAAGTAAGACGAAGAAGAGGGGTCATCTTCCCAATAAGTTTTTAGAGCTAACAAATTTTTTGAATCAACCCATTGATATGATTTTTCTCTTTCTAAATCGTACTCGTCGTTCTTTCTTAAAATAAATGAAGCTTTTTCGTTACCGTGTGCATCAATGATTTTTTCTTTACCTAATACGGTATATTTTGCATTATGAATTCCATCTGCGTCAAGTGACGCCGATGCAGGCGAATATTGAATTTGGTAGTCCCAACTCATTCCAGGCTTCCATAAATCATCTGAGGACTGTTCCGGTAAAACTAACAGTAGAAGTTTTTGAGTGCTGTTTGTAGTTCCATTCATGTTCGTAGCTCCTATCTGGAACTCATAAATTCCTGGTTCATCTGAGTTAAATGTGAAATTTTCAGCAAAACCTTGGTAAACATCTTCATTATTAGAAGTAAGAGTATAGAAAAGTGTGTTATCGCCGCCCTTCCAGTCAATCTCAATTGGTAACATTGAAAGAAGAACTGTTTGAGTTTCTAGTAAGAATTGAGGTGAATCTGGATAATGAACTTTCTCAGAGGCTGAAATATTCATCCATCCAGGACCGGTATCTATACTCACAGTCTGCGGAGGCGCTACTTCTGCGCTACCACTTTTAAAAGTAAACAACTGTGATGAACCAACTTCCAGCTCGTTAAAAACAAAAAAACCATCATCATTAGTCTGAGTTTCAAAGGTTCCATTACTTACTGTAATTCCAGGCATAGCATCACCATTACTAGATGTAACATATCCATATTTGCTATTCATTCCGTGCTTAAAATCAAAATCATTGGGAACTGATCCTTCCATTCTAAAATGTAGATACTGTGTGCTGTGGTCCATGTCGCCGTAATAAGCCCTTAGGGTGTAGTATTGACCAATCTCAAAAGGGCCAAATTCTAAGCGCCCATTCGCTGCACTCTCACTTTGGTTAGCTTCAACAAGTCTTACGGTAGACATTGAACTATCCTCTAAGTGAGAACCATTAGAATCAAACATCTCCACGGTCACCCAATTATGGCCTTCGTACCAATCTAAAACCGTATCTTCTTCAATGAATACTTTACGATAGGAAGTCGTATGGCCGTTATCTAAAAAATATGCCCTAATTATGTGCTCCCCTGAACTTACATCTGTAATTTCATATTTTCCAGTATCTCCAGTCTGAACTGAATCTCTAGGAAGCAATTTGACAAATGTGTTACCTGCTTTGTCACCATTAGAAGTAAAAACATTGCCTGAAATTTTGTGTAATTGGTCGTCCCCTTCTGATGATACTGAATATGATGTAAAACTAGTTAGCAATAGAATAAATACAGTTAATAAACTAAAAGTAGATGTCTTACGCATACTGTAATTTTCCTAAAATATTATATATTTCCAGAAACGGATACTATATATAATTTAGGCTCCCCTAAAATAAAAAAGTATATTTTTTATAAGACAACACGACTCTATAATTAATGGCTGGAATGGACGCATTATCTGAAAGTGCAGAAATGATGATAAAGAATATTAATGAACTAGCTGCAGACGAAAAAAGAGTAAGGACTTCTGATCTTGCCTCAAAAACTGATCTAAAACCAGCTACAGTGACTGAAATGATTCAGCGTCTAGGTGATTTAGGACTCGTAGATTATGAGGCTTATCACGGCGTACATTTGACAAAACAAGGGCAGCATGTAGCAGATGTTATTGAACATCGATTCAATATCCTTGAACGTTTTCTAACTGAAATACTAGGTGTAGAAGGTAATGAAGCTGCAGAAGTAGCTTGCAGAATGGAGCACGTTTTAACAAGAGATGTCGAACATAAACTTACAACTTTTTTAGGAGTCGATCCACAAAAAGAATCTGAACTTTTTTGTCATAAAATCAATATAGAAGAAAATGGCGCCCCTAAATATTTACCATTAAGCAATTTTAGCGAGGGAAAAACGGGTACCGTTAAACTGATATTCGAAGATGACGAATTATCAAAAATATTGAAAGAACAAGGAATAGAACCTGGAAACAGATTGATGCTTAAAAAAAGAGATAAGAATATTTACAATGTGGAAAATAATCAAGGAAATTTTTCACTAGATAGAGATACAGCTTCCAAAATAATTGTTCAAAATGTATGAGCTCTAAAGGAATCCTTTACATAATTGTAAGCGGGGAAAATGACTATAAAAGAGCCTTAGAGGCTGTGAGAATGGCTGAATATCAAACTGGAGACGCTCGTAACGTAGCATTGATGCTACAGGGCGAAGGTGTTGAATGGCTAAAAGAAGGAAAAGAGGATTATCGAAAGGAAATACAGACCTCAATTGGAGTTATACATGAACTAGGTGGTGCAATTTTTCTATGTGGAACTTCATTAAATGAAAGAGGTCTAAATTCATCTATGGGTGATTACAAATTTACAATCTCTTCAGCTGCAAAAAGAATAACTCAAGTTGTCGATAAAGGTTGGCAAATAGCTGTTTTTTAATTTAAGAATATTAATTAAAGTTCAGCGTGAAGTGCCTTACACCAATCTTCAATTCTTTCGTCTGTCATTTCACCTTGATTATCTTCATCTAATGACAAACCACACCATTGCCCATCTATCTCTCCTTTGGATTCATCATAATCATATCCTTCTGTAGATGTAAAACCTAAGGCTACACCTCCGCCAGCAATCATCTTTTCGTAAACCATACCCATTCCGTCTTGGAAAGTATCTGGATAACCTAATTGATCTCCTTGACCAAATATTGCAAACTTAACACCATTGAAATCCATGCCATCCATATCTTCCAAAAGATCTATCCAATCATCTTGAGCTTCACCTACATACCATGTCGAAATACCTAAAATTAAAAAATCATACCCTAATAGATCATCTGGTTCTATTGAACTAACATCTTGAACTGAGCAGTCATGCTCACTAAAGTTTTCTGAAATCAACTCTGCGGCAGTTTCAGTATTGCCCGTGCTTGAACCATAAAATATTCCTATTTTCATGTAATTGCCTCTTATGAAATATTACTATCTTGCACTCTATTTGTAAGTTACGGGCAGTAAAAGTATCAAAAAGGCTATAACTAGCCCTCTCATAGAAAATTGTAGTAAGTATTATTTTAATTTACTACAGGAAAAAAAAATGAGCACAATTCAAGTAACTGACACCGATTTTGAAAAAACTATTACCGATAATGAACTCGTATTAGTTGATTTTTGGGCACCTTGGTGTGGCCCATGCAAGGCTTTAGGCCCTGTACTAGAAGAGATAGCTTCTGAAAATCAAAATATAGTTATCGCAAAAATGAATACTGATGAGAATCCAAATACTTCATCTGCTCATGGAATTATGTCCATACCAACAATGATGATTTTCAAAAATGGACAACTAGTAGATCGATTAGTCGGAGCTATGCCAAAAGATGCAGTCATGCAGAAAATACAACCCCATTTCTAAGAGTAACTAATTCTAACTTCAGAATTTGTTAATTCTTTAACTAGAGCATCAGTATCCGAACTACTTAAGTTACAGGCAAAAGTATAAACTTCATACATTTTATGAAAGCTGCTAATTTCTACTTTGGAATGGCTATCGAAATTGGTTATACTTACGTTTAATATTTTAACTATTGGAATTCCACCTTCCCGCGGTTCTCCCATTAAAATAGAAGCTATCTCTTCTTTACGGAATCCCCCGCCTTCAAGTACTAAATGATCTCCATAAATCATTAGCCACCTTCCCTTAACTTTTACATCTTCCCAAGCCAAACTAGCTGGAAGTGGAGGGCCTTCTGTATCTACTTCTTCTGGTTCGCCCCAATCGTCATCATTCCAAAGATTATTTTCTAACAAAAAACCGACAGGCAACCAATCTTCACCATCCCAAAACCTTGCATCCTTTGATAATTCCCCTTTTCCTAAATCGTCTACCAACCTTTTTTCAGAAATTGGCCCGTAGACTTCGTCGTCAACTTTCACTAAATACTCTTGCTCAATTTCTGAATCGCTCATTTTGCCTCGTAAATATATGCACTATTAGAATCTAAATCTGGCATTTCGCCTAACCTCCAACCTGGGGCAGTTGTTTCTGCGTAATAATAACTGATTTCATTTGATGCTCCTTCATTAAGTACGTAATGCACTCCTTCCGCTCCAGTAACATTGATTCCTACTGCTGCGTGTCCATACCCATCCCATGCTTCGGGTATTAATATTATGGAGGCATTGTAACCTAAAATTTCAGCCAAGGATATTAAAAGTGCTGAAGTATCCTCACAATCTCCTGTCTGATCGACTAAGGTTTCTATCGGATATCTTGGATATTCACCAACACCTGCAGTTACATTATCTTCAGAATATTTTAATGATTGAGAAAAACTAAGAAAAAAGTTGATTTTATCCAATGGAGAATAATTTTCTTTAGAAGACATATTATTTAGTATATTGGCTATTTCATGCAGTTCAGAATCACTAGTTGTAACAAAATTAAGATAATCTCTATATTCTGAGATTCTATGTGGTTGGCTTACATAATACGAATATCTTGCAGGATCAAAATTATAACTAAATTGATATTCTAGCTGACGAAATGACCATTTGAAAGACTTAAGATACCCAAAGTTAAAAACTTCTGTTTCCAAAACTAAAGCTGCATCATTAGAATCGTTCGAGTCATCCAAACTTCCATTTAGTGTTCCATTTGAATTAATCCAATTTCTAGACTCTAAGTCAAAAACTATAGTTTCTCTGAAACTGGAATTAGAACTACTAATATCTAATTCCTCCGAACCTCGGAATTTTAAAAAATATGCTACAACTGTGAACTCGTGTAATGTTTGATTATCTGGAATATTATACTCAAATTCTGTAGTTAGGTTAAACTTTTCTTCCCAGGGAATAGACCAGGGATTGCCTGAATTATCAAAACGTTTAAGTTGCTCACTGCCTAGATATAAGAAAAAAATGAAGGGAGCTGTTGGCCTATTATTTTGCTTATCGATTAATTTAACGCTCTCAAAACTAAATTTCAATGCTAAATCGTTATAAGGATCTAAATCTTCTGAATCATTGAAACCATCATTATCATCATCTGGATCAAAGTTATCACCTATACCGTCCAAATCATTATCTGCACTTTCAAGAGGATCAAAGGGGAAAAAATCATCTGAATCATTAAAACCATCGTTATCATCATCAATATCTGAATTGTCACCTATTCCATCTGAATCATTATCATTCCATTCACTAGAGTCTCTTGGAAAGACGTCTTCTGCGTTAGGAATTCCATCTAAGTCTGCATCATACAACATTTGATTAAGAAGAGCTCCAACTAATAGACCCACTACCAAGAGAGAGGATAATTTTAAACTTGATTTCATTACAAACCTAATAATTTAGGTAATTCACGCATGTTTGTAAAAGGTTCGGCCCCTGCTCCAATTAATTCCTCTTTTGAGCTCATTTTTACCAATCCCAATACCCGTATTCCTGCCCTAACTGAAGCTGTGACGCCAGTAATACTATCTTCAATAACTACGCATTCATCTTTTGAAAACCCCATTTTCTCTGCAGCGTATAAAAAAAGGGCGGGATCTGGCTTCGGATTTGCTACCTCAGAAGCTGTGTAAACCCTACCTTCAAAATATTTGTAGAGGCCTGTTAATTTCAACGAATTCTCTACATGGCTTGGCCTTCCATTTGATGCTACACATTTCGCTAGTTCCAGAGATTTTAAAACTTCAGAAATTCCATCCATAGGCACCAAGTCATACTTGTAAGCCTCAGAAACCTTTTGCACTAGCCTAGGAACCCAATCTTCAGGCAAATCATTTCCTGACATTTCTCTCATCCCATAAACAACGGCATCTATTGTCTTACCTCCCCATAACTTAGTTGCTTCTTCCCAAGTCATTTCTATTCCAAGCTCACCAGCCATTTCAGCTATAACTTTGTTAGTCAAAGGTTCACTATCTACCAGAGTACCATCGCAATCAAAAATAACGCACTTAATTTTGCTCAATAAACTGTCACATCCGATGATTTCATTATTTCTCTTAGAAATGATGTTGCATAAGTACCCTTGTGTAACCAAAAAGTGAGAACTGGATCATCTGAATCAAAGTCTACCTTAATATCATTATATTTTTGAAACAATGGCCTATACATCCCGTAAGATGATAATTCAGGTATATCATCAATTATGAAGTCCTTAAATTTAACTCTAAAATCATTCATTACTTCTTTCTCCAGTTCTCCTTGCCGTCCTTTTGAAAAGTTACTGTTAGCACCTGGCAATAATCCAGCTACCCAAGCCTTACCCTCGCTACATCTTTTCGATAATTTTGATTGATTTCTTTCTGTAACCTCGATTGTGACCCTCTGATCAGGTCCACCGTAGCCATCTGCAGGCATAATGTAATCTCCAATTTGAGGAAGACAGGCATCTATTCCTTCCTTAATTCGCATGTCAAGAACCTTGTTAAAAATTAAACTTTGATATCCGTGAACTAGCATCTTAGATAGGCTTTCAGGAAGTTGGAGTATCGCTCCAGTATAATCTCCTTCATTTCTAGATAAATGCCCTAAAAGTTGCCTTTCGAACAACATATGTCGTGGAAACCTTTCAAGTGATTTTTTAAAATCTTTAGTTTCCAAAAGATATTCACGCCCCTCATGTCCTGCAAAATTGGGCGAACCAAGTGTAAGATAATCAAGAACAGCTCCCTCATAATCGCCTTGCACTATCTTTTCGCCTACTATATGAGTTATAGGCCTTACAGCTCCAAATCGTTGCACTCCAAAATAATTCGGGAAAAATCCTTTTAATTCTGAAAAAATATTGTTAATGTGACCATTATTAGAAGAGTTGGTAACCTTTATCTTAAATTTATTCCCGACCAAGTTCCCTAAACGAATCGGCTTTATTGAACTATGTAGAAACTCTAATTCTATATTTTCTAAATCTATATTAGACAAATTTTTCATTGAAGTTTTTATTGAGAAATGCTGATTGGTTATTGCTCTCTTGTCCTTAGTCCCTGCAAAACCTATAGATTTCTGACCTATATTCAGCTTACGAGATAATTCTTTTACTAAAACATGAGTATCCCAATTCTTAGCTTTAATTTTTACTATTTGGTGCTTCCCATTGGAACTATCTTGCATCCATATCCAATGAGACCTTCCAGGAATAGAAACTACTTCTTCAACATTAAAATCTTCCGATTTTTTTCTGAGCTTCCCACCTATGCCTGACGTCTTTGAAAAAAAAGACTCTGAGCCAACTATATGTTGACTAACTAAACCCATTCACTTTGAAATCGCTTTAGCAGTGACTTTAATGTCTGCGATTATTTTTTCGACTGCTTTCATAACTGAAGCTTTCGGTGTACCTTTCTTTGTACGAACATAAAATTTAGGATTATCTAATACTATGTGACCCATGTAGTAAGAAGCGTACTCAACGTTTGAATTTGCAAGAGTGTGGTTCATAAGAGGTCCAAGTAATGTTTCACTTGCGCCATGAATCTCAAATTCTAATTCGTTTTTAGTTTTGTTTACTACTGTAACTTCCATAGGGTTGTCGGACAAAAAGGGTCATTATAAAGATTGGGCATTTTCAATTGCTCTTGTTCTCATCTCGTGGGGCGCATTTGTTTTAATTCCAATTGGTGAAAAAATACTGATACTTGCAAAAAAACCTTCTCTTTCTAAACATTCTACAATTTTTAGTTTTTTAGGAGTTTGTCCTATTTGGGCTGCCCTGGCCATATCATTTATATCAAATAAACCAGGCGGCCCTTCAGATTCTTTTCTTAATATGTCAAAAAATTTACCCAATTGCCCCTCACAATTTTCCGGAACTAAATCTGAATTTATTATTTTTTCCATCCAAATTGGTCCTGCAGATCCTGAAGATTCTGTATCTAAAACCTCCATATCTTGATTAAGCCATTTTAGAGAAATTGGTTTTGCCTCTGCAACTTTTACAAATACACGTAAATGATGTCCTTCAGAGTAAGATAGCATTGGTTCAATACTTCTATTATACTTTGCAGCTAATGTTTGAATTCTCCCTAATAATATCCTTATTCCCACTTCCTTAGCTGCCACTCTCTTCATTGAATAAGCTCCGTATCTCTTAAAGCAAATAGAGGGTTTAGCACCACAGAGAACGGCTGTATCTGTTGCCGCTATTCCCAAGATTCCTTTGTCATTAACATTTTCAATTATTGATTCAATATAAGGTGCTGGTGTGCCGAATGGATCTATATCTATCCAATCATATTTTCTTTCCGTTATCAAGTTCTTTACATTATCGTGAAAAACATGTGATTGTAAATTGTTCAGAATTAAATTATTTTTTATAGTTTCCACCGCTAATTTAGAGGTATCACAAAACTCCACATCAAAATTGCATTCTAACGCAAGTCTTATGCCTCTGATTCCAGAAGCTGACATACCATCTAAAAAAATACCATTGAAGTTTAACTTTTTAGCAAATTCTACATTTAGATCTCTACTAAACTTCATCGAAGGATTATAGAAAACCCCTTTCTTTTTACCTGGACCCTTATCTTTACCTGAAAGATTTGCCTTAAACTTTGCTTTACCCTCTCGATGATCGATCAAACCATTCCAGTTTTGAGAATATTAACCGCTTTTGAAGGTAAAATAGCCGAATTGATAGGAGTGACTTCAAGCGTCCTTAAATCATCCCTTTTCCTTATTGATTGAAGTAAAGGGTTTCTGGAACGCTTGTGCATAGTTATTAGCATGGGCTTTCCGCATTTTAATGCCTCTTTTAAGACTGCACTAAATTCTTTTGATTCTGAAACTAGCTTACCAACTTCATCAACTAGGATTAGATCTGATTCTTCAATGGCTTTCTGAACTGAGGCTGTAGCAATTCTATTGACTGCGTCAAGTCTGATACCTAAGGGAGTAGATTCTGGATTTCTGCCCGGAACTTTTGGCTTAACGTCCCACCTTACAGATGCTGACAACTCTTCTTCTTGAGTTATAAAATCTTTAAGATTATAACCTACTATCTCTCCATCTTCTTCTATAGGATGTGTAGTAAATCCACCTATGCTGAATTTTTCTTCAACCATTTTAGCAATTCTCAGAACAGTTTTGGTTTTACCCGTACCTGGCTGACCGGAGATAGCTACTTTTACAGGAACCATATAGAGTGCCGTAATCGGAAAGACGATATAAGTACGTATGCCTGTTAATTATACTCTAAGCGCTCAGGGCAATTTTTTCTTCTTGAACAACTATTACATTTGCCTGCTCTTTTATGATTTCTATGAGCTTCCAATTTTCCTGCAAGAATATCATTCATTTCTTCTAGTTTTTCAACTACAAGACTTTTCAATTTTACATCCCAAATAATCTCATGAGGTTTGTTATCAATGCCATATCTTATTTGGCCTAATGGTGGTTTTTTACCAAAAGTTTCCTCTGTAAGTAAACAATAAGCTCCAATTTGCAATATGTGGCTAAAGAATGGTGCCTTAGGAGGACGCCCGGTCTTAATTTCAACGGGGATACGATTCTCGTCCTTCTTAATTATAAAATCTGGACGGCCTGCTAAGTTGTAAGTGCTAGATTTGAGGATGGGCGTATCATCTGTTAAGCCATCTGGAGTTTCAATAGTCTCTTCTCCTAATTTATAATCATCTCTTAATTTATCAATTTTTTCAGTAGAAACTAAAAGCTTGTAAAGAAAAAATGAGGCAACAAGCATCCAACCTATTCCAATTATTAAAAGTATAACTCCTAAGTTAATACGTAAATTATCGGTTGATATCCAAAGGATAACAAGAGCAACTGTAACAACTGCCATTATCATTCCGACAACCGTTAACAAGGTCGATGAAGTCTCACGTGACTTCTTTTCTTCTACCAATAAATTTGTTAAGGAATCGCCTATCTCTTTATGTTTTTCTACCCCGGAGTTTACCTCATCACCCTCTGCATCTATACCTTTTAAATCTAAATGCCAAGATAATGGACAATAGCCGTATCGCTCCATTTCTGAAGCTGAAATTATATGTTTGCTCATGGGGTTAAGTCCGGGATTGAGTCGGAATTACCTAAAGAACTGTAAATAAATAAATTAGTGCAATGCACTAAAAACTAAAATACTGATCATGCCAAGCCAAATTTCCATAATCTGCTATCTTATAATTATAATTCAATACCCTTTTACCTTCGTCCGAATTGAATTCCATTGATATTATTAATTCATAAGAGTCTGCATGAGGTCCATCGAAAATTAATACGGGTAATTTTACGGATTGTTTAGGACCTAAAACACCGGGATAATGCGTTTCACTTTCAAGTAACTCTGTAGAATTCCAAACTGCTAACTTTACTTTGAGATCGTTAATCTCTTTAGTTCCAGTATTACTTACTTTTGATTGAACAAATAAACCTGAATATGAACTATGGTATACTGTATCTATTTCCACTTCTGTCCTAGGAAGAAAATAGGAATAGCATAATAGGACCAGTAGAATTGCTACGATTATTACTGCAAATTTACCTACTACCTTACGTTGTTCTACCGTGTTCATAATGTCGCTCCTATGGAAGAGATTAAGCTCATACCTGGCTCAGGCATAATGTAATGTTTTTCATCATCTCCGAATTCAGTATCCATTCCATTTTTTTGTATTCCAAGCCATGTCGGTAGAATATTATATCCTCCAACTTCCTTAACTCTAAGGTCCATCATGACTGCTGAAGTTTCTAATTGAATTGGACCCAAAGTAAGTTCTCCTCCAATTGCAAAAGATAATTGGCCACCCTCGCTATTAAGCATTTCAAAAACCGGATATAAACCGAATATCTGATTAGGGATTATCTCAACATGCTTTATCTCCTTTGCATGTATTACCATGTAGTCTAAATGGAATTGAGGAGTTGCAGGAGATGTTGTTGTTACTAAATAAGCACTTTCGATACCTTGGGGTGAGTCAATTATGTAGTTTACACCGTCTAAAATCATTGTAGTGTTATCTCCTACATTCCTTACATCGATAAAAGTGCCTGAATGACCTCCTGTGTATCCTTCATCAACAATTAACATAATGTCTATCTCTTTTGAGGTAGTTGTAACAAACAAATCTGGGAACCCTTGAAACACAAAAGATTCATCCATATCAAATTCAAAATTAGGATTAATTCCCATATGAAATTCTTCAGGAACATCATGAACTATAGCCTGAGCTGATTTCCAAGAACCATAATCTCTGTTAGCAGTTTTAACCCAAACATAATCCATACCTTGATCGGCCTTGTAAATGATATCTATTTCTTTACCAACTATAACATCTGCCCGTAAATCTTTAGGAACTGATGAAAAATAAACTTCGTTGTAAGATGGTCTAGTCATATTATGCGTCCTAAGATAAGCTCGCCCTATTCCTCCAGTTTGCTCAATATCAAAAATTGCATCTAAATCACGTTCGCCAGTTTTTCCCGTTTGGAAATAAGCTTTAATATTATTATTTTGTTGAACTTCATCCAAAAATAATTCTATAGCAGTCTCATTTTTACCTCTATTTATGTCTAAATAAATCCAAGGAGTAACTGGAGACCAGTCTCCTAAATCTAGATTAATCTTATCAGGTTCTCCAAATTCAGTTGATAATTTAGCTGAGGTCAAAGTTCCCTCCAAATACATCTTGAGAACATCTCCCTTATCGTCTTGTCTCAATAAAATCCCATGAGTCCAATCCGTATCCATGTCTGTAGTGTTTCCAGATTCTATTCCCAGTATTATTCTTGAAGGGGCGCTCGATGAACTATAATTTGCATATATGTCATCACCCAATTCAATATCTAAATTAACTCTCTCTGGAACTTCAGGAATAGATATCTCAAGATTCGTTTCAGACCCCTCGTCAATAATTGAAGCAAATAAAGAACCTAGCTGTTTGTTAGTTAGTAAAGAAATATTACCTATTATTGAACCTTCAGAATCTTCCAAGTCTGATAAGAAGATTGAAGCATTGAGGTCAACCTCTTCTGGTAAATCATCAATTCTCAATAAAACACTTCTATTTCCAAAATTTGTAACATCAACCAATATACTATCCATCGCTGGAGAATCATTATTAAAATCTTCAAGAACTACATCAACAGTAGTGCCTACTTCTTCAACATCTAACAAATTAAGGGAAACTTTGGGAGAAATTCCAGTAATGTAAACTTTAGCATCCATAGCTCCTTCATCAGACATGTTAAGAGATACACCTTCAACCCAATTTGTTACAAGTCCCTCTGTTTCACCAAGCTGCAAATCTAAAGCCAAAAAATCAATCGGTTGATTAGAACTAATATTTACTCCAAAATTATTTTCCTGAATATTTAATGATAGATTCATATCACTTGGCAATCTTGGAATCAAAGCCTCGAGATGATAGGGATTTTCATCTTCCTTCTGATCAACTACTAAGTAAATGGGGCCAACGGGTTGATCTGTCTTAAATTGTATATCTCCAGTTAATGTCAAGTTATCAACTGTTGCATTAAGAACCAAATCTGCATTTAATTCTAAGTCCAACCCTGCTGGAATTCCTTCTATGAATGCAGTTACCTCTGGACCAATTATCCCTTCTTCTCTAAAAATAATGTAATCCGATCTATCTGCATAATTAAAATCTGCTAATTCTAATTCCAAATCAATTTTATCTCCTCTGGAAGTATAATTGGCGTCTACTGTTTGTGGTAAATCTTTGAAGAGCATACGAGCTCCAAGAATTGTTTCATCACCAATCTCTTTCTGGCTAGACCAAAGACCTTCGACCCATACTGGTTCTTCATCTAACAACGAAATATTACCTTTGTCAACCCAGGCTGTAACAGAAACGGTTTCATCAACATCATAAAAGAAGCGAGCGACTGTTTCAAATGATTCAACGTTAGTAACTAAATTAATTGATAATCCGGCAACAGTGTCTACCAACGCTTTACCTAACTCAGATAAAGCTTCAATAAATTGTGCGACATCTTCTAAATCATTCACTTCAGAGACATCACCTCCAAGTATTGCCGTTGAATTCAAAAGAGGAACTGCTACTACAATTTCAGCAGGAAGGCTATCGACGAACACATAGGCATCTAGACCTTTGTGATCTTCCTCGTACTCCGTGTCGTCAATGGCACCTACTTTGAACTGAACTGGCTGTCTATGCGTTATTTTAAAATCTGCTAACTCTCCTGAACCATCGCCATCAAGTCGTAGAGATTGTATCCAGTCTAAATCTCCAGATAAACTAGCGATTTCGTCTCCTTGACCCATGTTATCTTGATAAAGCATGACTGAACTTCCATTGTAATTCGAAGTATCCCATACCCATCCAGTAGCTTTACCAGCTTCTGTAACGTTAGTTATCAAAAATGAAAAATTAAACCAACTATCGGTAACCAACCTAAGATTTCCTCCAGAACTTACAATTTCCGCTGAACCTGGAAGATGCTCTAGCCTAATTCGCGAGTAAATATCACTTGCAAAACTAGTAAAGGTTATGTGATCTATAAATTGATCCGAATTATTTCCTCCCGCATATTGAAGATTACCATTATCAATGTTTAAGTTAATACTTGAAGGAATATTACTCAGCGTTATGTTTGCCCAATGAGTAGTCTCTTCGGCGTTGCCTATCCCTTCGAAATAAACTCTAAACGGTTTATCACGTGAAGGTTTCATGTCTAGAGAAATATTAGTAATACCATCTTTTGAATAAAAACTAATATCGCCTATTTCGGTTATACGTGCACTAAAACTATAATCAAGGTTCTTTTGTGATATTGATGAACGGTCATTTGGAGCATTATTCTCTAGAAATGCAGATTGATTATAAATTGAAAAGAAATCATCGCCACTATCATCATTCAAATCTAGATACTTATCGCTAGTAAGGAATACAAATATATCTTCCAAATAAGCCAACTCATCCTCCCTAGTCCTCATGATTATGTCTACTTCACCATCACCTTCGCCTATGGTTGATTGTAGAACTGCTTGTGGAATTGATCTTAATAAATCACCAACGTATACTATGCGGCCTGCTAAACCTAACAATAAATCACTAATCAAACCACCTACTGCAGAATCGTCAACTGCAGTTGGATCTGAATTATCAAACGCATTATCATTTGAATCATCAAGATTTAAATTACCTTGCAAAACTAAACTTTCAGGTAGATTACTAATCTCTAACCCTGTGAATAATTTATAATCGTGATCGCTCCACGTAGGTTCTCTACCGTCTTCAGTGTAATACTCATAATCGCCATAAACAATTGAATCAATAGACTGAGTTGTATGAAATTCGATAACAGTCCAATTTCTATCTGAAGTTGATTCATTTCTCACCTCTAACCACAAAGAAGCCTCAGGCATGTTCAATTCGTTAAGGCATACCTCATCACCTCCCGGACTTATCTCACAAACTGGCACACCTTCAACGTCTGCTACTATATGTGATAGGAAAGAATCCGAACCGTCGGAGGGGGCTACATTGTACTCATAATACTCAAAACCTAAATTGAATTTTTTATTAGCTTCATTTGTTTGAATAGTCTCTGTAGAAGGTGCATATAATTCAATTGAATCCCTTTCAACACCATCTTGCGTCTGTGAAACCAACCTTAATCTCAGCTCATCTGGAACTTTCCCTCTAGGATTTGAAAGATCTGCGTTAATGAATGTAATTTCTTCTAATGCATCACCAGGATTAGCAAAGGTGCCCTTACTCCAATTATATTTGAGATAACCTATTGCTATATCAAGAGAATCAATTCCATTATTGAACGAATCTCCTGTAATATTGTTCATGTTAACTGAAATTTCATATGGTGCATTAACAAAGTCTGCGTCGCCAGGATTTATTCCTATTCCACCTCCGTCGGGACCTATGGTGAAGACAAATTCTTCTATTACTACTCCTAGCGAATACTCATCGGGAATTTCTCCGGGTGCAAACTGAGTGTTTATTCCCCAAACGTATGTTTGATCGTCATTGTTTTCATCTTCATACGTTAAGCCTCTAACAATAGCAAAATCTAATGTTTGATTAAGATCATTATTAATTTCTTCAAACTCAATAGCAATGCCTAAATTAGCTTCTAATCCCACTGTTCCATCAAATATTGGATTTAAATCTGTTTGATCATTTATTATGTCATTGATTATAGGTACCAATCTTACTCTTATATCATCTGATCCGTCTTCGTTAACATCTAGATTTTCCCAGGATAGATCACTCTGATCTATTCCGTTTAGAAATGCTGCGACTATTGCTGCTGCCGCACCCTCAAAACCAAATTGCTCAAACCAAGCCGATAAAATTGCTGTAGAAGCACCCCATATGGTTGAAACTAGATTAGCATTTTCAACACCTTCTTCACAAGGCTCTTCTGGTAAAGGGAATTCCCCACAACCACCCACATCAATAATTCCGTTCCCGTTTGCATCGTATGCCCAGTAAATCAAATACGTATCAGTAAATAGTGAAGCTGCTGAACCCAAAAATGACTCCTGATAGAAATCTGCATCACTTAACATTGTTTCAATGATATCGGCCCTTACTGGATTAGGATCATTTACTTCAAACGGAACTAAACCTCTATCTGAAAAATTGTACTCTATATTTTCATAATCAACTGTGGCATTAACATTATCATTTTCATTCTTAGAATTTAATAAAATTTCTCTATTATCTAACAGTGAAAAATCAAGCTCATTCCCCTCATGAAGAGAACGTAGGAAATTTAATTCGTTGACAACTGTTTCGTCTACTTCATCGTTTCTTTGATTAACACTTTCAAAGAAAGTATCTAGCTCCTTAGCAGTTCCATAATCAGCTTGTATGACAGCCGGGCCTGTTGCTGCTGGAACTAAAAGAATTTGAAGAATGAGTACTGAAAATACTAAAAAAGTAATCACTCGTTTTCGGCGAAATGCGCTAAAGAGCGATTTGTTCATTGCTTTGTTTAGAATCCAACGCTATAAATAAGGTATTAGTCGCAAAAAAGATAGATTGATTTTATATAGTGAACTAAACTCGATTGAATAATGAATGAGGACCCCTTGCAAGAAGCTCTCGCTGATGAAGGAGCTTTTACAGGAGAAACTGATGAGAGTGAATTACAAGCTTTAGTTTCCAGATTACAAACAAATATTCTCATCATAGGAAGTGGAGGTGCTGGAAATAATACTCTACTTCGGTTGTATAAAGAGGGGATGACATCCTTAGAACTTTTGGCTGTAAATACTGATGCTCAACATCTATTAAACACGCATGTTCCTCATAGAATGTTAATTGGAAAAGTATTGACCAAAGGATTGGGCGCAGGTTCCGAACCAAACGTTGGTGAAGGGGCAGCTGAAGAAGCTCGTCATGACATATTAGAAGCATGTAGAGATGCAGATATTGTATTTCTAACAGGAGGCCTGGGTGGAGGTACAGGTACAGGCTCATTGCCGGTTATAGCTAAGTTGGCTAAAGAAAGTGGAGCATTAACAATTGCAATTGTTACACTACCATTTAGTAATGAAGGCGCAAGAAGATCCCGAAACGCAAGAATAGGTCTTGAAAAATTAAGGAAATGTGCCGATACTGTGATCGTTATACCTAATGATAAACTACTTACTGAGGATATCGCACAATTACCTCTTAATTTAGCATTTAGACAAGCTGATGAAATATTAGGAAATGCTATCAAATGTATGACTGAGATTACATCTCATAGCGGACTTGTGAATATTGATTTTGCAGACATGCGCTCGATAATGTCAAGCGGTGGTGTCGCGATGATAGGTATGGGAGAGGGGCAAGGCGCTAATCGTGCCTCTGATGCAGTAACTGCTGCATTAACATCACCATTACTGGAATTAGATATTGAAGATTCAAAAGGAGCCTTAGTAAATGTTACTGGCGGTGATGATATGACGCTTCAAGAAGCTCATGAAGTTGTAAGAGAAGTTCATAGTAAGATTAATAAAGATGCTCGAATCATTTGGGGAGCTTCGATAGATTCTACTCTCGAGCATCAAATTCGTGTGATGCTTGTAGTTACTGGTGTCAAATCTTCTCAGATATTGGGACCACCCGACGGAGTAGATGATGGAATGCAAAGTAAATACGGAATAGATTTCGTACATTAGCAATATGAGCTTTATCAACAAAGTATGGAAAACGCAACAGAAACTTGAAGAACGTTTCAAAAGAATCGGCAGAGGTCAATAT